>Ga0257121_1000919_pt1 | contig 23323 bp, 21 predicted proteins | sample SI106_100metaG_FD_190180 | JGI IMG/M metagenome (GOLD analysis project Ga0257121, IMG submission 190180) | Marine microbial communities from Saanich Inlet, British Columbia, Canada - SI106_100 | ecosystem: Environmental > Aquatic > Marine > Inlet | place: Canada: British Columbia | collected... | reverse complement strand
GCATACTTTGGCATAATTTCATCTTTTAGATGTGCTTCACCTCTATCAAGAGTAATGCTTTCAATTGCCCTATGTGCTTTAGCCAAAATAGTGCCTCCTGGTGTTTCATAAACTCCTCGTGATTTCATGCCTACAAAACGGTTTTCAACAATATCCTCTCTTCCAATTCCATGCTCATATCCAAACTCATTTAACCTACCTAACAACTGATGAGGTTTTAATTTTTTTTCATTTATTGCAACAGCATCACCTTTTTCAAAAGAAATCACTATTTCATCAGGACTATCTTTTGATTGTTCTAATGATTTAGTTCTTGAATATACATATTCAGGCGCTTTTTCCCATGGATCTTCTAAAATTTTTCCCTCTGAAGAAGTATGGAGCATATTTGCATCTGTGCTAAATGGAGCTTCTCCTCTTTTATCTTTAGCTATTGGTATTTGATGTTTTTCTGCAAATTTAATTAATTCATTTCTTGAATTTAATTTCCATTCTCTCCATGGTGAAATAACATTTATTTGAGAATTATTTGCATAATATCCAAGCTCAAACCTGACTTGATCATTACCTTTTCCAGTTGCGCCATGAGCTACAGCATCTGCGCCAACTTCTTTAGCAATTTCAATTTGTCTTTTTGCAATTAAGGGTCTTGCGATAGCTGTGCCCAAAAAATATGCACCTTCATAAATTGCATTGGCTCGAAACATTGGATACACATAATTCTTTACAAAATCTTCTTTTAGATCTTCGATAAATACTTCTTTTACCCCAAGAGACTCTGCTTTGCCTTTTACAGGAGTTAGCTCCTCACCCTGACCTAAATCAGCAGTAAATGTTACTACTGGGCACTTATATTTTACTTGAAGCCATTTTAATATGACACTAGTATCAAGACCGCCAGAGTAAGCTAAAACAATTTTCTTTAGCATATTAACAATTTTTGTTAAGTTCCTTAATTGCTGCTGTAAACCCTTTTAGAGTATAAGTATCGTTAGTAATAGTTCCTCGGGTTGATTCGCCATTAAGAATTAAATCTAATCCTTTTTTCATTGCATAAATTACTTTATCATCGTTATCAGTCCAAGCTGTATCAGAAGAGTCAATAGTGGAATAAAACTTAAAAATATTATTGTCAATTTTTACATTAATACCTTTATCTAAGTTATAGTTATAACCAGCTTCTACTTGAATAATATTTTCATCACTGCCTACAATTTTGTATACCAATATATAATTCTTTCCTCTTTTTTTAGTTTCTGATAAATCAGATTTAGTTGGTAAAGATCCAATATAACACCAATCATCCTCCTCAACGAATGTCCATTTACCTTTTTCCATTGAAAAAGATTGCCTTGAAGAAATAAGGGTAATTAAAATTGTAAATATTAATAAAGTTTTATTCATGATTAAAAAGTATAATTATTGTTATTATACCATTCTGCTATAGTATTAAAGTTTAAGATTATTAAAATACTCAATGGAAAATACTAAAATAATAGATCTTGTAAAAAAAATATCTGAAGAGAGGGATGAAGAAGCATTTTCACAAATATTTGATTATATAGCTCCTAAAATAAACTCTTATTTTATCAAAAATAACTTCAATTTTGAACAATCTGAAGAATTAACTCAAGATGTTCTTAGCACAATTTGGTCAAAAGCTAATCTTTTTAACCCAGAGAAATCCAAGTTCATTACTTGGTCTTTTACCATTGCGAGAAATAAAAAAATTGATTTTTATAGAAAAACAAAAAAAAATGACGTTAATGAAGATGATATCAGAAGCTTTCTCTATCCAAATGATGATGGAAATGATTACGAAATTGAATCAACAATTAATAAAATAAAAGAAGAATTAGATCAAAATCAACAAAAATTAATAAAAATGAGCTTTTTTGAACAAAAAAGTCATAAAAATATTGCTGAAGAGCTTGAAATTCCGTTAGGTACAGTTAAATCAAGAATAAGGACAACACTTAATAAAATGCAAAAATTATTATCATGAACTTAACAGTGCAAAAAAACGAACTTATATTTGATTACTCAAGTGGCAATCTAGGCGAGGCTAAATCTCTTTTCACATCAATGTATCTTTATCTTAACAGTGTTGCTTCAAAAAAATCTTCAATTTTTGATAACATCTTGGCTGATAATTTAAATGATCTTGAGAATATTGTTCCAAAAAACCTAAAATATTCTGATTGTATTAAAGGTAAAATGGAATCATCTCATAAAAAAAATAATACTAAAGATTTAAATCCCCTTTCAAGCTTATTGGGTGATATCAAAAATGTTAAATGGAAATCAATATATAAAGGTTTTAAAGAATATAGCCTACCCATCGATGATAAAGACTCAATAAAACTTATAAAGATGGAGCCAGGCACATCTGTTCCTTTTCATTCTCATAATGGGAAAGAATATATACTTGTCCTTGATGGCAGCTTTAGTGATCAATATGGAGAGTATAATAAAGGTGATATGCAGATTAACGACCAAAAAATTAAACACATTCCTACTGCTTCTGATAAAAATGGCTGTATATGTTTATCAATAACTGAGAAAGATGTTGTTTTTCTTGGAAAATTTGGTTTGGTTCTAAATTTATTTACATTCATTAAGTCTTTTTTTAAGTAATATTATCTTCTTTGCTCTATAATTAAGTAATTAGCAAAATGAGAACAATACTGCGACGAGGTAATCTAACTGAAAGCATCCATGATATTAAGTGTTATTTAGGTTCAATTAATAATGAGGAGTTATATTCTACTGAAAATAATGATGATGTTATTTACCCAAGATCATCAATAAAGATTTTTCAAGGAATACCTTTTGCCACTTCCAAGGCGATTGATATATTTAATTTAAATAAAAAACAAGTTGCTTTATCTTGTTCATCTCATTGTGGAGAAAACTTTCATATTAAAGAAATAAAAAATTGGTTAATAAAAACTAAATTAAAACCATCAAATTTAAAGTGCGGTATACATAATCCTTTAGATAAAAAAACTTCAGAAGAAATTTTTAAAGCAAACCTTAAGCCTTTCCAAGTTCATAATAATTGTTCTGGTAAACATTTGGCTATGCTATCTAGCTGTTTAGCAAATAAATATCCAATTGAAAACTATGTTAATTTTGATCACCCACATCAGAATAATATAAGAAATATTTTTTCTAAGTTTACTGAAAGCAAAATAATTAAAAAAAATTTTGGCATTGATGGGTGTAGCGCACCACAATACGCTTTTAAAATAAATGAACTTGCAACTGCGTTAATAAACCTTTTCAATAGTTATCATGGAAATTTTGAATATGCAGAGAATGTAAAATTTGTAGTGAATTCAATTCTTGCAAATCCTTTATTTATTGGTGGTTCAAAAAATCTAGATAGTAATTTAATTAAAATTTCTAACAAAAAAATTTTTTGCAAAGGTGGAGCAGAGGGTGTTTTTATATTTTTACATCTTAAAAAAGGAATTTTTGGTATTCTAAAGGTCGTTGATGGAAACGAAAGAGTTCTACCTTCAGCATTATATACTTTATGTAAAAAATTTAAAATTTTAAGTAAAGAAGAGTTAAAAATCTTTAATTCGTGGAATAGTTTTGATTTATATAATCATGCAAAAGTTAAAATCGGAGACATTAAAACTATAATTGAATAAGTATTAAGCTTATTGTTATTAAAAGAGTTAGAGGAACTCTTAATATTATATACATTTTTTTTCTAATTTTTTTTTATAAATAAAATTATCAAAAAACAACTGAGAAAGAAAATAATAATAAGGAAAAATACATCATAGGAGCCTAAATATAATACAATTATAAAGACTGAAAATAAACTTGGTAAAAAACCTATTAAAACTTGCATAAATGAAATATTTTCCCCTAGATTCCAATTTAATGCACAATAAAAACAGAAATAATTACTGAGAAAAAAACAGAGAAATATCTCAATATATAAAGGTTGAATAGATTAAAAAAAAATTTATCTAAAATAATAATTATGAAAGACAATAAGTCTAAATAAGATATTAAAATTTGTAAGTTTATTCTATTAGACATTTATGATTTCTGAAAAGTACATTAAACAAATTGAAGATTTATTAAACAACGAAAAAATAATAAAACATGATTTGTTGCAAATTTCATTTAATATAGCATGTCTAAAGTTTGAAATTTCAAATAATAAAAAATATATTGTTAAATTTTTTATAGAAAGAAATAATAAATTTAATGCTATAAAATCAGAGATTAACAATCTCACATATTTAAATAAAAAATTTAAATTTTTTCCTAAAGTTGTAAAATCAAATGACAATTTTTTAATAATGGAATATTTAGAAAATGATAATGACAAGCCTGATTCAACTAACATAGATTTTTTAGAATCAATTGTTAAAATACATTCTGTATCAAACAGACAATATGGTTTTGGTTTTAATACTCAGATTGGAGCTATAAAACAAATTAATAATTTTGAAAATAACTGGGTTTACTTCTATTCTAATTATAGACTTAATGATATCCTTGAGATAGCAAACAAGAGAATAAATTTAGGCAAGGTTATTAATAAAAAAATATTATTAATACTTAATAATATGAAAAACTTAATTCCAAGTAACCCCAAACCCTTGTTGCTTCACGGTGATTTATGGGAGGGCAATATTCTTTTTAAAAAAAATAAATTTGTAGGCTTTATAGATCCAGGTTCTTTTTTTGGTCATAGTGAAATGGAAGTTGCTTATCTGAGATGGTTTAATCCACCTTTTGTAGATATTAATTTTCTAGATAAATATAATGATAAAATCTTATTAGATAAGGACTATCTCAATTATGAACCGATATATCAACTTTATTATGCATTATGCAATGTAGCTCTTTGGGACAGCTCGTATATTAAAGAAGTAAAAAAACTTTTAGATAAAATAAAATTATAAATTTTAATTTAACAATTAAACGCAGGGGTTAGGATATGTTAAGTGAATATTTTCTATTTCCTTTAACATTTCATCACTAATTTCTATATCTATACTATCAATATTTTCTTTCAGTTGATTCATATTTGTTGCACCTATTATGTTACTAGTCAAAAAAGGGCGGTCATTAACAAATGCGTTGGAAAAAGTAGAAGGTGCAATTCCATATTTTTTTGATAAATTAACATATTTCTCAATAGCAACTTCTCCTCTCTCAGTATGGTGTCTTGAAAAACGTTGTGGCCAAAGTGTATAACGAGCATTTTTAGGGTGTAAATCTCCTATATACTTTCCACTCAATCTTCCACCTGCAAGTGGTGAATAAGCAAGTAAGCCACAATTTTCTGATATTGAAACTTCAGAGTTAGCAATATCAAAAACTCTATTCACAAGACTGTAAACATTTTGAATAGACATCATTCTAGGTAAATTTTTTTCTTTCGCTACTTGCAGAAACTTCATCATGCCCCAAGGTGTTTCATTTGATAAACCTGCGTACCTTATCTTGCCAGCTTTAACCAATTGATCTAAGTTATAAAGAACTTCTTCTATCGTTGTCCATTTATTATCACTTGGATCATATTTGTAATCTAATTGACCAAACTTTGGAACTTTTCTCTCTGGCCAATGAAGCTGATAAAGATCAATATAGTCTGTTTTTAATCTTTTCAGACTTGCATCAATAGCGGCATTCATGTTTAATTTATCAAACCCTAAAGTTTCCGAGCCATCTCTTATCCACTCAAGTCCATCTGATTTTGAAGCAATTTTTGATGCTAAAATTATTTTTTCTCTATTTTTTTTTTCTTTAAACCAGTTTCCTACTATTTCTTCTGTTTTACCGTAGGTTTCTTTTCGAGGCATAACTGCATAAAGTTCCGCAGTATCAAAAAAATTAACTCCTCTTTCAATGACATAATCCATTTGATCAAAAGCCTCTTGTTGTGTATTTTGCTCACCAAAAGTCATAGTTCCTAAACAAATTACACTTACATCCAAATCTGTTGTTCCTAGTTTTCTGTATTTCATAAATATTTAATAGATTTACCTTGAATTTATCGGATTTATAGCGATATTATACCTAATTAAAAGGAGAATTTATGGCTTTAGACTTTAATCAACGATCTTTTGCAAAAACATCTGATCAAGCTAATGTAGATGAGGGCTTACGAACTTATATGCTTAAAGTTTACAATTATATGACAACAGGGCTTCTGGTAACTGGATTGGTTGCCTATTTTTTTGGAAAAGCTTCAATTATAACAAATGGTGCAGGTGATATAGTGGGTCTTACATCGGTAGGCGCCCTCCTTTTTAATTCTCCCCTTATGTGGGTGGTGATGTTGGCTCCCCTAGGGTTTGTATTTTATTTAAGTGCAAGAATAAATACAATGAGTGTATCAGCAGCTCAAACAACTTTCTGGATTTTTTCAGCAATAATGGGTTTATCACTATCTTCAATATTTATTCAATACACAGGAGCATCTATAGCGCGTGTTTTCTTTATTACATCTGGAACTTTTGCAGCTATGAGTCTTTATGGCTATACAACAAAAAAAGATTTAACGAAACTTGGTCAGTTTTTAATTATGGGACTAATCGGTATAATAATTGCAAGCATAGTAAATATTTTTATTAAAAGTAGTGCAATGGAATTTGTAATTTCTGTACTTGGGGTTTTAATATTTGTTGGTTTGACCGCTTATGACACACAAAAAATTAAAAATGAGTATTTGGCTGAAGATTCAGGATCTATGGCAGCTAAGAAAGCTCTAATGGGAGCGTTAAGACTTTACCTAGACTTTATAAACCTATTTATTATGTTGTTACGTTTATTTGGCCAAAGAAGATAATAATATTTAAAATTAATTTAATAATCACCCAGTCTTTGATAGACTGGGTTTTTTTATGCAAAATATTAATGATCAATTAAATACAATTGTAAACTTATTTAATAATGGTGAAAAACAAAAAGCACTCAATGAAATAAATGTCCTGCTATCTAATAATAATAAAAATATAGATTTATTGTTACTTCACGCAAAAATTTGTATAAATTTAGATGAAATTGATAAAGCAATTTCTAGTTTAAAAAAAATATTAAATTTAGACTTAAACAATTATGAGGCATTGAGATTAATATATGTAAATTATTTAAAAATTAACAAAATTGATTTAGCAAAAAAATATATAGATAAATTACTAACTAATAAAAACAATAATTATGTTGTTTTTAGAGATAAAGCTTTCATAGAATACTCTAAAAAAAACTATTTAGTTTCAGAAACATATATCAACAAAGCACTTAATTATAATTCAGAAGAGGTTTTTGGCTTAAATATTTTAGGTCTATTATATTTAGAAAAAGATGAAATATTAAATGCAATGGAGATATTTAAAAAAAGTATTTTAATAAATCCTCAATACACTGACAGTTATAATAATTTAGGCAAGTGCTATATTGATCTAGAAAAGTTAAACTTAGCCTACTTAAATTTTAAGAAAGCTTATAAAATTAATCCTAATTCTGATCTTCCCTTAATTAATATTGCTAATATTTTATCACTTAAAGATAAAAATAAGTTAGCTATAAAGTTTTATGAAAAAGCAAAAAAAATTAACCCTAATAATCAACAAGCGGATGAAAATATAATTATATGTAATGTTAGGTTAAAAAACTTTGAATGGGTTGAAGATAAATTTCTAAATCTTCAAGACTCAAGCAATTTAAGTGATGATTTAATATTAAGTTACTCATATTTACTTCTAAATAAAAAAAATTTTAAAAAAGGTTTTGGTTATTTTGATGCCAGATTAAATACAAAAGAATTCCCTAAAAAAAATAGATATCATTATAATATTATAAAAACTGTAAATAAGCAGAAAAAATTAGAAAATAGCAATAAGATACTTATAGTGAAAGAACAAGGTGTTGGAGATGAAATATTATTTAGCAGCATGTATAATGATTTAATTAAAAATAATTCCTCTAATCTTAAAATTGAGTGTGATGAAAGGTTGTTAAAGATTTTTAAAAGATCATTTGATAATGATATATTCTTTCCTTATGGTCACTATTCTGCATCAAAAAAGAGTGTTAAACAATTCGATAATATTTTATACGCGGGCAGCTTGACTAAACACTTTAGGAAAAATGAAAAAGATTTTACAACTAAACCATACATAGAAACTCTAGGCGACCTAGATAACAAGTTTAAATTAATATTAAGCAACTTCAAAGATAAAAAAATAATTGGTATATCCTGGAAAAGTGTTTTTAATATTTTTGGAGGATTAAAGTCTTTAGAATTAAATGATTTTAAAAAATTATATTCCGATGAAAGATTATTTGTTAATCTTCAGTATGGAGACAGTGTTAAAGAAGTTAGTGAGTTTAAAGATAGTGGAAAATATATTTATAATTTCAATAATGTAGATTTGTTTAATGATTTCGATAACCTTATTAGTATTTTGAAAAACTTAGACGTATTTGTTACGGTAAGCAATTCAACAGCACATTTTGCAGGGGCACTTGGAATTCCGACAATTTTAATTTGTCCAAAAAAATCCTCGACCTATTATTATTGGGATTATGAAGATGGAAGGACGCCGTGGTATGATAGTATATCCATCATAAAATTCAAAAATTCAATTGATTATACAATGAAACTTGTAGATGACTTAATAAATAAAATTTCATGAATTTATCTAATAGACTTAATTCCATTTTAAAAGATTACTCTACAGGAAAAAAAGCTTCTGCTTATAAAAAATTTAAAAAGATTTATCTTCAAAATAATAAAGATATAAAATTAAGATATAATTTAGCTGTAATGCAACAAGAGCTAGGCCTATTAGATGAAGCAGAATCAAATTATATATCCTTAATTAAACATAGCGAAGATGCAAAATATAAAATCAATCTCTATAACCTCTACATTACTAAAGGCTTTTATCAAAACGCACTAGAGATAATAAGCTCTATTCAGTTAAAAAATTTGTCCTTAATACAAGTAAATCAAGATAAGGCATATATATTATATTTATTAAAAAATTATCAAAACTCAATAAATCAGTGTTATAAAATATTAAAAATTGACGACAAAAATGCCGATACCTTAAACACTCTTGGTTTGTGTTTTTTACATTTACAAAAATATGAAGAAGCGGATAAGGTTTTACTAAAAGCGCTGAACTTAGATGATAAAAATATAAAAATACTAAACTCATTAGGAAGACTAAATCATGAATTGCGAAAGTCAAAAAAAGCAGAAATTTATTTCAATAAAGCCATCACTTTATATCCAAATAATTTTGAAACCTTAAACAATATGGCTGGATTTTATCTTGAAGAAGGAAAATATAGAAAAGCAATTAACTTTTACAAAAAAGCAGAAAAATTAAGACCTAATAATTCAATTTTGATAAATAATTTAGCGAAAACATATATTTGTATTCATGATGTAGAAAAAGCTGAAAAGCACAGTAAAAAAGCCATATCGATAGATCAAAGAAATGATGAATTTAAAAAAACACTGTCATTAATTTTGCTTAAAAAATATGATTTTAAAAATGCCTGGTTATCTTTTGATGGTAGATTAGGTTTATCAGAATTTAATGAAAAAAATCCTACATTAAAATTAGTACAAAACAAAATTCCTAGAAAAAATATTTTAAATAAAAATTTAAAAATTCTAGTAGTTAGAGAACAAGGAATTGGTGATGAAATTTTGTATGGAACGATGTATTTTGATTTATTAAATGAGTTTTCAGATTTAATTATTGAATGTGATGAAAGATTAATACCTCTATTTAAAAATTCGTTTCAATCTCATAAGGATAAATTTGTTAAACTAGGAACTCACTCATCAAATATAAATAAAATAAATAATTTTGATCATATTATTTATGCTGGTAGTCTTGGAAAATATTTCAGAAATGATATAAATTCTTTTTCACAAAATCCTTATCTAAAAAGTATAGAAAATTATAAAGACCTAGAACTTGAAAATATACTAAACAAAACTCAAGAGTTTAAAATTGGTATTTCTTGGAAAAGTTTTAAAAACAGATATGCCTCAGAGAAATCTTTATCACTAAAAGATTTTGAAAATATATTTGAGATAAAAAATTCAATAATTTTTAATTTACAATATGGTGATATAAAAGAAGAATTAAACCATTTTACAAAAAAACGAAATTATAAAATAGTAACGCTTGAAAATTTAGACCTATTTAATAACTTTTCTGGACTTGCTAATTTATTAAAAAATCTAGATTTATTTGTTACCGTTAGCAACAGTACAGCCCACCTAGCAAGTGCTCTTGGTGTTAGAACTATATTAATTAAGCCAGAAAATCATGCTTCTTTTCATTATTGGAATTATGAAGATGGTAAAACACCATGGTACAAGTCTGTTAATATTATCTCTAGAGAAAACCTTAAAGACAAAAGTTTTGTAAGTAAATTATTTAAATTGTAAATTTTTTTAAGAGATATTCGTCTCTTTCATTTATCCATTCTTTGGCAAACTCAACATCTTGCCACTCATCAAACCATGGCCCTCCTCTGGTATAATGAACTGCATATGGAGATTTATTATTATGACCCGATGTCCAACCCTCTAACCAATTCCATCTTTCGTCTAAAGAACCTATCTCATTATCCTCTAGCCATTTAAACTGGTGCAAAAAAGCACCCGTTTCCCTATTAACTAAATCAACTGAAAGGGTCTTGTTTTTTGGATGCGAACAATTGAATAGAATAAAGCTTGACCAATTTTTTCTTGGGTAAATAGTTTGTTTTTGGCCGTCCATCTTGTGTTTTTCTTTTGGAGTATAATCATGCTTAACACAATATACTGCTTTAGTTTCATCAAGGCTTTGAGTAATTTTAGTTATATCATCTAAAAAAATAAAATCACAATCACAAAATATTGCCCACCCTTTATAGTTCATTAATGCAGGAACCAAGAATCTTGAATAAGTAAACTGTGTTGAAGCTAGTGGATCAATATCTCTGTTATAAAATTTTTTAGCTACTAACTCATCTAATTTTAATGAAAAAATCTTTATATTTATTGAAGCTCTTTTAAGTATGGAATATTTACAAACTCTATATGCTATATCTTCTTTTGAATCATAACCAACAAAACATGATAAATTTTTCATAACTATAAAACACTTAACATTTTTGGTTGGATCCACTCAAGAGAATTAAAGTAACCTGAATCTGATAGTGCTGACCAATTTTTTTGTGGATTGTTTGTAATTTTACATACCCAGTAATAATCTGATCCTGTATTGTTAGCCCTCAACTTCCAGCCTTCACTTTTTTGAATATCATTAAACTCTCCTAACTCGATTTCAGACATAAATAAACAGATTTCTCTAGATGGGTTTGACCCTATTAATCCTTTAATATTATCTCGAGCTACAGACCAATTATTAAAATAAATAGCAAAATCAATTAATATTTTTTTTGACTCTTCATTATTCTGATTTTTAGAAATTAAACGTTGTATAAATTCTATTTCATTAATTTTATTTTCTTTTAAAACTTCAGTTATTGATAATCTCAGCAAACTATTAGGGGTTTGGTTCCAATATTTCTTCAAAACTTTTAAAGCCTTAAAATTATTATTGTTAGTAAATAAAATTTGGGTATATAGTTTAATGTATGGTGAAAAATTACCTTTAAGAGAAATTGCTTTTTCAATTAATTTAATTGCCTCTTTGAAATCACTTTTCATTTTTATTTTTGCAATTTCATATAAGGCTATAGACTTATTTTCATTAGCTTCTTCTTTTTTTATAATCTTATTTGAATAAGCTCTATCAGTAATATTAATTAGTTGATTCCAGTTTTTTGTTTTTGCAATTACATTTAATAATGTCTGATATAATTTATCAATTTTTGGATTCAACAAAAATAATTTTTCTCCATAGATAAACGCATGGTGATAGTCTTGTTGTTTTAGGCTTTGTTCCATAAGGCCTCTGTAACCAAGTGTTTTGGTTTTATTATTTTTTATCATCAGATCATAAACATTATTTAATTCATCAAACTTTTTTTCAATTTTAAGGATTTCAGATTGTAAAAGTAAATTCAGGCTTGTGTCCTCTTTTAGTATACCTTTCATCTTTCTAGCTGAATTAGTAGCACTTTTATTATCTTTATTGAGGAGAGCAATCATTGATTCAACAAAAAAATCATAACCTTTTTGCGTCCTAGTTAATTTTTTAACATAGGAATATTTTTGAAAAACAAATTTAGTTTTGAAATAAATAAAATTAATCAAAACTACTGTTAAAATTAAAACAACGAAGGCAATTACTAATAGATTTGAGCTAAAATTATAACTAAGATCGCCTATATCAAAAAATATATTAAATGAATTTGATATTAAAAAAAATGTAATTGATAATAATAAAATTAATTGTAGTGAAATTATTAAAAATCTTAACATCTAGATTGTTTTGTTAATTAGTTCTTTGAAATCATTTGCGATTTGGATTTGGTTTATTGTTTCTGTAAAATACGTTTCATAATTATCGATAGTTATAATCTTTTTGTAAGACATTTTATAATTTTTTTCTTCTAGAAAAGTATTTATTTCTTTTAATACAAGAGTTTCATTATTCTTTATGGTATTTTTTTTTGAAGGCTCAATTACCACAAACTTCATTATAGATTTTGAAATGAAGTTACTAGAGTTTTTATTAAATTTTTCTTTTAAATATAAATCTAACTCCTGAGAAAAAATATCTTTTAAAAATTCATTACCTCTAAAATTTTTTAATCTAATTAAATCAATTTTTTCAAAAATATGTTGATTGTTGTTATTTTTAAAACTTTGCAAAATATTTAATTCTTCAGTAAAATCTAAATTGTTTTCAAACTTATAAATTGTCAACCTTATTATATCTTTTTTATTTTTATTAGTAACTGAGCTTAAAATATTATTGGAAAGAGTTTTGTTTGACTCTGAAATATTTATTGTATTAATTTCTTTTAAATTATCTGAAATATTTTTTAGGCTTAAATCGAGTTCTTCGATTTTCTTATTTAGCAATATAACTTCTTTAGATTGATCGGAATTGGCAATATTTTGAATAGATATTTTTATTTCATCAAGTGAATTTTCTGTGATTTCAATTTTTTCAGATAATTTAGATAATTTTTGTACATTCTGATTAAGTTTATTAATAAGTTCTAATTGATCATTATTAGATACTTCTTGGTTCTTAAAGCTCACATAAAAAAAATATCCAAGAATAAATAGTAGAAATAATAATATAAAAGATGTGCTTAGTTTTGAAAAAATATATAGATAATCAAGTGTTTTTTTCATTGAGACTTTTTATCATTATTACCCAGTTGTTTAACAGAAGAAATTAATATACCAAAAAAAAATGCTTGTATTCTCTGTTGAAACTTCATGTGATGAAACGTCAGTTTGTATAATGCAGGAAGATAAAAGTATTCTGTCTCATATTGTTTATTCACAAGAGATTCACAAAAAACATGGCGGTGTTGTGCCTGAATTAGCTTCTAGAGCCCATCTTGAAATACTTCAAAATATTACGAAAGAAGCACTTAAAGAGTCAGGTGTAAAATTAAACGAGATTAATTTATTTTCTGCTACGTGTGGACCAGGGCTTATTGGTGGTTTATTAATAGGCTCGACTTTTACAAAATCACTTTCAATTGGAAATAGTAAACCATTTATTCCTATTAATCATTTAGAGGCTCATGTTTTATCTTCTTTTTATAATAATAAAATTTCATTTCCACATTTATGTCTTCTCATAACTGGTGGTCACACACAGATATATTTTTTAGAAAATTTGAACAACATAAAATTAATTGGCGAAACAATAGATGATGCAATAGGGGAAGCGTTCGATAAAGTTGCTAAAATATTAGGTCTTCCTTATCCAGGTGGTCAAGAAATTGAAAAACAAGCATTAGAGGGGAATAAAAACTCTTTTAAACTTCCTCAGCCTTTAATTAAGGAAGATAATTTTAACTTTTCATTCTCAGGACTTAAGACCTCAATAAATTTAATAGCAAAAAAAAATGTAATTGATGAAATTTTCATCAAAGATATTTCTGCATCTTTTCAAAAATGTGTGGGATCTATTCTCGTTTCAAAATTAAATAAGGTCATTCAAAAATTATATAAAGATAATGCTAAAAATTTGTCAATCTCAGTAGTTGGTGGTGTAGCAAATAATGATTATCTAAAAAAATGTTTTCAAAACATAGAAGAACAAGAAAATATTAAATTTGTTTATCCACCAAAATACATGATGAATGATAATGCAGCAATGATTGCTTGGGCAACTATTTTAAAACACGTAAAAGATCATAATCTTAATTTTAAGCCTAACCCAAGACTAACTATTTAATCAATTAATTTTTGACATAAGGATTATAAAAATTTAAAATAAGTTAATGAAAATTAATTATTGGTTATTAAAATCTGAACCTTCAACTTGGTCATGGGAAGATCAAGTTAAGGGAGGTATAGAGATGTGGGATGGTGTAAGAAATTACCAAGCTAGAAATAACTTAATGAATATGAAGAAAAAAGATCTTTGTTTTTTTTATCACTCAGTTTCTGAAAAATTAATAATTGGAATTGTTGAAGTAATAAAAGAGCATTATCCAGATCCTACAGATAAAACTGGGAGGTTTGTTGTTACAGATGTAAAAGCTAAAAAAAAGCTAAAAAGACCAGTTTCACTTGAAGAAATTAAATCAACAACCAAACTCTCAAATATAGCTTTAATCAAACAATCAAGATTATCAGTAATGCCACTTACAAAAAATGAGTGGGATATAATTATAAAAATTTCAGAAAATTAAATAAATAAATTTCATTCTTTTATTTAAAATTAAAGATTGAATTTTTGTAGTTTTAGAATTAGTCTATCTTTCAATGGAAATAAAAGAAAACTGGATAAAAGAAGCAAAGGTTGATTCAAAAACCTATGAAATAAAATACAAAAACTCAATAGAGGATAATGATAATTTTTGGAGAGAAGAGGGCAAGAGAATAGATTGGGTAAAAAATTATTCCAAAATTAAAAATGTAAAATATTCAAAAAATGATGTTGATATCAAGTGGTATTACGATGGGTATCTTAATGTATCGTATAATTGTATAGATCGACATGCAAAAAATAATCCTGACAAGATAGCAATAATATGGGAGGGTGACGACCCAAACAATGTTAAAAAAATAAGTTATCAAGAATTGTTAACTAATGTTTCCAAAGCCTCAAATGTTCTTAAAAAACTAGGTGTCAAAAAAGGAGACATAGTTACAATATACTTAACTATGATTCCTGAGCTTGCCTATATGATGCTTGCTTGTGCAAGAATTGGTGCTGTTCACTCAATTATTTTTGGAGGCTTTTCCGCAGACTCTATATCGGGCAGGATTTTAGATTGTAATTCAAAATTTATTATCACTGCTGACGAAGGTGTTAGAGGTGGGAAAAAAATTCCTCTTAAAAAAATTACAGATACAGCATTAGAAAATTGTCCTGATGTAAAAAAATGCTTAGTCGTAAAAAGAACCGGGGAAGATATTAGTATTATTGAAGGTCGTGATGTTTTTTATGATGATTTATCTAAAGATGTTAATAGCTTTTGTGAACCTGAAGTAATGTCTGCAGAAGACCCATTGTTTATACTTTATACTTCTGGATCTACTGGAAAGCCAAAAGGAGTTCTTCATACATCTGGTGGATATTTAGTATATGCATCAATGACACATGAGTATGTTTTTAATTATAATAAAGGTGATATTTATTGGTGTACAGCTGATATTGGTTGGATAACTGGACATAGCTATATTGTATATGGACCTTTAAGTAATGGTGCCACCACTTTGATGTTTGAAGGTGTGCCAAATTATCCAGATTTCTCTAGATTTTGGCAAATCATTGATAAGCATGGGGTGAATATTTTTTATACTGCTCCAACAGCAATTAGAGCTCTTATGAGAGAAGGTGATGATTACGTCAAAAAAACAAAAAGATCGTCTTTAAAACTTTTAGGAACTGTTGGGGAACCAATAAACCCAGAAGCTTGGAAGTGGTATTATGAAATAGTGGGTAATTCACAATCTCCAATTGTAGATACATGGTGGCAAACTGAAACGGGTGGAATTTTAATCTCTCCCCAAACAGGTGCTATTGAACTTAAGCCTGGATCAGCGACAAAACCATTTTATGGTATTGAGCCTGTTATAGTTAATAAAAAAGGTGAAGTTCTTGAGGGGGAATGTGAAGGAATGTTGTGTATGAACAGATCGTGGCCTGGACAAATGAGAACTGTATATGGAGATCATCAACGATTTATTGATACTTATTTTTCACAATTTGATGAAAAATATTTTACTGGTGATGGATGTAAAAGAGACTCTGATGGTTATTATTGGATCACTGGCAGAGTTGACGATGTAATTATTGTCTCTGGACATAATTTAGGAACAGCAGAAATTGAAAGTGCCTTTGTAAGTCATTCTAAAGTCTCTGAAGCTGCTGTTGTTGGATACCCTCATGATATTAAAGGAAACGGTTTATATTGTTATGTTTCCCTTAAGGTTGGGGAAGAGTATACTGATGATTTAAAAAATGAATTAAAACAAGTTGTTAGAAAAAAAATTGGTCCTATTGCTACGCCAGATTTAATACATTTTACAAGTGGTTTACCAAAAACTAGATCAGGTAAAATAATGAGAAGAATTTTAAGAAAAATTGCAGCAAATGAACAAGATCAACTTGGGGACACTTCTACATTGGCAGATCCTAGTGTTGTTGATGATTTAGTTAAAAATAGGTTAAATAAATAATTTATTGAGGCTTCCAATGCTTCAAACACCGAGGCTCATAAATATTAGCTGCTCCCACTTGAGTTCTTCCTCCACCTTCTTCTTTTCTGAACGTTTTTGTAGCCTCCATGCCACACACATTACAAAAACCATATATCTTTAATATTTTATCTGAAAGACCTAGAATCATTGAAGATGTTTCCCATGGTTTACCCCTTGAGTCCTGATCTAAACCTGCACAAACAACATCAATGCCTTCGTTTAAAATATTTTCAACATTTTGTATAGTCTCAGATGTGTCTAAAAATTGAACCTCATCTAAAAAAACCATATCAATAAAATCTTTTTTAAAAGAATATTCTTTATTTACATCATCCCAATTTTTCATTGAAAAACACTCATGGCTCAAATCATTATGAGTAATAATTTTTGATTCAGAGTATCGATCATCAATACTTGGTTTTATAACAACAATTTTTTTATTTTGATGTTTTGCCCACAATATTCTTTTAAGTAACTCACTTGTTTTACCAGCAAACATAGCACCTACAATTGTCTCTAAAGATCCTCTCATTAATACTCCCTTAGATTATCTTCTAATATTTTTAAAATATTCTCTACATTAATATTTCTTATACATCCAACAGGGTTTGAAATAAGTTGTGAATTATTATTTTTCTTATTCCATCTTTGTAAGCTTTTAAAATTACTAAGATTATTAATATATTTAAAAGATATTTTATGGTTTTCATAACAACCTATCCTGTTATTCAAAGAAAAAACATCAACTAAGCCACATGGACCATAACAAAAATTAGACTGGTATTTATTTTCAACTCTATCAATTTTTTTTGAATTACTTAATAAAATTTTACTCGATACACTCGTTTCAATTAAGATTCCTTTTTTATCAAAAATTTTTGCAATATGTAGTGGACCAGAATCCACAAATACTCCAAAATCTATCTTTTCAATTTCTAAAACTAAACTCTTAATATCTTTTGGTTTAACAAATACACAATTTTTATTTTTATTTTTTTCTTCTAAGTATTTTGAGAAATCAGAATCGTCTATGTATACCTTAAAAATAAATTCATCTTGAAACTTTTTTATTATTTGTTCCAAAATATTATAGGGCAAACTTCTAAGCATTGAAGTAGAAACTGGAAAAATTGCTATTTCTTTAATAGTTTTTTTAACAATTTTCTTTTGTTTAAATTTAAAATCAAGAACTGGAACTTGAAAATATTTACAGACCTCTTCTACAATATTGGATCTTTTATATTTTTGAAATTTTAATGACTCTATTTCGAGAGTAATATGAAATATAGTGTCGTATTTCTGTATTTCTTTTTCTGAAATAATTAATGGGTAAATATTTGAAAACAAAAATAATTCTTTAAAAATAAAATAATGATTATCACAAAAAGCAATTCCAATTTTAAAAAACTTTTTACTTTTTATTATTGAGTTGATAGCAATACTATATTCAATAGCATCACCTAAACCAAATCTTGGGGGTAGAAATATTAATATTTTTTTACCTAAAGAGTTTATTGTTAGGCGATTTTCATGATTTAAAACACAAATCTGTTTTTTTTTGTTTATATTTTTCAATTCTTTCCATAAAGTTATATCCTTTGAAAAATATTTTTGGTTTGGCTCAATTTCGTTAGAAAAATATGTTAATCGGTTTTTTAATAATGAAAAACTAAAAAATGCCATAAAGGTTTATATCTTATTATGAAAAAGAGTGTTAAAATTAGAAAGATAATTTTTGAAATTCTTTATGACATTCATCAAAAAAATGTAAACTTTGATGAAGGTTTTTTATTTTTTACAAAAAATATTTCTTTAAATGATCAAGATAGATCTATGATTTATAATATTACTCTTAACAGTATTAGGTCTAATTTTTATATTAGTAATATTTTAAATCAATATTTAAGAAAGAGAACAAGTTTTAGGGTTAAAATATTATTATTGTCTGCAATAACCCAAATTTTATTTTTAGACTTTAAAAGTTATGCTGTCACAAACGATACTGTAGAGGTGGCAAAAATTAAAAAATTAAATCCCAGTTTAATAAATTCACTTCTTAAAAACATTAGTAATGATATTAAAATAATTAACAAAAAAAAAATCGATTATTCAAGCATTCCTATTTGGTTTATTGATCAAATAAAGAAAAATAATATTAATTTAAATAACATAATAGAAAATATTAGTAAGGAACCATCTTTACACCTAGTTTTTAAAGATAAAAAATTATTACGAAATTTCAAAGAAGAAAATATTAAAACTACAGACACATCGGCATTTATTTTAGAAAAAAAAAGAATTAAAGAGATAAGAAATTACAATGAGGGGCATTGGTGGATTCAAGATTTTTCATCCATGCTACCTATTTATCTAAGTCCTGAATTTAAATCTAAAAATATTATCGATATGTGCTCTGCTCCGGGAGGTAAGGCTTTTCAAGCAATATCGAGAGGAAATGAAGTTATTTTAAACGATATAAGTATTAAAAGAATTAATATACTTAAAGATAACTTAAACAGACTTAGGTATAAGAATAATATTTCCAACACAAATGCTTTAAATATAGGCGAAAATATACTTTTTGATATTGTTATTTTAGACTCACCCTGTTCAGGAATTGGAACGTTAAGAAGAAATCCAGAAATATTATTTAAAAAAAATCCCCCAAACTTTAACAGTCTTGTTAATATTCAGGAAAATTTAATTAACAAAGCTGCGAGACTTTTAAAAAAACAAGGTATATTAATTTATATGGTTTGTTCTTTTTTTTTTGAAGAAACTAAAGCGGTTAAAAATAAATTTCTTGCTGAAAATAAAAATTTTTCTCATTATAAATTTAAAATAGACAAAAATAGTAAGTTAAATAAATTTATTGATAATGAGGGTGATTTTTATACCACCCCATCAGAATTTAATAATCACATGATTGATGGCTTCTATGCTACAAAATTTAAAAAAAATGATTAATAATTATTTTAAAAATTTAACCAAATATTTATTTTTGTTACTTCTACGATTAAGGTTTAGAAAAAATACTTATGAAAACTTTAAAGATTTAAATTTTAAACAAAATGATTTTACAAACTATAAAATTATAAAACATTACATACTAAAAAATAACTTTATTAACAATATTACCATACAGGATATTCATAGTTTCAATTTTCTTTTATTTTATCAAAAACTTGGCGGAAAAAAAGGAATTAATTTATCTAAAGAAAATATATTTGGATGGTTTGATACATATAAATATTATATGAATTTTCCTTGGAAAGACGATTATGCATCAAAAAGATTTATCAATATATTATATAATTATGATTTTATATGCTCAACATCAAACAACAAAGAAATTAAAAAAATAAATTATATTTTAAATTTTCATATCCAAAGAATAGTTTTTGATATTAAAAGAAAAAAAATTGAAGATGTTTCTTCATATGATGTTCTTGCGTTTGTATTAATTAAATTTATTAATAATAATTTTAATAAATATTCTTTTAATAATATTATAGAAATAGTTAACTCACAAATTGATGAGAACTCAATGCATAAAAGTTATAATATCTTAGAGCATGCAAAATGCATAAACAACTTAAATGAAGTGAAAAATATTTTATTATTTTTTAAATTTAATACTTCAGAAATACTTAATAACAAAATTCTAGCAATGACGGCTTTATTAAACTCTTACAAACATAATGATCTATCGTTACCTCTTTTTAATGGCTGTAATAATAACCATAACATAGAGATCAGAAAAATATTTAAGGAAGAGCAATTTCTTAAAAATGTATCTTTAAAAAAATTTATAAATGGTATCGCGTTCTATAAAGATCAAAATAAAAGTATTTTTTTTGATGTAGTTCAGCCAACTAAATATGGTTTTAACAAAGAGCTATGTGCTGGTTCACTAGCGATAGAAATAAGTGCTGAAGATGAAAAAATTATAACTAACTGTGGTGGAACAGAAGCTGGTGGAAAAAATCCAGGCTACCTTAAATATAGTGCTGCTCACTCTACTATTATTATTAACAATACCAACATAAGTGAAATAAAAGAAAGTTACATCAATAAAACGTTTCCAAAGCAAGTTATTTTCGAAACAAAAGATTATGATAACTGGGTTTCAATTTCCGGATCTCACAATGGTTACTTAAAAAATTATAGGAAAATTTGTAAAAGGGAATTAATTATTAATAAAAATAGAAGTTTATTCGAAGGAGAGGATACAATAATCTCAACTAAGTCAAATATAGAAAAAACTGTTTATCATATTAGGTTTCATTTGACGCCTGAAATATCAACAACAATGACCAAAAATAAGAAAAATGTTATAATCAAAACAGAGAAAAACAATATATGGATGTTTAAATCAGATAATGAGATTATGATTGAAAAAAGTATATATGTTAAAAATGATATGGCCATTGAAACATCTCAAATTGTAATCAGTGGGGTAACATCCTTATTAAAAAATAAAATAAAATGGTCGTTAGAAAAAATATAAGAAGAAACGCTCTCATATCTGTCTATGATAAATCTTTATTAAAAAAATTATGTTTAACTCTGACAAAATATAATATTGATCTTATTTCAACTGGCACAACAGCTAAAAAAATAATTTCACTAGGATTTAAATGTAAAGAAATTTCTGACTTAACTCGATTTAAAGAAATACTTGATGGAAGAGTTAAAACATTAAATCCTAAAATTCATGCTTCAATATTATTTAAAAGGAATGATGCCACTCATAACAATACCTTTAACAAACTTAATTTTCCTAAAATAGATTTTGTAATAGCAAATTTCTATCCATTCTCAAAAATTTCAAATAAAGAAATGGTAACTAAAAAAATTGAGATGATAGATATTGGTGGTCCTGCGATGATAAGATCTGCAAGTAAAAATTTTAATTCTGTAACTTCTATTAGTAAAATAAAACATTATGAATCGCTTATAAAAGAATTAGAAAAAAATAATGGTGAGACAACACTGGCTTTTAGAAAACGAATGGCTAAACTAAACTTTAAACTAACAAGTGATTATGATTTATCAATTTACAAATGGTTTAATAAAAGTGATAAGAAAAAAAAAGAACGCAATAAAATCAAAATTAAATATGGAGAAAACCCAAATCAAAAAGCTTATTTTATTAAAAACTCCAAATCAAACATCTTTACTTCTCAAATAAGTGGTAAGGAACTAGGTTATAATAATATTTTAGATATATGTGAGGGCTTAAGTTGTTTAAATGAGTTTATAGAACCAACATGTGTTATAGTTAAGCACAACAACCCTTGTGGTGTAGCATCAGCTGATAATATTAAAACATCTTATGTAAAGGCACTAAAATCCGATCCCATAAGTGCTTTTGGTGGTGTTATTTTAATTAATAAAGAAATTGATGAAAGTTTAGCAAAAACAATTAATCGCAGGTTTTTTGAAATAATAGTGGCTCCAAAATATACTAAAGAAGCGATTAATATTTTAAAATCTAAAAAAAATTTAATTGTTATTAATTCAGGTAGCTTAATAGAAAAAAAAGGGGAAACTTTCAAATCAGTCAATTCAGGAGTTTTGTATCAAGAAAAAAATTCATATAAAATATCAAAAACAAAAATTAATCTTGTTACTACAAAAAAATCTTCAGAAAAAACTATAGATGATTTGCTTTTTGCTTTCAAAGTAGCAAAACATGTCAAATCTAATGCTATAGTATTAGCACATAACAAACAAACTCTTGGGATCGGTGCCGGACAGATGAGCAGGTTGGATTCGACGAGAATGGCTATAATAAAATATAAAGATTTTTTTAGAGAAAAAAAATTTGTTTGTGCCTCAGATGCCTTTTTTCCTTTTACAGACAGTATAAAAATGCTGTTAAAATTAAAATGTGATGCAATTATCCAGCCTAATGGATCAAAAAACGATGATAAAATAATTAGTTTTGCAAAAAAAAATAAATTATCTTTATATTTTGTTAAAAATAGAGTTTTTAAACATTAATAAATAACATGAAAAAAAACTATATAGAAATAATTATAAAAATGTTTCCTGATATTGCTAGTGGAAGAAAAAATTTTAAATTATTTGAAAGTAGAATTAAAAGAAATCTTAATTTAACCAATAAATATCTTAAAAAAAAGAACAATCCACCTCTGAAATAAACTTGTATAAATTTTATAAAATTTATAATAAAATAACTTAATATGCATTTATTTTTTTCTACCGCGGTTTGGACATCAAAAATAGACAATTATGAAAGAATTAATAACGAAATGTTCAATTACATTATTAATCTCCAAAAAAAAGATCCTGTGGGACTTATTAAAAGTAATTTCAAAGGATGGCACTCTAAAGATTTTAACTTAAAAGATGAACAACCAAAAATATTTGTAGAGGCAATAAAAAAAAATATAAATATTTCTCTTAATGACATGGATTGGGATGTTA
>Ga0257121_1000911_pt1 | contig 23467 bp, 21 predicted proteins | sample SI106_100metaG_FD_190180 | JGI IMG/M metagenome (GOLD analysis project Ga0257121, IMG submission 190180) | Marine microbial communities from Saanich Inlet, British Columbia, Canada - SI106_100 | ecosystem: Environmental > Aquatic > Marine > Inlet | place: Canada: British Columbia | collected... | reverse complement strand
GGGATTTCTTTCTTCATTTCTGGTGGACATCTAATAGACATAAAACTTAAACTCCATAAGTATGAAAAAGAGAACTACAAAGAAATTTTTTATTTAAAAAATAAAGAGTCAGTTAATACATATTGTGTTAAACATTCTGAATTGGAAAATGTTAAAAAAATAAAGTACCATCACCATAATGATGGACAAAAAACTAACTACAAAGTAACCAAACCAACTGAATAGGGATCAACCTAAAAAACACACTTTACTCAACCGTGACTGATTTAGCTAAATTTCTAGGCTGATCAACATTACAGCCTCTTAAGAGAGCAATATGATATGAAAGCAATTGAAGAGGGATATTAGTTAGAAGAGGAGACAATTCATTAAAACACTTTGGTATTTCAATACAATAATCCGACAACTCTTTAACAGCGATATCACCTTCAGTTACTATAGAGATTAATCTACCTCCACGAGCTTTAACTTCTTGAATATTACTTAATACTTTCTCGTAGTTTCCTTTTTTTGTTGCAATCACTACTATAGGCATATTCTCATCTATTAATGCAATTGGACCGTGCTTCATTTCGGCCGCAGGATAACCCTCCGCATGAATGTAAGAAATTTCCTTTAATTTTAGTGCACCTTCTAAAGCAACTGGAAAATTATATCCTCTTCCTAAATATAAGAAATTTTTAGCATCTTTGAATTGCTGAGCAATTAACTCAATTTGACTATTAGTTTTTAAAACTTTTCGGACCTTATCTGGGATAAGATTTATCTCAGAAATTATTTGATGGTATTCAGTTAAAGTAAGATTACCTTTTAACTTACCAACCTTCAATGCTAATAAAATTAATACTATTACCTGTGTAGTAAATGCTTTAGTAGACGCAACTCCAATTTCTGGTCCAGCGTGCGTATAAACACCTTCATGAGTTGTTCTAGCAATAGATGACCCAACAACATTACAAATACCTAAAACTGTAGCTCCCTTGCTTTTTGCAAGCTCTATAGCCGCTAAAGTATCTGCTGTTTCTCCAGATTGTGATATTGCAATAATCACATCTTCATTATTAATAATTGGATTTCTATATCTAAACTCTGAAGCATACTCAACTTCAACAGGAATTCTTGTAAAATCTTCTAAAATATATTCACCAATTAAGCCAGCGTGCCAAGAAGTACCACAAGCTACAATAATTATTCGCTTTGAATTTATCAATTTATAAGAATACTCAGAAATACCACCTAATTTAATGTCGTTATTTTTTAAATCCAAACGTCCACGGATTGTATCTACAATACTTTTAGGTTGTTCATATATTTCTTTTAACATAAAATGCGGGAAACCATCTTTTTCAATATTTTCTAACTTTATTTCAAGTTTCTGAATATTAAGTGGCACCTTCCTATTATTAATAGTTTTAATCTTAATTTTCTCATCCCTGTTTAGGATTGCAATTTCACTATCCTGCAAATAAATTACCTCATCAGTATATTTGATAATAGGAGATGCATCAGAACCTACAAAAAACTCATTATCACCAACTCCGATTACTAAAGGACTTCCCTTACGTGCAACAATTAACTCGCGATCATTTCCTTTTTCCATAACAACTATTGCATATGCCCCTACAACCTGAGTTAATGCCAATCTTACAGCTTCAAAAAGAGTAACATTTTTACTCATTTTTACTTCTTCAATCAAATGAATAAGGACTTCAGTATCAGTATCACTGATAAAAATATGACCCTTTTCAATTAATATTTTTTTTAGTGAATCGTAATTTTCAATGATACCATTATGTACAATAGATAGCATTCCATCTCCTGAGAGGTGAGGATGCGAATTAATTTGATTAGGGATTCCATGTGTAGCCCATCTAGTATGTCCAATTGAAATTGTTCCTGTTATATCTTTGTTCTTAACAAATGATTCAAGATCTGATACCTTACCTTTTGTTTTGTATAATTTAAAATTTTTATTGTTACCAATAGAAACACCAGTAGAGTCATATCCTCTATACTCTAATCTTTTCAACCCTTCTATAACAATAGGGTAGGCATTTTTAGATCCTACATAAGCTACAATTCCACACATATTTTATAATTCAGAATAAATAATACTAATTGAAATTTTACTATTGTCAATAATAGTTCTGTTTGCGTTTACAGCTGCTCCGGAAGATAAAATGTACAGTTTATTTGTATATTCAGTATCGTTTAAAAGTTGGTAAAAATACCGACTAATATTAAAACTATATTTGTTTTCTTCTAAAGTCCCTCCAAAATGTTCATCTCCTTCTAAAGTAAAGTCGGTCAGAAACACAATTCTTCCATAATTTGTTTCTCTTACCAAATACAATTTATCGTGAGATGGATAATTTTCATCTTTTATTATTTCAAAGTCAATACTTACTTTGTTAATCGCTTTCCCTCTAAGAGTATCTTTTAATGCTGGTATATCGTTAAAAGTAAATTCTGCTTTGAAAGCAGCCATTGATTGTATATAAGTTTCCCCTTCAATTTGAGGAAGATTTGACATCTCTTTAGTGTTAAATATATTTATTCTGGCAGCTTCAGATGCCAAATCAAAGTCTAAACTTAACATAGTGTCTACGCCAATTTCATGATAATAAACACTCAATTTTGATTTTGAAGAATTTGGTTCCAAATACATTATTGTGTTGGATGCGGTAGCCGTTACATAAAATCCTTTAAAAAATTCTAAAAAGGATTCGTTATCTACCATGTGTTGACTACCAGTTGCATCAATTAATTTTTGTCCAAAATCATTATCCAAAAGTATATTTAAAACAGATTGTGTTGTGTCCGAATCAAAAAATTGATTGGCAATACTCAAATTACTTCCAGAATAAGAAGGGATGAAATCAGAATAATAGATACTATCCTTAAAAATTGATTCATCTATTTCAAAAATCTCCACTGTAAAATCATTGTTCTCATTCAAATCCCCATAAAATGAAGAGTAGGCATAGGTAAGAACCACAGAATCTACCACTACATTTTCTATGGTATCAATACTGTTGGAAGGTAATAACATTTGAGTTACAAACTCTCCTTTATTTTCTCCAAAAATAGGATCGTCTATTTGTCCCAATAACAATTTACTTGCTTCATCCGACCGTAGAGAGTCTTCCGAAACAGTTGTAATTGAAAAAGATTCTATCGAATCGTTCTTAATAATTATTTTATCTGATGGAGGTTGTACTTCTAATCCAATAATGTTTGGGTCGGTACAAGCGAAAATTACAGTTCCTAATAATAAGAAAACTGATTTTTGTATTTTATTCATTTATCTTTTTATTCTGAAAGTTCTAATTCTTCTTCTTCAACTAAAGTATCAAAGAAATTATTGTATGTTTCCTCATAATTTTCTTCACCAGGATATTTCATAAATGGTTTGTCGCTCTTTTTTATGTAATCAGAAACATCAGAATTTATAGTTTTACTTGCTTGTGTAATTGCATCCGAATAGTCAATTGCGAATTTGTTTAAGTTTATAAAAGATGGATTTTTAATTCCTTTAACATCACTTTCTTCAAGTTTTCGTTCAAATAATAATTTTTCCATCAAATCAGAATCTAACTCTCCTTCAAAATCAGTGTCGAATACTGAATAAATTACTTTAGTATCCTTGAAAAGAGGATCTTCTTTATATAGTGTTTTAATATAAAGTGGAATTAAAGAGGAGAACCAACCTTGACAATGTATCATGTCTGGAGACCACCCTAATTTTTTTACTGTTTCAATCACTCCCTTACAATAGAAAATCATTCTTTCCTCATTGTTTTTCATGAAGTTTCCTTCCTCATCATGAAACTTTACTTTTCTAGGAAAATATTCATCATTATCAATAAAGTAAATTTGCATTCTGGCAGATTGTATTGATGCTACCTTAATAATTAACTGATGATCGAAATCATCAATAATTAAATTCATCCCAGAAAGACGAATTACTTCATGCAGATTATTTGTTTTTTCCTTTATTGTACCAAATTTTGGCAAGAAAACACGAATTTCGTTTCCTTGTTCAATGGATTTTTTCGGTAAATGCAATCCTACATTGGACATTTTAGTCTCTGGAAGGTACGGATATATCTCCTGTGAGGCAAATAATATTTTTTTCTTTCCCATAAAAAGTTGTATTAGTATGCAAAATTACGAAAATTTATGCTTTTTATCAAGCAATTGATTTAGATTTGCTCTTTTATACGAAATTTATAAATGAAAGTACTAAAAACTACAAAGGAGTTAACCATATTTCTTTCTAAGGAAAGTGAAGAAAATGTTATTGCTTTTGTACCAACAATGGGAGCTTTGCATGATGGCCATATATCGTTAATTAAAAAAGCAAAATCAAGTTCCGACCTAGTAGTTTGTAGTATTTTCGTCAATCCTACACAATTTAACAATTCAACTGATTTAGAAAAATATCCAAGAACGATAGAGAGGGATATTGAAATTTTGGAACAAGAAAATTGTGATATTTTATACCTACCAGAAGTATCAGATTTATATTCAGAAAATGAAAAATCAAAGCATTTTGACTTTAATGGGTTGGATAATTTTATGGAAGGAGCAGGTAGAAAAGGTCATTTTGATGGTGTTGCAACAATTGTAGAGAAATTATTTAGGATTGTAAATCCTGATAAAGCCTTCTTTGGAGAAAAAGACCTTCAACAACTTCAGATAATAAGGCATATTACAAAACAGTTAAATTTAGAAATTGAAATAATTGGAGTTCCTACAAAAAGAGAAATTTCTGGACTTGCTATGAGTTCCAGAAACAAGCGACTTTCGGAAATAAATTTGCAAAAAGCTAATTTAATTAATGAAACTCTACATTTTATAAAAGAGAATTCTTCTAGATATTCTCCAGAAGAACTAAAACAACTTTCAATAGATAAATTCAACAATCATTCTGAATTGAAATTAGAATACTTGGAAATAGTTTCCTTGGAAAACCTACATCCGATTACTGAATTTAAGGAGAGAGGAAATAATGCGACTTGTATTGCGGCATCTATTTCGGGAGTTCGCTTAATTGACAATATTATTTTTTAGTTTTACAGCATGAAAGAAAGTAATAAAAAAATCTCATTTGTTATTTTGAAGTACGTTGCTTCTTTGTCGTTTGCCGGATTTATTATTTATCTTTTGTTCCGAAATCAGGATCCTATTGCACTTATTGAGAAAATTTCGGAAGTAGAATTTGTTTGGGTTATCCTTTCCATGATTTTTGGAGGATGGGCTTATGTAAATAGAGGATTGAGATGGATTGTTTTAATTGATGCTTTAGGATATAATTCTTCAAAAATGAATTCTATTTCTTCAGTTTCAGTTGGTTATTTTACAAATATGTTTATCCCCAGAGCTGGAGAAATTTCCAGATGTACAGCACTTAATAGAGTAGAGAAAATTCCGGTTGATAAACTTTTTGGTACAATTTTGGTAGAGAGAGTTATCGACTTTGTATTTTTAATAAGCTTGTTCTTGCTTACTCTAATATTAAAGTTCGATTTGATATTAACATTTTTCACAGAATTAGGATCACAGAGCTCTGATTCAATACCTTCAAGTTCTACAAAATATTATGTTTTATTAGCAATATTACTATCTTTTACTTTGGCGTATTACTTCCTTAAAAAATGGATTGTAAAAACATTCTTTTATGAGAAGATAATAGAATTTATAGAGGGACTAAAAGAAGGATTTAAAAGCATCAAAAAAATGAAACGGAAATCAGCTTTCTGGTTTCATACTTTTAGTATTTGGATCATGTACTTCCTGATGACTTATATTTGTTTTCAGGCAATCCCTGAAACTTCTCATCTTACTATTTCAGACGGATTATTTTTACTGGTTTTGGGTGGAATAGGGATGGTCATTCCAACACCTGGAGGAGTAGGGTCTTATCATGCAATTGTAATGATTGGACTTTCAGTTTTAGGAGTTGGAACAATATTTTTAGGAGAAAATGGAGATCCATCAAATCCAGCTCTTTTATTTCCAACTATTGTACATATAGCGCAAACATTAGTAGCTATTATCATGGGTTCTATCGGTTTGTTAATTTTATCTTTAACTAAAAGGAAACAATCCTAATGAAAAACTTACAGAACATAATATCTAAAATATTTGCTCTTTCGGATTTAAAAATTCAATCAGATAAATGGAAGCAAGATGGAGATAAAATTGTGTTTACAAATGGATGTTTCGATTTGGTACATAGAGGACATGTTGAGGTTTTGGCAAATACAGCAGATTTAGGAGATAGATTAATTATTGGATTAAATTCGGATGTTTCTATTCAAAAAATAAAAGGTAAAAACAGACCAATTATTGATGAAAACTCTAGAGCAATATTATTAGCTTCACTTCAATTTGTAGATGCAATTGTTTTGTTTTCGGAAGATACTCCAAAACAACTCATTGAAACTATTGTGCCTAATGTATTAGCGAAAGGAGGAGACTATAAAGTAGAAGAAATTGCAGGACATGAGGTAGTTTTACAAAATGGAGGTGAAGTGATTTTAGTTCCTTTTATAGATGGTTTTTCTACCACAAATATTGTAGATAAAATAAAACAAGATTAATGGCAAAAAAGAAAGTTCAATCCGCATTTTTTTGTCAGAATTGTGGGAGTCAATCTCCAAAGTGGTTGGGTAAATGTCCGCAATGTAACGAGTGGAATACTTTTGTAGAGGAAGTAATTGAAAAAGAAGAAAAAACAAAAACTTGGAATGGACTCAACAAGGTGAGTATTCCTGTTTCCATTAATGATATTTCCTTTGCTAAGGAGAAAAGAATAAAAACTTCCGACATAGAACTAAATAGGGTTTTGGGAGGAGGAATTGTTCCTGGTTCGGTAGTGCTTTTGGGTGGTGATCCTGGAATTGGAAAATCTACTTTATTACTGCAATTAGCACTTACATCCGAAAAAAAGATATTATATGTTTCCGGAGAGGAGAGTGAAAGTCAAATTAAAATGAGAGCTCAGAGGGTAGAAAATAGTTCGAGAAATTGTTTAATTCTTACCGAAACATCTACTCAAAATATATTTCAACAAATAGAAAAAGTACAACCTGAAATATTAATAATTGATTCTGTTCAAACTTTGCATACTACACATATTGATTCCTCCCCTGGAAGTGTTTCTCAAATTAGAGAATGTACTTCCGAAATGATAAAATATGCCAAACAAACAGGAACATCTGTATTTTTAATTGGCCATATAAATAAAGACGGAGCAATTGCAGGTCCGAAAATTTTAGAACATATGGTAGATACTGTTCTTCAATTTGAGGGAGACAGAAATCATGTGTACAGAATACTCCGAACTATTAAAAACCGATTTGGTTCTGCATCAGAATTAGGAGTGTATGAAATGGCGCAAAGTGGTTTAAGGGAAGTAAATAATCCGTCAGAAATTCTGATTTCAGATAGAGATGAAGAAACTTCTGGAGTGGCAATTGCAGTAACTATTGAGGGCGCTCGCCCACTTATGATTGAGATTCAATCTTTGGTGAGTTCTGCTGTGTATGGTACTCCTCAAAGGTCGGCCACCAGTTTTGATACCAGAAGATTGAACATGTTACTAGCTGTTTTAGAAAAAAGATGTGGTTTCAGATTGGGAGTAAAAGATGTATTTTTAAATATAACAGGAGGAATAAAACCAGACGATACCGCAATTGATTTGGCGGTTATTTGTTCAGTACTTTCTTCCGATCAGGATAAACCAATTGGAATGCAAGTTTGCTTTGCTGCTGAGGTAGGTCTTTCAGGGGAAATAAGAGCAGTAAACAGAATAGAACAGAGAATAGCAGAAGCTGAAAAGTTAGGTTACAAGCAAATTATCATTTCTAAATTTAATAAGTTTAACCCTTCTGCATTTAACATTGAAATAAAACAATGTTCCAAGATTGAAGAGGTTTTTAGATTACTCTTCTAGTAAATCAAATAAATCATCCAAATTAGGAGAAAGAATCATTTCAATTCTTCTATTCATTTTTCTTCCTTCTGCACTTTCATTATTTGCAATTGGGTTGTGTTCTCCTCTTCCAGCGGCGGTCAATTGTAAAGGATCTAATTTTTTATTGTTTAGCATTATTTTTACAACTGAAGTCGCTCTTATCACGCTCAAATCCCAATTGTCTTTTATAAGTTTACTTCCACTTAGTGGGATGTTATCGGTATGTCCTTCAACTAGAATTTCAATATTATTTTGATTAGAAAGTACTGCGGAAAGTTTGTTTAAAGCCGCTTTACCACTTTGATTTATATTGTATTTTCCAGAAGCAAAAAGTAAATCTTCTTCTAAGGAAATATAGATTTTACCATTTCTTTGTTCTATTGTTAGTCCATCTCCTTCCAACCCTTTTAGTGCTTTGGAAATCCTATTTTTCAGTGCTGTTAGTATTGAATCTTTTTGGTTAATAATTGATTCTAATTCTGTTACCCTAGCCGATCTTACTTCTAATTCTCTTTGAGATTTATTGAGTTCGTTTTCTTTTTCGGATAATGTAATGGATAGTGTATTTAGCTCATCTTCTTTCAATAATAATTTATTTTGAGCCTCTTCCAATTGTTCCAATAATTGTTTTGTTTCTTTTGCTTTTTTTGCTAATTCTCTACTATTTTTACTAGAAAGTAAATCGTAAGCTATATTCAACTCATCATATTTACTTTGTAAATTGATTAGAGCAGTTCCGTTTTGAATGGAATCACTTTTCATTTTGTTCAACTTATTTTTTAGACTGCTGACAGTGTATTTTAATTCTTCTACCTCATCCGAAAGTAAGAGGATTTGTTTTTCTTTATTCACCAGATTTTTTTGAGAGAGTTGGTAATCGGAAAGCACTCCATTGTGGATTTTAGGGCTCACGCAAGAACTAGCAAGCAATAATCCAAGGATAAATAATACTATTGAATTTCTCATAAAGTTATGGTTTTATAATACTCTTCAAATTTACAAAGCTTCTATATTGATAAATTGCTCCAAAAAATAACTTATTAACATTACTTTTTTCATTGTTATTAGTTTTAAATTATTAATTTTATGACTTCAAATTATTATAAAATTTTAACATTATGAATAATATAAAAAGCTACTTTTTTAAAGGATTATTGTACATAGTTCCTGTCGCTGCTCTTGTTTGGGTAATTGTAAAATCGTACACTGTACTAAATAGTATTATAGGGGATTTCTTACCTGAAAATATGAAATATTTGGGTATTATTATTTTATTAATAATTATAACCGCATTTGGTTATTTAGGTTCAGTAATTATTTTAAGTCCGATTAACAATTTTTTTAGGAAACTGTTGGAAAAAGCCCCATTACTAAAAACAATTTACTCATCTGTTCAGGATTTAATGAATACTTTTGTGGGAGATAAAAAAGGATTTAGTAACCCTGTTTTGGTAAAAGTTTATGAAAATTCCACAATTGAAAGAATTGGATTTATTACAAATGAAGATGTAGAATCCCTCAATATTGCATCAGGGAAAGTATTGGTTTATTTACCTCATTCCTATGCAATTTCCGGACAACTTTTTGTGGTAGAAACAAAATATATAAAATCAATTGACAAATCTTCTGCTGAGGTGATGAAGCTCATTATTTCTGGTGGTGTAACAGAAATTGATAGATAAAAAATAAAATTATGAAAATAAAATTAATAGCAGTATTGTGTTGTATTAGTATTTGGTCTTTTTCTCAATCCGTTGGAGATACAATTGTTGTTCAGACTTTTGATTACAGCATGACTTATGGAAGTGGACCTTGGTCAGGAGGAAATAGAGATACAATTGCTTATTTTCCAAATGATCCGAATTTAACATTCGAGAAAATTATACTCTCTTACAATATGAGATGTAAGGATAATGTGGTCAATACCAATGGGCAAGCAAATAATATTGGTTGTGGTGCTTGGGATTATTCCTGTAATACTTACATTCACGATTCTACTCGTGTCGATTCACTTTTACTTAAAACTCCATCTCATTCTATTTCTAATTATTCAGGATTAGGATATGATTATTCCTTCAATCCTGTATATAATTTTATTCAATTTATTCAGCAAACTGCAAATGTAAATTCTATTGCTTCGGAAAATACTACTTCAGTTGGAACGGGAACGGACTCCCTTGATTTCGTTTTAGAAACAAATCAGAATTCTCATAAATCTCAGTTTTTATACCATGCGGATGAACTTGCCGTTTTGGGGCTTATTAACGATACCATAAATGCACTTTCATTAAATATTTTGAGCGGAACCCAAGGAGTAAATTTTCTTTCAATTAAATTAAAACTCACAACGGATACTGTTTTATCTGCTAACAGTCCTCACATTTCTGGGTTTACAGAAGTATACAATTCCAATACTGTGTTACAAAATGGGATAAATAAATTTCAGTTTACAAATCCTTTTGTTTGGGATTCTGTTTCTAATGTTATTGTAGAGTTTTCATTTACAAATTCTACTTCCGGAACAACTACATTAATTCAGGGAGAATGGACATCCGATATTATGGGTTTAAATTCTTCAGATGCACATCATATTACAGTACATTCGGCTGAAAGTATTGATTTACCTACAACAGCTTTAGGTTCTATTTCTGATGAAATTACGGTTTCATTTTGGATAAATGGAAATGAAAATGTTCTCCCACAAAACACAACAATATTTGAAGCTTATGATTCAACTGGAAACAGAACGGTAAATATTCATTTTCCATGGAGTAATGGAAGGATGTATTGGGATTGCGGAAATAGCGGTACTTCATCTTACGACAGAATAGACAAAGCTGCAAATCTGAATGAATACACTGCGGATTGGAGTCATTGGGCATTTACTAAGAACGCTACAACTGGTGAAATGAATATTTTCAGAAATGGAGTATTGTGGCATTCTGGAACAGGGATGAATAGAACAATGGATATTGCAACGCTAAAGCTTGCCAGCCAAGGAAATGCCAATGGTTATTTCTGGGATGGAAAAATAAAGGAAGTAAGGGTATTTAACATAGAACTTTCTATAAGCACAATTTTGGACTGGATGAACAAAAGAATTGATAATTCTCATCCAGATTACGCTAATTTATTAGCTCATTACCCATTGGATGAGGGCGTGGGTACTACTTCATTGGATAATACTGCAAACCAACAAATTGCAACTTTTTCTGGAAATGTAAATTGGAATTCTGATAGAGGAGACAATATAAATCAATTTTTTACAGAAACAAACTCCAGACCAAATATTGATTTTTATCAGGGAATTTATAACCTTACAATTTCTACCGACACTATTTTGGATTCGGTAATGGCAGCGGCAAATACGGTAAACGAATATGCAATTGATCCAAATTGGGGAACATTATTAAATGATGATATTATTACACTTTCCACCAATACTTATTGGGAAGCGGTTTCTTATACTTATGATGCATTTGGAAATCAGATTTCTTCTGTAGCTACAACAATTGATGGGACTATAAATATTACAGATTTACCTTATTACAAAAGGTATCCTATGGCTTTTCAGATTATGTCTTTTGTTACTCCTTATGGTGCTTATTTGGATTTAGGTGTAGATGGAAAAACATGGTATTTTGATGTTACAGATTACGCTCCGGTTTTTAATGGAAACAAACGAATTACAATGGATGCTGGAGGGCAATGGCAAGAAGATATGGATATTAAATTTCTTTTTATTGTCGGAACTCCTCCAAGAGATGTGTTGGAAATGCAAAATATCTGGAAAGTACAATCCAAAAATTATACGCAAATTCAGAATAATGATGCTTATGAACCAAGAACGCATAATCTGTTATTAAATGCAGATGCTTTTAAAGTAAGAACTGTAATTACAGGACATGGTCAGGAAGGGGAGTTTATTCCCCAAACCCATACTTTGAATATAGACGGAGGAACGGTAGATTATAGTTGGCAAGTTTGGACAGAATGTGCTGATAATCCTATTTTCCCTCAAGGAGGAACTTGGATTTACGACAGAGCAGGTTGGTGCCCTGGTCAGCCAACAGATTTACGAGAAGATGATATCTCATTTTTGGTAACCCCAGGGCAATCTCATATTTTTGACTATAATGTTTTAGGTGGTTCGGGTACAACAAAATATTGGACAAGTTCTCAGTTAGTAAGTTATGGAAGTCCGAATTTTACTTTGGACGCTGCTATTGTGGATGTTTTATCTCCAACAAATAAGGTGAATTATATTCGGAAAAATCCAATGTGTTCCAAACCAGAAGTTGTAATTCAAAATACGGGTTCGGATGTTTTAACCTCTCTTACAATTGAATATTGGATTAACAATTCTCCCGATAAAGAAACTTTTACTTGGACTGGAAATCTTAATTTCTTAGAAAAGGAAACTGTTTCTCTCCCAGACCCTTCTTCACTTTGGATCGATACTAATTCATCAAACAATGTATTTTATACTGAGATTTCTAATCCGAATGGATTGGCTGATGGATACTCATTTAACAATAATATTAGTTCTACTTTTGAGTTGCCAGAAATTATGCCTTCTGTATTTGCATTGTGGTTTGGGACAAATAATGGTATGGTAAATGCATTTACTCAAGAGTCGGAAACGACATGGAAATTTTTAGACAATAATGATAATGTTGTTTATTCTTCAGGGACACTTTATGCCAATAATCAATATAGGGATACCCTTTCTTTTGATGGGAGATGTTATACATTTGTTATTAATGATGCGGATGATGATGGTTTAGAATTTTGGAATAATAATGATGGAGCGGGAATGGTCAGATTCAGGGAAATTGGAGCTAGTTGGATTAAGGACGACTTTGAGTTGGATTTTGGTAAATATTTGCAATATGAATTTATGGTAGAACAAGCTATTTCTTCTGTAGATAATCAGGATTATAATCTTACTATTTATCCAAATCCTGCAACTAATCATCTTATTATAAATGGTGATTTATCTAACTTTTCCGAATTAGTGATTACAGATAATTTAGGAAAAGTTGTACTATCAGAAGTGATAAATAAAAATTCGAATTCTCAAAAAATAAATATTAAATCCTTGGCAAAAGGAATTTATTTTATAAAAATAGATGATGGAAAAATCATCCGAAAAATAGTAAAACAATAAATGAAATATTGCAATTCATTAACTCAATTTTCACGATTTAAAACACGGGAAGTAAAAGTAGGAAATTTAATTTTTGGAGGGGATAACCCTGTCCGAATACAGTCCATGACCACTACCGACACTATGGACACTATTGCTACGGTAGAAGAATCCATCAGAATGATAGAAGCAGGTTGCCAATTGCTGCGTATAACCGCACCAAGTAAAAAGGAAGCTCATAATCTAAAAAACATAAAAGAGGAACTCTCAAAAAGAGGCTACAATATTCCTATTGTTGCCGATATTCATTACACCCCAAATGCAGCAGAAATTGCGGCTACTATAGTAGAAAAAGTAAGGGTAAATCCTGGTAACTATGCCGACAAAAAGAAGTTTGAAAACATAGAATATACAGATGAAACTTATGCAAGTGAGCTTGTAAGAATAAGAGAGAAATTTACTCCTCTTGTAAAAATTTGTAAAGAGTACGGAACGGCTATGCGTATTGGCACAAATCACGGTTCACTTTCGGATAGGATTTTGAGTCGATATGGAGATACTCCAAAAGGAATGGTAGAATCGGCAATGGAATTTTTGCGTATTTGCCGAGATGAAGATTATCATGAAATTATCCTCTCCATGAAGGCGTCCAATACTAGAGTAATGGTACAAGCCTACCGAATGTTGGTATCGGAAATGATAAAAGAAGGGATGAATTATCCACTTCATTTGGGAGTAACAGAAGCGGGAGAAGGGGAAGATGGAAGAATAAAATCAGCAGTGGGGATTGGAACGCTTTTAGCGGATGGATTAGGCGATACAATAAGGGTTTCTTTAACGGAAGTACCAGAATTTGAAATGCCAGTTGCCGAGCAACTATTATCCCATTTTGAGGGAATAGAAGATCACGAAAAAATAGAAGAAATTACAGAAAATCCACTTCATTCTTTTGATTATGTAAAAAGGGAAACTGTTGAGGTTTTAAATATTGGAGGAAGTAATGTTCCGGTAGTAATGGCAGATTTTTGCTTAAAACAAAAAATCACCCCAGCATCTTTTTTCGCATTGGGATACAACTATTCTGTTCCTTTGGATAAGTGGCACATTTCGGATATGGCGGCCGACTATGTTTTTGTAGGTAACCATGATGTGGATTTTGAAGTTCCAGGAACTTTAAGTGTAATTTATAATTTTAAAAAATGGAAAGAACACAAAAAGGGATATCCTTTTTTAACGATAAATGATTATTTGGATGAGGAGGAAATTTCGGATAAGCTAAATGTAGTTTATGTTTGTATTTCTGATTTGAGTGAGGAGCTTTTTGATAAACTAAAAACAGACAAAACATCTGTTTTGATGATAGATACTTACAATGAAAATGGAGTGGCCGAGCAAAGAAAACTTTTTACTGAGCTGATGAAAACGAAAGTAAAAACTCCTGTTATTATTGGTAGAGCATATGGAGATTTGACAGAAGATCAATTACAACTTTCTGCTAGTTCTGATTTTGGATCACTACTTTTAGATGGATTAGGAGATGGGATATTTATTGCTGCAGAAAATTGCGGCTCCTACCAATCTGTAAATTCTTTAGCATTTGGAATCCTGCAAGCGAGTAGAACAAGAATTTCTAAAACTGAATATATTTCTTGTCCTAGTTGTGGGAGAACCCTTTTTGATTTGCAAGAAACTACTGCAAAAATCCGAAAAGAAACCAGTCATTTGAAAGGACTAAAAATTGGTATTATGGGATGTATTGTAAACGGACCGGGTGAAATGGCTGATGCCGATTACGGTTATGTAGGTACTGGAAAAGGAAAAATCACTTTGTATAAAGAACAAACTGTGGTAGAGAAAAATATTCCAGAAAAGGAAGCCGTAACTGCCTTAATTGACCTTATAAAAGAACATGGAGATTGGGTAAATAAAAAATAACCATATTAGCATAATATATTTATAGCTTTAACTAACATCTAACTGTATTTTTTTAGCTACCTCCTTTGCTTTCTCTACTAATTCTTTAGTGCTTTCCTTTCCATAAGCTAAAGCAACTGCCATTCTTCTGTACTTTCTTGTAGTTGGTTTCCCAAAAATCTTAAAATCGGTATTCTTAAATTTTGCAGCTTCTTCTAATCCTGTAAAAGTAGGAAAATTATTACTTTCATTTTCTGCTAACACAACAGCAGATGCTCCATTTCTAACCAATGGAATATCTGAAACAGGAATTCCTAAAATAGCACGGGCATGTAATTCAAATTCTGTAAAATTTTGTGTTCCAGCTAAGGTTACCATTCCCGTATCGTGTGGTCTTGGTGAGAGTTCAGAAAAATAAACTCCATCTTTTCCAATAAAAAACTCCACACCCCAAATTCCACTACCACCAAGTGCTTTGGTTACTTTATCGGCTATTTCTTCAGATTCTTTCAAATGTGCATCTTCCATAGTCATTGGCTGCCAACTTTCTTGGTAATCTCCTCTTTCTTGCCTGTGTCCTATTGGAGGGCAAAAAAGTGTATTTCCATTATTTTGGGTGAGGGTCAAAAGTGTTATTTCATAATCAAAATCAATAAATGCTTCTACTATTACTTCCATCAAATCTCCTCTAGACCCTTCTAAAGCATAGTCCCATGCTTTTTTAATATCGGATTCCGTTTTTATTACTGATTGTCCCTTTCCGGAAGAGGACATTAAAGGTTTTACTACACAAGGCATTCCGGTAAATTTCACTCCTTCTTTCAGCTGGTCAAAGGAAGTAGCATATTTATATTTTGCAGTTTTTACTCCTAAATCTACAGCAGCCAAATCACGAATTGCTTTTCTGTTCATGGTAAAGTTAGCCGCCTTTGCAGATGGAATTACGGTAAAACCCTGCTTTTCATAATCGTAAAAACGCTCGGTACGGATACTCTCTACTTCTGGTACTATAAAATCAGGATTGTGTTTGGCTACTATTCTATCTAGTTCATCTCCATCCAACATATTTATTACTTCAAATTCGTGAGCTACTTGCATAGCGGGTGCATTTTCATAATTATCTACCGCAATTACATATTGTCCTAACCTTTGCATAGCAATTACCACTTCTTTTCCTAATTCTCCTGAACCTAATAACAATATCTTTTTTCTCATGATGCAAACATAATAAAATAAAAAAAACCCTCCTAAAAAGGAGAGCTTTTTGTACCCAGAGCCGGGCTCGAACCGGCACGGTTTGCACCATTGGTGTTTGAGACCAACGCGTCTACCAATTCCGCCACCTGGGCATTTCTTTTTTGGTCCCGCAAAAATAACATATATATCATCATAAAATAGATTTATAATAAAAATAATTTTTATCAGATAATTTTCTATATTTGCACCCCTTTTTAAATGAGGAAAACAATGGATAAACCGATTAAATTTTTTGCAGGAAGTAATACAAAAGAGTTAGCTAAAGAAATAGCAAACTCATTTGGTGTAGAACTAAATGCTTCTTCAATAGTAGAGTTTTCTGATGGAGAGTTCGAACCTTCTTTTGATGAAACTGTGCGTGGGGCAGATGTGTTTTTAATACAATCTACTACGCCACCTTCTGATAATTTAATGGAATTATTACTTATGATTGATGCTGCAAAAAGAGCATCAGCAGCCAACATAATTGCAGTAATGCCTTATTTTGGTTATGCTCGGCAGGACAAAAAAGGAAAACCAAGAGTTCCGATAGGAGCTAAATTAGTAGCCAATCTACTTTCGGCTGCTGGTGTCGATAGAATAATGACAATTGATTTACATGCCGATCAAATTCAAGGATTTTTTGAGGTTCCTGTGGATCATTTATACGCTTCCGAACTTTTTATTGAAGATATCATAAATCTTAATTTACCTAATTTAGTTATTGCATCTCCAGATATGGGAGGATCTAAAAGAGCAAATGCTTACGGTAAATTACTAAATTCAGGAGTTGTTATTTGTTATAAAGAGCGTAAAAAATCAAATGAAATTGGGGAGATGAAAGTACTTGGAGATGTTAAAGGAAAAGATGTTGTAATTATTGATGACATGGTAGATACAGCTGGAACTTTAACTAAATCTGCTGATTTAATGATTCAGCAAGGGGCAACTTCAGTAAGATCCTATTGTACTCATGGAGTTCTTTCGAAAGATGTATATCAAAAATTAGACAATTCAGAAATTGCAGAGTTAGTAATAACGAATACAATTCCAAAAGAACATAAAAGCAAAAAAGTAAGAGAGATTTCTGTAGCTCCATTTATTGCACGAACAATAAAATCTGTAGTAGATAATGAATCAATTTCTGCTACTTGGAAAAGCAATCAGTAAAACAATTAATTATAAACAAAAACAAATTTAAAAATGAAATCACTAGCAATTAGCGTGAAAGAAAGACAAGATGTTGGTAAAACTAACACTCGCGCGCTAAGAAATCAGGGTAATGTACCATGTGTACTTTACGGGGGAGAAAAGCAAGTGTGTTTCTATACTCATGAAAATGACTTTAGAAAACTCGTGTATACTCCAGATGTATTTATTGTAGAACTTAATGTTGATGGAGAAGTAAAAAAAGCCATCATGAAAGATATTCAGTTCCATCCAGTTACGGATAAAATTCTTCATATTGATTTTTTAGAAGTATTTGATGACAAAGATGTAACTGTTTCTGTTCCTGTAATCCTAAACGGACTTGCAATTGGAGTAAGAAATGGTGGAAACTTAATGTTCAGAAGAAGAAAAATTATCACTAGAGGTTTGGCAACTAACTTGCCAGATGCTATTGAAATTGATATTGAATCTTTGAACATTGGACAATTTGTTTACATTAAAGATTTGAATGTAGATGGATGTGAGTTCTTAGCTCCAGACAATTCGGTTGTTGTTGGTGTTAAAACTGCAAGAGCTGCTATTGAAGATGAGCTTGCAGAGGCAGAGGAAGAAGAAGAAGAAGAAAGAAGAGCTGCAATGTCTCAAGAAGAACGAGATAAAGAAGATACTGATAAAGCAGCTGAAGGTGGAGAAGAAACTGAAGATAAAAAAGAAGGAGCTGAAAAGAAACAGGAATCTCCTGATGAAGGTGGAGACTCTCCAACTGCTGAGTAATAATGAAGTACTTAATCATTGGATTAGGTAACCCTGGAGCGGACTATGAAAACAGTCGGCACAATATAGGATTTAAGGTGTTGGATAAGCTTGCGAGTCTATCCAACATTTCTTTTACTCCCGACCGATATGCAGATGTTACAAACTTAAGATTTAAAGGAAGAAATTTGGTTCTTATAAAACCAAATACCTTTATGAATTTGAGCGGAAAAGCCGTTAATTATTGGATGCAGAAAGAAAAAATATCTACTGAAAATATTTTGGTAATTACTGATGATCTTTCTCTTCCTTTCGGAAAAATTAGGATGAGAGAGAAAGGTAGTGATGGTGGTCATAACGGGTTGAAGGATATTATTGCAGTATTGCAATCTACTATTTTTCCAAGAATAAAATTTGGGATTGGAGCTGAATTTTCCAAAGGAAGACAATCTGATTATGTTTTAGGAGAATGGAATATGGAAGAATTAGAGACTTTAGATAATCAAATTGCACATTCTACAGATATGATTAAAGCTTTTTGTACGCTTGGAATTAGTAGAACAATGAACGATTATAATAAGAGATAATCTTTTTCAGATAGAAAGTTATTTCTTATATTTGTGTTCCGAAAAATAAGGTATCGTGGCCGAGTGGCTAGGCAGTGGTCTGCAACACCATCTACAGCGGTTCGAATCCGCTCGATACCTCAACAGAAGAAAGCCGTTTATTAAAACGGCTTTTTTTATTATATTTGCAAGATGAGAAAAAACACTTTACTACTAATTGGGACGCTATTTATTGGAAGTTTTCAGGTACAAGCCCAATGCAGTTACAACTTACTCAACTTTACTCATATTGATTGTTATGGAGATAATACAGGAGAAATAGAGGTAAGTATTACAAATTCCAATTCAACTTTTTGGTGGAATTTACCTAATGGCACTACCTCCTCATCTACTATTTTAACATCTTTGCAGGAGGGAAGTTATGTACTTACAATTATGGAAAATTTGATTCCTGGAGATACTTCATCTGCAATTATTTGTAAGTTAGTTGATACCCTGAAAATTGAACAAACTATCCAAATAACGGCAGTGTTTACATTAAAAAACATGTGTTCGGAAAATGATTCGGCAGATGTGATGACTTATATTTATGGAGGAACTCCTCCTTATTCTACACTTTGGGTACAAACAGGAGATACTGCCCGAAATACTACAAATATAGCTCCGTCCCTTACCCCCTACACTTTTAACATAATAGACGAAAATGGATGCCAAAGGAATCAGTGGATTACCATCAATACTGTTCAGTCCATGGAATCATATATGTCCGCAGAAGGAGTGATTTGTAAAGATGATAATAGTGGGAATGTAAGGGTTTTTATTGAAAATGGGACCTCACCTTATACTTTTAGATGGGGAAATGATATTGTTGAAATAGATGAAGATGCTAGTCAGATTAATAATTTATACCCAGGAACATATAGTGTAGAAATTACTGACACCATGGGATGTACAATTTCAGATTCAATTGAGATTCAATCAAATCCTGAAATCTGTATTACTATTTATAAAGTGTTTTCACCAAATGAAGATGGTATTCACGATTTTTGGGAAATAGAAAATATACACCTATACCCTGAGGCATTGGTTGAGGTGTACGACAGATTAGGAAAAAGAATTTATAGAAGAAGAAATTATATCAATTCCAAAGATGTTGCTTTTGGAGGGAAAGTAGATGGAAGAAGAATCCCTTCTGGAGTATATTATTATATTTTGGATTTGGAAAATGAGGACACAGTATTTAAAGGAACATTAACAATTGTAAGATAATGAAAAGAATTCTACTAATAATAATATTTGTTGTTTCGGCATTTGTAATTAACGCCCAGCAAACCGTAATGTTTGCTCAATATTATAATAACACGATTGTTTACAATCCTGCAATTTCGGGAACTAAATCCTATAACCCTTTGGTTTTGCAAAGTCGTCAGCAGTGGATGGGTTTTACAGGGGCTCCTCTTTCTGCAAATATTAGTTATCACGGGGCATTAAATAATCGTTCCGGAATGGGGGGTTATTTTGAGCACGACAGAACAGGATTTTCCAACCAAACTAATTTACAATTAAACTATGCTTATCGTGTTCCTTTAAATGCAGATGGAGTAAATGTCTCTTTTGGAGTAGGAGCAAAAATAATGTATTACTATATGGACTTTGCCCCAGAAGACCTTCCCCCTGGAGCTGATCCTGCATTTAATGCAAAAGCTTTAGACAATACAATAGGAGATGCAAGTTCTGGAATTTATTTTTATGGAAATAATTTTCATTTAGGATATTCGGTTGTAAATATGTTACAATCCTCTTTTAACAAAGAAGTCGGAGATGGTTTTAGTAAAAATATTGAGGAAAGGGTGTATTATGGAATGGCGGCTTATATGTTCCGAATTGATAGAGATTGGCATTTAGAACCTTCTGTTTTAATCAGAACTTTGGAAAATGCAAAATCAGAATATAATCTATCGGCAAGAGTATTTTACATGGACCAATTTTGGGCCGGACTTTCTGCAAGGTCTAATTCATCTCTTTCTGTTGCAATGGGAACAAGGGTGAATAATATGATATTATCTTATTCTTTCGATCACTATTTTGGAGAGATTAGTAATTATCAAAATGGTACTCACGAACTTACAATTTCCTTTCATTTTCCTAGCATGGTAAATAGGAGTTATACCGAATTTTGGGGATACTAAAATAATATTCTTGATGAAAAAGATTGAACATATTGGTATTGCGGTAAAGGACATCAATAAGTCGAACGACTTGTTTGCTAAAATTTTTGGCAAAGAAAATTACAAATCAGAAATAGTAGAATCAGAGGGTGTTACAACATCTTTTTTTCAGATAGGAGAAAGTAAAATTGAGTTGGTGGCCGCTTCAAATACTGAAAGTCCTATTGCAAAATATTTAGAAAAAAACAGAGAAGGAATGCACCATATTGCTTTTGATGTAGAAGATATTGAAAAAGAAATGGAACGACTGAAAAATGAGGGAATCCGACTGCTTAGCGACTCTCCTAAAAAAGGTGCTGACAATAAATTAATTTGTTTTTTACACCCAAAAGATACTAATGGCGTTCTGATAGAACTATGTCAGGAAATAAGCTAATTACATCCTCTCCATCTTTCAGATGGTAACAATTTATTCCTAGTTTTTTTGCTCCTTCAATGTGCTGTGGGGAGTCATCAATAAATAAAATTTCATCAGAATTTAAGTTGTTTTCTTCAATAATTAACTGAAAAGCTTCTGCATTTGGTTTTCTGTGTCCTATTTGGTGGGAGTAATATACTTTGTCAAATAGATTGTAAAATTCCGAATATTTCTCTTTTCCCAATCTCTTTTCAAATTCCTTAATATGAATAGAATTTGTATTGGAAAGTAAGTAAATATTGTATTCCGATTTAAGTTTTTTAAGAAGAGAAATTCTGTTTTCTGGCAAATTAATTAGCATTTTGTTCCAAGCAAAAATTATTTTTTTTTCAGTAGAATTTTTACAACTCTTTTGTATTTCGGAAACAAATTTATCTTCTGATATTTTTCCGGTTTCCAAGAGGTTGAACATATTGTTTTGCAATTTTTTAGAATAAAAGGAAGAGGAGTTTTCAATTCCTAATTTTTCAAATTCATTTATAGTATTTTGATAACTAATATTTAGTAAAACTTCCCCTAAATCAAAAATAATAGATTTTATTTTTTTCATCTTGCAAATGTTGTAAAATATTAAATCATTTTAATAGATTTGCAGCATAATTTTAGGGCCCATAGCTCAGCTGGTTAGAGCACTTGACTCATAATCAAGGGGTCGTTGGTTCAAGCCCAACTGGGCCCACAAAAAATAAACCTCACAATTTGTGAGGTTTTATTATTTTTGCATATATAAATAATACAAGACCATCTAAATTTGACTGAATTTAAAAAACATATAGAAACCAATAAAAAAGCCTGGAACAAAAGAACTCCTATTCATATAAAATCTAATTTTTATAATAATGAAGAATTTAAGAAGGGAAAGAATTCATTAAAATCCATTGAACTTAATGCTATCGGAGATGTGAAAGAAAAGTTGTTGCTTCATCTACAATGTCACTTTGGGCAAGACAGTATCTCTTTTGCAAGAATGGGATCCAAAGTGACCGCAGTAGATTTCTCAGATGTGGCAATAAATGAAGCTAGAAAAATATCAGAAGAAATTAATGTGCCTGTTAACTTTATAGAAAGCAATGTTTTAGGTTTAAAACTTAACAAAGAGTTTGATATAGTTTTTAGCTCCTACGGGGCAATTGGATGGCTGCCTGATTTAGATAAATGGGCTGCAACCATTGCCACTCACCTAAAAAAAGGAGGACTGTTTCTATTAACCGAATTTCATCCATTCTTAGAACTAATAAAAGATAATGGATACGACTATTTCTACGACCCTAAACCTGACATTGAAATTGAAAATGGAACTTATACTGATGGGGGATCAGAATTAGTAACCAAAACATGTTGGTGGAACCATTCACTAACAAATATATTTTCTGCATTAGAATCTAACGGATTAAAACTTACTCATTTTGAAGAATTTGATTATAGTCCATTCTTGCTAGATGGAATGATTAAAAAGGAAAAAGGAAAATATGTTTTAGAAAAAAGGAAAAATCAAAGCACACCTTATGTATTTAATCTAAAAGCTACTAAGAAATAAAAAAGTTCGAATTAAGGACCGAGAGGCCCACCAAAAATAAACCCACTCAATGAGTGGGTTTTCTATTTGCTAAATCCATTCTAATTCTTTAACTGTCATCTCGGTTTCAACATCGCCAGTATGTAAAGTTGTCTTTGGCTCAAATAATAGGTTAAATACAATCTCTCCATTAGTATGAGGTCTATGCTCTACCCCTTTTGGAACAATTAAAATTTCACCCTCCTTTACCTCAACTGTTCTGCCATCTCTAAAATCGATTAAAAGTGTACCTTTAAATACCATGAACAGTTCATCTTCATTTTCATGACTATGCCAAACAAAATCATCTTTAAGTTTACAAACCTTAACATGTTGACCATTAAGTTCACCTATAATTTTAGGAGTCCATTCTTCATTAAATAATGAGAACTTATTCATTACGTTAATTGATTCAATTTTTTTCATAAGGCAAACTTACTCAATAAGTTTCTAAAAAAGTTCGAACTTAGGACCGAGAGGCCCACCAAAAAGAA
>Ga0257121_1000892_pt1 | contig 23733 bp, 20 predicted proteins | sample SI106_100metaG_FD_190180 | JGI IMG/M metagenome (GOLD analysis project Ga0257121, IMG submission 190180) | Marine microbial communities from Saanich Inlet, British Columbia, Canada - SI106_100 | ecosystem: Environmental > Aquatic > Marine > Inlet | place: Canada: British Columbia | collected... | reverse complement strand
CCATGAGATTCATTTCCCATAATAATAAATGAATCCTCCTCAATAGAAAGATTTTTGATATTTTCTCCTTTAAGAAAGGATCCGTATACAGTTCTTTTATAAGGCATCTCACTAAAGAACTTCATTAAATCCATATATATTATATTTACTATAAATAAAGATCCCATAGATGATTGCACAACTTTAGAATTAAATCTATCAACAGAATCTGCAGAACAAATAATATTTGAAATATTAAACCAATCACATAGCCTTATGATTGTTCCAAAATTTCCTGGATCATTAATATTATCTAAGATTAATGTCACTCCAGTTAAATCATCATAATTAAATTTAGAAGGGATAATATTTACAATAGCTAAAACATGATTTGGTGTTTTAAGATTACTAATTATTTCAAGTTCATTGATAGTTAATACTTTATAAACGAATGAGCCAAGAATTGAATTATTTAAATCTATCCATTTCTGAGTGGCATAAATACATTTAATAGACATCTTTGATGATAAAAGTTCTTTAACTATCTTGTCACCTTCAACAATAAATTGAGATTCACTAATCCTATTCTTCTTTAATTGGAGTGATTTAATCTGTTTAATTTGATTCTTAGTTAACATAATATTTATTAAATTCAATTATATGAAATTATTATAAAAAAGAGGTGTCATTTAGAACAATATTCTAATTTTGCTAAAACAATTACATTAAAAAAATGACTAAATTTCAAAATGGGGTTCTAACCGGAGAACTTGTTCAAAAACTTTTTAAAGATGCAAAAGAAAATTTATATGCTCTTCCAGCTGTTAACGTTACAAGTACATCTACTGTAAATGCTGTTCTAGAAACAGCATCAGAAATGAATTCTGCAGTAATTATTCAATTCTCTGCTGGAGGCTGTCAGTTTTTTGCAGGAAAAAGTCTAAATAATGATGATCATACTGCTGCTATTGCTGGTGGAATTTCTGGAGCTATGCATATTCATCAAATGGCTAAACTCTATAATGCAAGTGTTATTTTACATACAGATCACTGTGCAAGAAAATTACTTCCTTGGATAGACGGATTACTAGATGCAGGTGAAGATTTTTATAAGCAACAAGGAATTCCTTTATACAGCTCTCACATGATTGATCTTTCAGATGAACCTATTATTGATAATATAGAAACTTGTAAAGTCTATCTTGAAAGAATGAGTAAAATAGGTATGACATTAGAAATAGAACTAGGCGTAACTGGAGGCGAAGAAGATGGTGTAGATAATACAAACATTGATAGCAGTAAGCTATATACACAGCCTGATGAAGTTGCATATGCATATGCTGAACTAATGAAAATTAGTGATAAATTTACAATTGCTGCAGCTTTTGGAAATGTACATGGTGTTTATAGACCAGGAAATGTTAAATTAACACCTAAAATTTTAGATAATTCACAAAAGCATGTTCAGGAAAAGTTTAATACTGAAGAAAAACCAATAAATTTTGTTTTTCATGGGGGTTCAGGATCATCTTTTGATGAAATTAGAGAAGCAATATCATATGGGGCAATAAAAATGAATATTGATACTGATTTACAATGGGGTTTTACTACTGGAATTAGAGATTATTTTCTTAAGTATAATGATTATATAAAAGAGCAAATTGGAAATCCAGAAGGTGATAATCTTCCAAATAAAAAATATTATGATCCAAGAAAATATCTAAGAGAAGGAGAAATTACATTTAAAAATAGATTACTAAAAGCATTTAAAGATTTAAATAATATAAATAAGAATAAATAGTAATGGATTGGTTTAAAAGAATAAAAGAAGGAATTACCACTAAAACTCATCAAAAAAAGGAAACTCCAGATGGACTTTGGGAAAAGTGTCCAAAATGTAAAACTATCATTTCCAATGATGAATTTATAGAAAATCTATCAGTATGTCAAAAATGTCATTATCATCATAGAATAGAATCAATAGAATATTTTAAGATTTTATTTGATAATAATAAATTTAAAGAATTAGATAAAAGCCTAGTATCTGCTGATCCACTAAAATTTGTAGATAAAAAAAAATATTCTGACAGACTTAAAAAAATACAAGAAAAAACAGGATTAAAAGATGCAATTAGAACTGGATATGGTAAAATGAATAAGGAGAATGTTGTTATCGCTTCTATGGATTTTAGTTTTATTGGAGGTTCAATGGGATCGGTAGTTGGAGAAAAGATATCAAGAGCCATTGATTATTCAAATAATAAAAAAATACCACTAATAATAATTTCAAAATCTGGTGGTGCAAGAATGATGGAGGCTGCTATCTCACTAATGCAATTAGCAAAAACTTCAGCAAAATTAGCTCAATTAGATGAAAATAATGTTCCATATATATCTCTTCTTACTGACCCAACATTTGGTGGAGCAACAGCATCATTTTCAATGCTTGGAGATTTAAATATAGCAGAACCAAACGCTCTAATTGGATTTGCAGGTCCAAGAGTTGTTAAAGAAACTATTGGGGAAGACCTTCCAGAAGGATTCCAAACATCTGAATTTCTTAAAGAACATGGTTTTATTGATTTAATTGTTCACAGAAAAAATCTTAAAGAAAAATTAAGCCAAATACTACGAATGATTAGCAAGTAATTTATTTGTATGATTAATCATATTTTAACAAAACTTTTATTAAATTTGCAGCCCAAATTAGATATTGATAATAATAAAAATAATGAGTAACATAATTAAAAAAGATATTTTTAAAAAATACGGTAGCAGTGAAAAAGATTCTGGATCTGTATATAGCCAAGTAGCATTATTTACTTCACGAATTCAACACCTAACTGATCATCTGAAAAACAATCATAAAGATTACGGGACTCAGAAATCATTACAAATAATGGTAGGTAAAAGAAGAAAACTACTTGATTATCTAATGAATAAAGATGTTGTTAAATATAGAGAACTTGTTAAAGATCTTAAATTAAGAAAATAACATTTAATTAAAATGAGGCAATAAATTATTGCCTTTTTTATTTTATACACAAAAATTACAATGATTAAAGAAGAAAAAGAAATAATAAAGTTAGAAGATGGAAGAGAAATAATCCTAACAACAGGAAAATTAGCAAAACAAGCCCACGGATCGGTAGAAGTAAGAATGGGAAATACACATATTTTAGCTACAGTAGTATCAAGCTTTGAAGCTAGAGAAGGAGTAGATTTTTTACCACTTACAGTAGATTATAGAGAGAAATTTTCAGCTGACGGAAGATTCCCAGGAGGATTCTTAAAAAGAGAAGCAAGACCAACTGACCAAGAAATCTTGGTAATGCGCTTGGTAGATAGAATATTAAGACCAATGTTTCCTAGCGATTACCATGCTGAGGTGCAAATTATGATCTCTTTAAACTCACATGACTCAAATGTAAAACCTGATGCTCTAGCAGCACTTGCTGCATCAACAGCAATAGCCCTTTCTGACATTCCGTTTAATGGACCAATTTCAGAATGTAGAGTAGCAAGAATTGATGGAAGTTTCATGATCAACCCCTCATCAGAACAATTAGCAAATGCAGATATTGATCTTATGGTTGGTGCATCAGCTGATAGTGTAGCTATGGTGGAAGGAGAAATGAATGAAGTATCAGAAGCTGAAATGATAGAAGCAATTAAAATTGGACATAAAGCTATTAAAGTACAATGCGCTGCACAGTTAGAGTTAGCTGCTAAAGTAGGTGCTGCATCTAAAAAAAGAGAATACTGTCATGAAACACATGATGAACAGTTAAAAGAAAGAATCAAGAAAGAAACTTATGATTCAGTATATGCAGTAGCAGCTGAAGGTTTAGGAAAAGATGAAAGATCAACTAAATTTAGAGCAGTAAAAACAGATTGGATTGCAACTTTATCAGAAGAAGAAATTGAAAAATATGATTCAAAATTAATTGGTGTATACTACCATGACGTAGAAAAAGAAGCAATAAGAAATCTGGTTTTAACAGAAAGAAAAAGATTAGATGGAAGAGAAACAACAGAGATTAGACCTATTTGGTGTGAAGTAGATTATCTGTATAGCCCTCACGGTTCAGCTGTATTTACAAGAGGAGAAACTCAATCATTAACAACTGTAACTTTAGGTTCAGCTACTGATGTAAATCGTTTGGACGGAGTAACTCACCAAGGGCATGAAGATTTTTATTTACACTACAACTTCCCACCATTCTCTACAGGAGAAGCTAGAATGAAATTTAATGTGAGTAGAAGAGAAATTGGGCACGGAAACTTAGCACAAAGAGCACTTAAGAAAATAATTCCTGCAGAAAACCCTTATACAGTAAGAATTGTTTCTGATATTCTAGAATCAAATGGATCATCTTCAATGGCAACTGTTTGTGCAGGTACTATGGCGCTTATGGATGCAGGAATTAAAATAAAAAAACCAGTCTCTGGTATTGCAATGGGATTAATTTCTGATGAAAAAGATCCAAATAACTATGCTGTACTTTCTGATATTTTAGGTGATGAAGATCATTTGGGAGATATGGACTTTAAAGTCTGTGGTACTGCTGATGGAATCACTGCCTGTCAAATGGACATTAAGGTACAAGGTTTATCTTACGAAATATTAGATAAAGCCTTAAACCAAGCAAGAGATGGAAGACTACATATATTAGAAAAGATTGTTGAGACAATTGCAGAACCAAGAGTTCAATTAAAACCTCAAACACCTAAGATTGTTGTATTAAAGGTTCCAAAATCAACTATTGGTGGAATTATTGGTCCTGGAGGAAAAATTATTCAAGAATTACAAGCATCAACTGAAACTAATATTTCTATTGAAGAAGTAGATAATATGGGTGTTGTTGAAATTTTAGGAACTGATCAAGAAAAAATTGATTTAGCAGTAGAGCAAATAAAATCTATTGCATTTATGCCTGAAAAAGGTAAAACATATAAAGGGAAAGTAAAATCAATAATGCCTTATGGTGCATTTATTGGAATCTCTTCTAACACTGATGGACTACTTCATGTATCAGAAATTGCTTGGGAGAGAGTACAAAATGTTGAAGATGTACTTAAAGAAGGTCAAGAAATAGAAGTTAAACTTATTGATATTGATGAAAGAAGTGGAAAACTTAAATTATCAAGAAAAGCTCTTTTACCAAAACCTGAAAAGAAGTAATTTTATATATAATATATATTAATTTTAACGAAAAAAATCTAATATGAGACAACTAAAAATTACAAAGCAGGTAACTAATAGAGAAACAGCTTCTTTAGATAAGTACCTACAAGAAATTGGAAGAGTTGATTTGATCACTGCAGAAGAAGAAGTGGAGTTAGCACAAAAAATCAAAGCTGGTGATGCTCAAGCACTGGATAAAATGACAAAAGCCAATTTAAGATTTGTAGTATCAGTTGCTAAACAATATCAGAATCAAGGATTAACATTGCCAGATTTAATTAATGAGGGTAATCTAGGATTAATTAAAGCAGCAAAAAGATTTGATGAAACAAGAGGGTTTAAGTTTATTTCATATGCTGTATGGTGGATTAGACAATCAATTCTTCAAGCACTAGCTGAACAATCAAGAATTGTTAGATTACCATTAAATAAAATTGGATCAATAAATAAGATTAATAAAGCTTATGCTCAGTTAGAACAAAAGTTTGAAAGACCTCCAACAGCTGAAGAAATTGCTGACTTAGTCGAGTTGTCATTAACAGAAGTAAAACAATCATTGAAAAATACTGGTAGACATGTTTCAATGGATGCTCCACTTATTGAAGGTGAAGACAGTAATCTTTATGATGTGATGGGAAGTGATGAAAGTCCAAGTCCTGATACACAATTAATGCTAGATTCTTTAAGAGAAGAAATAAGAAGAGCTTTAGATACTTTAACTCCAAGAGAAGCTGATGTTGTTTCTTCATACTTTGGTTTAAATGCTGGACATGCAATGACTCTTGAAGAAATAGGAGAAAAATTTGACCTTACTAGAGAAAGAGTAAGACAAATTAAAGAAAAGGCAGTAAGACGATTAAAGCATACTACAAGAAGTAAAATATTAAAAACTTATTTAGGATAATATCTAGAGGACGTAATTGTCCTCTTTTTTTATAAAAGAAATTTATATGAGCCACTTAATAGCTCCATCAATTTTAGCAGCAGATTTCGGAAATCTTCAAAGAGATTGTGAAATGGTAAATAATAGTGATGCAGATTGGTTTCATATAGATGTAATGGACGGGCATTTCGTTCCAAATATTTCATATGGTATGCCAGTAATCAAAGCCATAAAAAAATATGCAACAAAACCTTTAGATGTTCATCTAATGATTGAAAAACCTGAAAGATATATAGAAGAATTTGCAAATATTGGTGCAGATATTATTACTGTACATTATGAATCTACTGTTCACCTACATAGAACTATTACTCAAATTAAAGATACTGGTTGTAAGGCTGGAGTAGTATTAAATCTTACTACACCGGTAAGTGTATTAGAGGATATTCTTCCTCAATGTTTTATGGTTCTACTCATGTCTATTAATCCAGGTTTTGGAGGGCAAAAGTTTGAAGAAATGACATACAGCAAAATTAAAAAACTTCGTTCCATGATTAACGCACAAAATCTTAATACTCATATTGAAATTGATGGTGGAGTAAATGATAAAAATGCTCGAAAATTAATAGAATCTGGAGCAGATGTTTTAGTTGCTGGAAGTTATGTTTTTAAATCTGAAAATCCATCTCAAAAGATTAGCGAATTAAAGTTAATTTAATTACGAGATATAATCTCTTAAGTATTCAAAATTATCTGTCAGTTTACCATCTCTACAAAGAGTAGCATTATTTAATATTTTAGAATCTGTATCAAGAAGTGGAATTACATTTTGAATAAGTTGATTACCAAAATCTTCTGAAGAATCTTTAGGGAGTTCACATGGAAGGTTATCTACTGCCATAACAGCAACTATATTATCTTTTGTAAAATCATCCTCGCTCTCAGTTAAAGGATTATAACCATATATAGGATCAGAAATTGAAGAAGATCGAATTGTGGTCGCAACTGGACCATCAATATCACAGGAAATATCCGCAACTACAGATATATTAAAATCTGAAGATCTAACATCTTCTCTAGTGAATAAAAAAGGAGAACCTGAACCGTAATAATGTCCAGCAATAAAGATATCAGATTTACAAGCATATTTCATAAAAGATGATTCATAAGAACCAGGATTATTAATAAAATCATGAAAATCTTCATAATCATTATCACAACGCTGATTATAATCCATTGTATCAATATTTACAAATACAGGAAAATCATATTTATTATTTAGATAATCAGCAGAAGAAACCTCAATAATATTTAATTTTTTAAGTGTTTCTAGAATACCAGCACCTACTCTACCCTTGCCTGTAACTACAATACGTTCATTTGAGAGCTTAATTTCTTGCATTTCTTGTTCCATTTCTATTTTATCAAGACACTTATTGGCAGCCTTAAGAGAATATAAACCATATTTTAAACCATATGTTACAAATGCATTATAAGCTCCAATAATACCAGCATATCTACCAAAGCCAAGCAAACGATGACCATTAGATAATTTTAAAACTTCATAGTCAATCATTGTAATATTGAGAGCTATCATTTTAATTAGTAAATCTCTATTGTATTCTTGTTCTTTTATGGTATGAGAAAAATAAAAATAAGTTTTATTAGGAATCAATTTTGATTCCGGAACTTCCTTTACTCCAAATAAAATATCACTTATAGAAATATCATCAACAACTGAAATACCATGCTTAATATATTCATCATCTGAAAAACATCTGACACTACTACTTTGTATAACAATTTTAATATTAGAAAAATTATCTATTATCTCTTTACATTGTTTTGGTGAAAATGGCACTCTCTTATCTGCAGGAATCTTTTCTTCTCTTAGTATACCTAATAACATATATTATTATTTAATTACAAAAATAAACAATGAGTAGTTGAAAGCAATTGATTTTACTAATTTTGCAAATATATTGTTCTTTACTTATTGGGGCTGACTGGATTTGACTGCAAGTTGAGTTGATTGATAAGCATGTCGAGCTTTGTATTTTGGCTCGTAAAAATTAAGATTCACATTTTTAATTGGCGAGAATAACTACGCTTTAGCTGCCTAATTTATAAATTAGATTAGCTTTTGTCTCTTTTAAAGGAATTCCTGAAACCTTTAATATTGAGGCATCATTAACATCAGGATAGTTTGTTTAATGCTTCATTAAACAAGCAAAATTTTAGAAGATAAGGATAAGAATTGGATGCTATTTACCAGACTTATCTCGAAAATTAACATTAGATAAACATGTAGAAAATTTTTTAACACCTTGTTAGGACGTGGGTTCGAAACCCACCAGCTCCACCAAAAAGAAACCCGCTCAATTGAGTGGGTTTTATTATTCTTTATAATAAGTTACCACTCATTCTCAATTTTATGAATAGCAGTAATTGTTTTTAACATAGAATCAGGTGTGACTGAAATGGAATCAATACCTTCTTCTACTAAAAACTGTGCAAAATCTGGATAGTCTGACGGACCTTGGCCACAAATCCCAACTTTTGTTTTTGTCTTTTTTGCTACTTTTATAAGGTTGGAAATTGAGCGTTTTACTGCCGGATTTCTTTCGTCGTAAATATGTGCTACTAATGATGAATCCCTGTCCAGCCCTAAAGTTAATTGGGTTAAATCATTTGAACCGATTGAGAAACCATCAATATGTTTAGAAAATTCCTCTGCCATCAAAATGTTAGAGGGTAATTCTGCCATAAGATAAACTTGTAACCCATCTTTCCCTCTTACTAAACCGTACTTCTTCATCACTTTATAGACCTTAAGCAACTCCTCAACTGTCCTGCAAAAAGGAATCATAATTGTAACATTATTGAGTCCCATTTTCTCTCTTACTCTTTTGATTGCTTTACATTCCATTCCAAAAGCATATTCGTATTGTTCTGAATAATATCGAGAAGCACCTCTCCATCCTATCATAGGATTTTCTTCTTTTGGCTCAAAATAATTTCCACCTAATAAGTTGTAATATTCGTTCGATTTAAAATCGGACATCCTTACAATAGCTTGTTTTGGATAAAATGCGGATGCAATCTTTGCCACTCCGTAAGAAAGTCTTTTTATGAAAAAATTTTCTTCATCTTTAAATCCTCTAATTAGGACTCTTATTTTTTCTGATAATTCTTCATCTTCTAATTCTCTATGTTTTAATAAGGCTAAGGGATGTACTTGTATATAATTATTAATAATAAATTCTTCTCTAGCTAAACCAACTCCTTTACTAGGTATTTGTGCAAATTTGAAAGCTAAATCAGGAGAAGCAACATTTAACATAATTGGTGTTTTTGTTGCCGGTAGATTATCCAATTTTGTTTTGTTCAATTTAAAAGGAACTATTCCTTCATATACTTTTCCGATATCTCCTTCTGCACAGGAAACCGTGAATTCTTCTCCGTTAAAAAGAACTTCAGTGCAATTCTCTGTCCCAACAATTGCTGGCACCCCCATCTCACGAGCTACAATTGCTGCATGACATGTTCTCCCTCCTTTATTGGTTATAATTGCTGAAGCTTTTTTCATGATTGGTTCCCAATCAGGGTCGGTCATTTCAGTAACTAAAATATCTCCTTCTTTAAAATCAGAACCATCAAAAGATCCATCTCTACCATCTAAGGAATACATTTTCTGGACTTTACCTTGTCCAATCTTATCCCCTACAGCAATGCCTGTTAATCGAATTGCTGCATTTTTAGTGTTATCAATTTTATATTCTAATAAATCATTATTTTTCTTTCTTGAATGAATAGTTTCAGGCCTAGCCTGAACAATAAATAACTCTCCAGAAAGTCCGTCAACCGCCCATTCAATATCCATTGGACACCAATGCCCTTTTATCTTGGTGTAGTAATCCTCAATAATACAAACCCATTTAGCTAATTGTAAAGCTTGTTTATCTGAAATACAAAATTCATCTTGTTGAGTATTACCTACATGAACGGTTTTTACCAATTGTCCTGGGTCATTAGAATAAATCATTTTATTTTCTTTTTTACCTATTTTCTTTTCAATGATGGATTCAAAACCATCTTTTAAAGTAGGTTTGAAAATCAAAAACTCATCTGGAGAAACTATACCTTGTACTACACTTTCACCTAATCCATAAGAGCCATTAATTAAAACTACATCTTTAAAGCCACTTTCTGTATCTAATGAAAAGGCAACTCCTGAAGAAGCTAAATCTGAACGCACCATTTTTTGTACACAAACTGAAAGTCCTACATCAAAATGATCATAACCAAAATTATCTCTGTAGGAAATTGCTCTATCGGTAAATAAGGAAGCAAAACAATTTCTTACTGAAGTTAGAATTTGTTCTAGTCCTCTTACATTAAGATAAGTTTCTTGTTGTCCTGCAAAAGAGGCCTCTGGTAAATCTTCTGCTGTTGCTGATGACCGTACAGCTACATCTGTAATATCTGAACCATATTGCTGAGAAAGTTGAATATATCTTTTTTGAATTTCTATCTTTAAATCTTCTGGCCATTTTCCGTTTCTTATAAGCTCCCTTATTTCTAATCCGGTTTTTCTTAATGAGACTAAATCATCTATCTTAATTCCTTTAACTAAGGAACGAATAGTTTTGTCCAGTTTGTTAAAACTGATAAACTGCTGGTAAGCATCAACTTTAAGAGCAAAACCGCTAGGGATATGTACTCCTAATTGACTTAGGTTTTGAATCATTTCACCTAAAGAAGCGTTTTTACCTCCTACTAATTCAAGGTCACTTAATTTAACTTCTGATAAATTTAAAATGTAATTATTTGGCATGTATTTTTTTTATAAAAATTTTTATAAAAATATTAAATTAATCAAATCAAAAAACATTTAAATAAATTCATAAATCAATGATTATCAATTTAGTGTAACTTATACACTATAAAAATTTATAGAGTTTATTAAATACATTTTACAAGATTACAGTAAGAATTAAATCTAGACTTAGAATATAGATTCTTGGCTCAAAAAGTTCGAAACTGGGACCGAGAGGTCCACCAAAAATAAACCCACTCATTTGAGTGGGTTTTATTATTTTAGGATTTATGAAGAATAATTTATTTTTATTCTTTTAGTTTATTTAATGTTCTTAAAATATTATCAAATTCATCATTTACAAACCAGCTATGATTACTTTCTCCAACTCTTTGATTTACATTTGTATTTACAACTGTATTTCTAGAGCAGTTTATTGTAAATGATGAATTTGCAGATATAGAGATATTTCCTTCAGGATAGCCTAACATGATCAAGCCTGGCTCATTATAAGATGTGTCCATACTGTTTGAAAAAGTTAACGCTAGAATATCAGAGCCTGTAAATGTACAAGTAAACGGCATTGCATCTCCATCTTCATCTGTTATAGTTACTACATTATTTGAATAAAAATATGTGCTTGTATCATCAAAAGTTATTGCTAATCCATTATCAGTAAACTGCATATTTCCGTTTATCCCAGATTCTTCTGGTGTCATTGTTATAGAACCAGAGTATGTCATTGTTTCGCCCATTAAATCAGTTACTGTTTGTCCATCTATAATAGTTGTCAATGATGAGTCCTGAGTAACAGAAGTAGGTGTCCAAGTTCCAACGATTGATGGTGGGTATGTGCATGATCCATCATCATCTTCTGCATCAGCATTATAATTTATAGCTGCTGAGTCTGTACATCCTTCTTCTTTTTTACAAGCAGTAAAGATAAATGATACTGCTAAGAATATATAAAGTAATTTTTTCATTTTATAATTTTTAATTAATGTTGTGCAATTTTAGAGCATTCAAAATAAAGAGTTATGCAATGCATAGTAATATAACCAGTAGTTTTTTCATTCGAAAAACTTGCTCAATAATTATTAAAAAAGTTCGAACTTAGGACCGTGAGGTCCACTTAAAATAAACCCACTCAAATGAGTGGGTTTTTATTTATTCAATAACTATTCTTTTCTCTACTGTTCCATCATCATGGATGTAAAATAAAGGAGTGTTGTTTTTGTAAGGCGTTTCTTGACCTAATAGGTCCGTTATTTTTAATATTTTTTTCTTACTCTCAGCCTCATAAAGCTCGTCTGCGCCTAATATTGTAGTTGTAACACAAGCAGTGTCATTATTGTTTTGCATATCAGCAGAATAATCTGTCCAAGAACAAATTTCAATTTGTCCGACAGGAGCTGTGTATGGAGTTGCAAATATATAATTCATACTACTGCTAGATAGTAATGTGGATGTAATGTTTTCCGAAATAGGAGTAGCCCCATTAATGCTATAAGCAACATTAAAACTATTTACGTCATTTACGCCAGAATTTAATATTTCAATCTGAATAGTACCATTACTTACATTAAGAATTGAACTAACTCCAATATCCTCAGAAAAGGGTATCTTTTCAATATCTATTGAAACAAAGAAATCTTCTGTTTGATAATCTCTATAGGTAGACCAAAATCCACTTAAAACTTCATAAGTTTGCCTGGAAATAGGAGGTGTATTTTCTCTTGCTAATGAAATATTGTTTCCATTCATATACCATAAAACATATACTCCTCCATTATTAATAATATAGGGAGAACTCAATGGAACATTATTCCAGCCATTTAAAATAGAAAGAGAATCTACAAAAACAGAATCTATTAATGTGCCAACTGCACCGTTTACACCATCATCATCATAAATCTTAGCAGTAAAAGAACTTCCTATCAAGTCTATTCCAAAATTGGAAGAAATTAACTTTGCTGGATAAAAAGAAGGTTCAAAATAAACACCTATTCCTCCATTCCCACCTGCCCAATTTATTCCAGTTAAAGTAGTTGAAGAAATGTTATTTGCAAAACATAAATTTATATTACTTTGAGTAGTATCTAAAACAACAATTTCTTGTTCTCTTATATTATTTGTTGGGTTAATATCACCAGTCACTCCATTAGTTTGAGAAGAGAATGTATAAGTTCCAGGCATAGTAGGAGAAAAGCTATTAGAAAAACTAATTGTAGTGTCTTGTCCTGAAGATAAAGTATTAATAGATACATTATTTGTAATAATAGCAGCTCCAAAAGTTGGTAAAATAGAAGATGTTAAAGAAAAAGAGCCTACATTTTGATTGCCTACATTTTCAACATTTGTCTTCATAATATAATCACCCCCTTGGCTTGAAATAAAAATTCCTTTATTCTCAGAATTATCATTCCAACTTGCAGCAATATCAGTAATAGGAGAAGCATTTGATATTGATGGTGGTATAAATTTTATACTGTACGGAAAAGAAGGGTATGTGTCTTGCGAATGTTGTAATCCTATTGATCCTGCTACAGATTCAATTCCAATAGTAATATCATTTCCAGTAGTAATCCCACTCATTGATTTATATTGAAAAATAATTGTAGAGTCAATATGACACAAAATAATCTGAAATGTATTAGCCCCTGTATATTGAGGATTGGCTAGTTGCCAAAAGGGGACATCTACATAAGAAATAATAGTACTATCCATATTATGATTATCAATATAACATCTTCCAGGATTATTAGTTCCCGTAAAAGTTAAGTCAGATAACAAAGGTGCTATGAAATCATTAGCACCGCTGGCTGTAGGGATTATTGGAAAAGGAGAAGCTATGTTTTGAGGATTAGAGAAAGAAATAAATCCATTAGAGCCTATTGAAAGAGAAGCGACAGGGTACCAATAATAATTAAAATCTTCTATAGGAAATGAACCAATAATATTATCATCTCCTAAACCGCTGACTAGATTATTAGTGCTCTCAATATCAATCCAATTATAAATAGGTCCATTTGGATTATTGCTATCCACCCATGTATATCCATATCCATCTGGCCCTCCAGAAGTTTGCGAGAACATAAATAATGGTACACAAAGTAATATAAATAGTAGATTTTTCATTGTATTGATTTTTCATAAATCTACTAAATAATTTCTCAACAATAAAATAAGTAATTTTACTAAAATTTTAGAATAATAAAAGTTTTAGAATCCTATAGCCAAAAACTGTCTTCTTTTCTGTCCCCTTAAAACTAAAAAAACCTTATAATCTTTTGGATTATAAGGGCTTAACTTTTATTGTTACGGACTGGACTGGACTTAATCTAAAATAATCTTTTTCTCAACATCTCCATTATCATAAATATAGAAAAGAAAATTATTCTTTATACCAGTTACTTTTTGACCTAATAAATTTGTGACTGAAAGAAGTTTCTTAGATTCATAAAATTCATTAACTTCTGTTGAGTTATTAGACACTAGTAAGAAAAAATCCCAAATTTCTTGTTCAATAACAATATCACTATCACCCCAATTATGAGCATTGTTATGTGAATATAACCACACTCCTTTCTATATCGGAAAGTAAAGTTAACTGCTCTTATTATTTTTATTAATACTTATAATCTAGTATAAATCTTAATAGAGTTATGATATAACTTTATAGGTTCCATCAGGATATAATGACAACCAATTTTTTAATTGATTTTCACTGTTAAGAGTAACAATTAAATTCTTAGAAGTAAATACTATTTTAGGAAGAATCTTAGGAGGACGATTTCTTATTCTTTCTAAGATCTTTTCTTTCTTTTCACTAATTTTTTGTTTTTTCTTCATAATTGTAATATAGCACAAATGTAAATAAAAAATTAATTTAGCATAGCTTTTTTAAATAAAAGTTATACTTAATTGTCAAAAACTTATATGTAAATAAATAAAAACTTAATATTGCATGCTTAATAAATATGATTAACTATAAAAAATAATATATTATTTCAAATAAATTATATTATAATTATTAATTAAAAACAATCGTTAATGTTAAAACCTATACAAGACCACGAAAATTAATTATATTACTTATTTTTAGAAAAAAATTAAAGAAATTAATAGATTAAAAATGAATAAAAATATATTTGGAGAACCATTAATTACGTGTAGCATAAAACCTTTAACAGGCTTTTTTAGAAATGGTTGTTGTGATACTGATGATTCTGATAGTGGAATGCATACTGTTTGTATAATCGTTGATAAAGAATTTTTACTGTTTTCAAAAGCTATAGGAAATGATCTTAGTACCTCGCTCCCTCATTTTGGATTTGATGGTTTACAAGATGGTGATAAATGGTGTTTATGTGCCTTAAGATGGAAAGAAGCCTTAATTAATAATGTAGCACCTAAAGTAATATTAGAAGCTACTAATGAGAAAACACTAGATGTTATTAGTATGAAAGATTTAATTAAACACTCACATAAGGAATTGAAAACAATAGATTAACAATGAAAAAACTACTGCTTATATTTCTTTGCTTTCCTATTGTTGGGTGTGGGGATATAAGGATGTATATCGGAGATTGTGTAAATGGATATGGAACTTATTCTATAACTATTCTTTTCTCAACTGTTCCATCATCATAGATATAAAAGAGAGGTTGATTTGTTTGTTTTGTTTCTCTGCCAAATAGGTCTGTTACTTTAAAAAAAATTTTGTTTGTAGTATGCTCTTGTATTGTTGTTCCACTACAGTTGTTGCTAAAATAATGTTGTGGGTCTATATTTCCATTAGCAACTGTCCAATTAGCAGTTGACCAAGTAGCATCATCTACATCAATACAACTAAGATTAGGGCTGTTAGTCATAACAATATTATAAGCACTATTAGTAGGAATAAGTTCTATATTGGTATTATTCCCGTTTCTTAAATCTAGAGAAGTGAGTTGATTACTGCTACACCACAAATAAATTAAAGCAGTATTATTACTTAAATCTAAAGAAGTAAATTCATTCCACATACATTCCATTTGAGCTAAAGCAATATTATTACTTACATCTAAAGATATTAATTGATTCCCCTGACAACGTAAATCATTTAAATCAAGATTTGTACTTACATCAAGGCCTTCGAGTTTATTACTATCACAAGCCAAATAAGTTAAAGCAGTATTAGTACTTACGTCAAGGTTTGTGAGTTTATTACCACCACAATCCAAAGTAGTTAAATCAGTATTTTGACTTACATCTAAATAAGTGAGTTGATTGTCACCGCACTCCAAAGAAGTTAAAGCAGTAAAGGATTGAATACCCGTTAAATCAGAGATGCCTAAATTAGCACAAAAAATAGTGCCTAAAAATTGAGTTGCTTCCCAAACTTGTATTTCGGTGTCACCATTGGAGTTAATAACGATATCTCCAACTAAAACTGCTTTAAAGATAGGGTTAGGTATGTTTACATTCTGCCCAGACCCAATCATAGGCAAGAAAAGTAATATAAGTAGTAAATTTTTCATAATCTTAGTTGTTTATTAATATGTTAAATTACCAAGGTATAACTTTTATTTAGAAAATTATTAAAAACAATTAATGAAGCATGTGTTTTAAAATATAGCATCATTCACTTAAGAAATTATTACCATTTTGCAATTCTAGTTACTTTACCATCTCTAACATCTACTACAATTCTTTTAGCAGTATTAAATTTAAACTTACAATAAATACTATAACCTCTTTCCCACTCAGAAGAAGAATCAATATTCCAAGCTCGTAAAGGTATAGTCAATAAATCTTCTGGCATTCCAATAATAATATCTCCCTTAACAGCAGCTTTAGCATATTTTAATCCGTACTCCTTAGCCAGAGTGTTGAGGTACTGCTGATCTTTTTCCTTCTTTTTCTTTTCAGAATTCATCACACCACTCTTGGCGCAAAATATATCTGCTAATAAGGTAACCACATCATCCCTAAGTATCTTCAGATCAAGGGAAGAATAAAAATATTTATTGCTATTATATTGCTTACCTTCCCAATTTAAAGAACATTTAACATCCATTTTAACTGATTCTGAATATTTTCCTCGTGTACTGCCATAATTTATACTAGTTCTACATTGATGCTTGCAATAATTATTTGCACAAACAGTACCGCTATTCCTATCAAATGCAATTTGAGAAAAATTAAATTTAGAATTATTAGTTTCAGTATTATTCATATAGTCTTCAATATTAACTCTAGTAGAAAGTTTGATATAACTCTCATTTACAAACTGCTTAAGCTCTTTATCTTTTGGAAGTGTTTTTTCCCAATAATCAATTTCTGACATCTTTTCTACTTCCTCTGCACTATAGCTATCAAGAATAGTTTTATTTTGATAGTCTTTTCCCGTAAGTCTTATGTTTAAATCGTTATAGTTAGATGTGGCAAAAGATTTACCCCAATAAGATTTAATACTATCTCTTAATATACCGCTATTTAATAAAGACACTATGTCTAATTGATAAAATTTTATTGAGTCAAAGTCAAAGTCTATGTAATCATAATCAATTACAGCTATGATTTTACCATAATATCTTCCTTCTTGACCAATAAGATTTCTTGCTTTTGTTCCACTAGAAATATTCGAGGATTTAGATTTAAAATCTTTTTCATAAAAAGTAGGCGTATCAAAAAAGCTTTCCTTTTTCATCCATTCTACACTCATTTTTTTAGCTTCATCTTTTAAATTATTATCAGCAGAATCTGTATTAACAATAAAAAAATCTTTTCTTTTCAATAATTTTTTAAAACATCTACCTGAATAGGCTGAAACATTATTATATGAAATTATAAATTCTTGATTTGCTATTTGCTCTTTTAATTCAAGGGATTTACGTAATATTTTAATCTTTCTTTCAAATTCTGATTTTTTAATGACTACATAACTTAACTGACTATTATTTAGAGATTTTTTATATTCAATAACAAGATAATCTGTGGGGATAAAATCAGATCGCGTCATACAACTACCATACTTAATAGCTTGTTTTTGAAAATTATAAATATTTAACAACTCTTCACACTTAATAAAGTCATTCATATTAGCTGAGTTGGGGTATGATTTTCCAAAACCATCCATATACATATATACGTTATTTCCATCTTTATAAATGTCAAAAAACTTAATACTCTTATAAAGATCTAATTGATTAATTAGTGAAATATCATCCACGTATTCTAAAGATTTAGAAATAAATGTAATTTTAACTAAGTTAGATTGACATGCTAATAATCCTAACGACACAGGCGTTCCTTGAGAATTCAGAGGGACAGTATCTTTAATATTTTCTAATAAAACATTAAGATCCTTTTTTCTTTGTTTCTTTTCAATCTTTTTCTGTTTCTTTTCTTCTTTTGAAAGTTTTTGAGCGTTAGCGTTAAAATTTGTTAATAAAGAAAAAATTAATATGATTTTTAATAATCTTGTCATAAAATAGATTTTAGTTAAATATTTCTATCAAATATTAAATTAATATATAATAAAGTAAATGTAAGTATAAATACTCAAAAAAAAAATTCTAAAAAACAATCAAAAATGTCCAAAATATATGTCCAACCATAGCTATAAAAACCTCATAATCTATTTGATTGTAATGGCTTAACTGTTATAGTTACGGTCTGGAAGGGTAAGTATACTTAATAAGTTTTATGTAAATCTGCTAAGAAAATAGCAGTTACTGCTTCTAAAACCACACAAACTTAATGCAATACACGCATAATGTCTTACTTTAATTTTTATGTAGTTAATTTTCCCCACATGCTTATCATAAGTTTTTTGAGAAATACCAATACTTGAAGTTGGCTTAACTGTAACTCTAAAAAAACATGCTTTAAATAGATAAAAATATAATTATCTTAAAAAATTATTTAAAACTTTAAATTTTCTATTGAAAAATTCTTAATTGTTCGAAAAAATCTGGGTATGATTTATTTATAGCTTCTTTATTTTCAATTTTAATCTCACCATCACAAAATAAATTCATAATCCCCCCAGCCATAGCTATTCTGTGGTCGTTATGCGAATCAATAGTACAAGGTTGAGGTTTATTTCCTGTAATATACATTGAATCATTCTTAAATGTTATATAAATACCCATTTTTATAAATTCTTTTTTTAAAACATCAGCTCTATCACTCTCCTTATGAGTAAGTCTAGATATACCTTTTATTTCAGTGATACCTTTACATTGAGATGCTAAACAAACCAATGGTGGAAATAAATCAGGACAATTGGTAGCATCAAAATAAAAAGCATGTAATTTATTTTGTTCTACAATTAACGATTCCTTATTAATTATAATTTTTGCTCCTGCAAGTTTCAATGCATTAATAATAACTTTATCTGCTTGATTTGAAGAAATGCTTAGATTAGTTATTTCAATTGCTCCTTTAACTGCGCCATATACAAGAAAAAATGCCCCCCCACTCCAATCACCTTCAATATTATAAGTAGTCGCTTGGTACTTTTGATTTCCTTTAATTTTAAAAGTTTTATAATCAATATTATCAACTTTTACACCAAAATGTTCCATTATCTTAACTGTCATATCAATATATGGAATAGATTTTAAGTTATGTACATTTATTACCGAATCACCTTTAACCAAGGGCAACGCAATTAATAATCCTGTTAACAGTTGAGAACTTAAAGAACCATCAATATTGATTACTCCTGATTTAATTGGTCCTTTTATTTTTATTGGAAGCAACCCATTATTACTTTGAATAATAACACCTAATTGAAATAATGCATCTGCAATTAACTGTATTGGACGATTATTTAGTGAGCCTTCTCCTTTAAAATTAATTTCATGATTACTTAATGCAAAAATTGGTGAAAACATTCTTATACTTAAACCAGCTTCATTTGCGTTAAATTCACGATAATTAAAACTTATATTTTGCTGATTTATTAATAAAATTCGATTATTTTCTTCAATTTTACATCCTAAATTCTCTATAATATTTTTGGCAGCAATAGAATCGTTACACCAAGACACTTCATTTAAAACTGATATCCCTTCTGATAATGCCGCAATAGCTAATGCTCGTTGCAAATAACTTTTTGACGCAGATACAGTTATTTTTTCAATACTATTCATAAAACTATTCTATCATATATTTCCGTTCTATGTTTCCGTCATCATAGATAAAAAATAAAGTTTTGTTACTTTTTGGAAGTGTTTCTCTTCCTAAAATATCAACTACTCTTATCAATTTCTTATCAGTAGAGTTTATTTCTCCAATTGAAGTTACACTTCCCATCTTAGCCCAAGTTCCTGATGTTGCATCCCAAACCCAAGTTACGCAACATGTATAATATCCAGCTGAATCTGGATAAGTAATACAAGTTATAATTGAATCATAAGGAATACCTGATTGATTAGAGTTATATACATTATGCATATTCCACATACTATCTACTCCTAAAACAGTTCCATCAAAAGCTGTAGTAAACCAAAAATCAATAATTGTATTTATATTATTCACTTGCATTATTATCTGAGACTGAGAACCTGTAGCCATCATTGAATCACAAAGCAAAGGAGATGAGCTAGTACATACAGCCTGACAAATAACTAGTGTAGTATGTTGTCCGAGTCCTGTTCCTGGATCAAAACAACCAGAAGGACCACAATCCCATGAAGGAGCCACTGAACAAGCAGCCTGACAGGATGATAATGTAGCATACTGGCCTAATCCTGTGCCTGGATCAAAACAACCAAATGTATTTGGATTACAATCCCATGAAGGAGTCACTGAACAAGCAGCCTGACAGGATGATAATGTAGCATACTGGCCTAATCCTGTGCCTGGATCAAAACAACCGAGTGTATTTGGATTACAATCCCAAGATGCAGAAGATCCATTAGTAATAAGTATAGAATCACAATAAATGGATATGCAAAAATTAATAATTATTGAATCAAAATAAGTAATTGTTAGGCATGGAGCATATATTCCATTACTATATATATGTGTTGGATTCTGAAGTGTAGAAGAATTTCCATCACCAAAATCCCATGCCCAACTAACTGAATAATTTGTTGACCAAGATGAATTTATATTTGATAAATCTGTAAAAATAGTAGTAGGACCATTTTGCATATAACTAAAATCAGCTTGACATTGTGCTTGAGAAAATAAGATGGTCAAGACTGCTGTTGTTGTTAATAATAATTTTTTCATAATCTTATTTTTTATTTGTCTTTTGCTTAACTGACCATAAAATAATTCCAAGTGCTACCCCAAAACTTATCCCTAATGCGATTCCAATTCCAATATTATCATAGACGCTTCCAAAAGCAACTCCAAATGAAATACCTGTACTAGCTCCAATTCCTATAAATAATTCTATATTATTTTGAGTGTTATTTTTTTTCATTTTTTACTTTCATATAACTAGTTTTCTCAAATTTAAGTATTATTTATTAATCCCCAATTAGTCTTATCATCACAGATATACTTAGAGACATAGATACTTACTTCTTTCTCATAAGGCTCGTGTTTAATGTGTTTACCTATAAGACTTAGACTTAAGATGATAGTTTATATCTCATACAATTTCTCATTTGACTAATAGGTGGTTATGAGTGTTATAGATGTAATAGAATTACCTTTTAAGATTTAGACCCGCCAGCAACATATATACTTTACTTGCTTGCATGTGAACCATCACAATTTCCATTAGGATCCTTTGTTTTGCCACATTGACATTTGTTCTTTTTACTAGATATAGAATTTTTAATTATGTTTTTAAGATTTATAAAAGTTGATTTATTTAGGAAATTCATAGTATTTTTTTATCAAAACTAAACAACATCAAGTTAAAAAAAAAGGATAACAATATGATTTTAAGCAATTTATATTTGGAATCAATAAAAATAAAATTTAAACCATTGTAAACCAATATATTAAAAGGGTTTTTTAGTTAACGCAGGACATAATAGTAGGACACTTTTAATTGTTTTTTAAATGCCCTGGATTTTAGGTCAAAACTTTTTTATTAGCTTTGAACTAACAATCATTCATTATGAAAAAACTACTTTTACTTATACTCACAACACTTACAAATTTAAGTTATGCTTCTTTTCCAATTTATAATAATATTATAAGTGCTAATGATGACCCGACTACTGATTCATGGATTCCAATTATTATAGTATTTTGGTTATTGATAATAAGCATCCCTATAATTATTATAAGATTTGTGATGAAGAAGTTTAAAAAGAAATAAAGACGACAGATTAACAAACAACAAAGATGAAAAAACTACTACTTATATTACTTTGTTTACCTATAATTAGGTTTTGTCAGGATAATACTAATGTTAGTTTAAATATTAGAGTAAATGCTAAAATACCTTAAACACTTTCTTCCTGCCTTTACAGCTATTCTTTATTTACTAGCAATTTCAATAGGCGAATACTATCCAACTATTTTTATAATTGGATTTTCATTGTTTATTATAATTGGTGACTACATACTTCCTAAGGATAAAAATATTCAACAGTTTTCTTATCCAAGTATATTAAATCCTTCTTTGTATATCAACCTGCCAATTTTATTTATTATAGTAATATTAACTATATCTATTCTAAGTAATAATTTACCTCAATGGCATATTAATTTTCTAGACTCATATTATTCTATGGATTTTATCAGTTTAAAAAAATCTTTTAATATAATTGACAAAATTGCTTTAATAATTCAATCTACCTTATTTATTGGAATTCTTGGCATAGTTCCCGGACATGAATTAACTCATAGAATAAAAAATAAATTTGATATGTTTATAGGTAATTGGCTTCTTGCTTTTTCTTGGGATTGTACTTTTGCTGTTGAACATGTTTACGGTCATCATAAAAACGCATGCCTTCCTGAAGATCCAGCTTCAGCTAAAAGAGGTGAAAATATTTATTTATTTATTATAAAAGCCATTTATACTGAACATATTGATGGCTGGAAAATTGAAATTAATAGATTAAAAACCAATGGCCTTAATCCTTTCAGCTTTAACAACAGAATGTTTGTTGGATACTGCAGAAGTTTATTCATTACTATTCTAGCTTTTCTTATTGGTGGATGGATTGGAATACTATATTTTTTAATATGTGCACTTTTAGCAAAATCATTTTTAGAAACTATAAATTATGTTGAACATTATGGATTAGTTAGAGAGAAAGGGAAACGAATGCAAATGAGGCATTCGTGGAACTCAAATCATCTATTGAGCAGCGTTTTTTTATGTAATGTAACAAGACATTCTGATCACCACAGACGAGCTAGCTTAAAATTTTGGGAACTTCATCCATGTCCTAAAAATGCGCCAATGACTCCATATGGTTATTTAGCAATGTTATACCTTGTATTACTAACCCCCTTTTTATATCAAAAAATAATGGGGGAAAAATTAGTTGATTGGGAGTTAAATTATGCAAGTACAGAAGAGAAAAAGTTAATTAATATTTAATCTGAATAAATGGAGTTTATAAATTATATAGAAAGTCAAGAAAAATATTTCAAAAATGGTAAAACATTACCTATAAGTAAAAGAAAAAAACTATTAAAAAATCTTAAAAAGGAGATATTATCTAATGAAGATGAGATTTTTAGAGCATTAAATGATGATCTTAGAAAATCAAATTATGAAACTTATTTATCTGAAATAGGAATTTTAATTACTGAAATAAATTTATTCCTTAAAAATATAGAGAAATGGGCTAAACCAAAAAAAGTAAAATCATCTCTGCTTAGCTTTCCATCATCAGATTATATTTATAGTGAACCTTATGGAAAAGTTCTTGTAATATCACCATG
>Ga0257121_1000886_pt1 | contig 23797 bp, 11 predicted proteins | sample SI106_100metaG_FD_190180 | JGI IMG/M metagenome (GOLD analysis project Ga0257121, IMG submission 190180) | Marine microbial communities from Saanich Inlet, British Columbia, Canada - SI106_100 | ecosystem: Environmental > Aquatic > Marine > Inlet | place: Canada: British Columbia | collected... | reverse complement strand
CAGATGACCTTATCGCTTTTGAAGCAGATGCCCTTAAAACTGCTGGTATTGCTTTTGAAGCGGTTCCTCCTCGATATCGCAGTACATATTTCTCTCATATTATTGGTGGATATTCAGCTGGATATTATTCCTACATATGGAGTGAGGTTTTAGATGCAGATACCGTTGAATGGTTTAAAGAAAATGGAGGTCTAAAGCGTGAGAATGGAGAACATTTTCGAAAAACATTGCTTTCTCGAGGAGGAAGTCAGGATGCTCTAACAATTTTTAAAGATTTTCGTGGAGCAGAACCTAATATTCAACCCTTATTAGAACGTAAAGGTCTAAATTAAATTCAGTTAATTAGAAAGATTACCTTACACAATAATTTGAAATGAGATCAAAAGTATTCTTGATTTCATTTCGAGTATTAAAAAAATGAATTGCTACTCGTAGGTCGTTTGGCGCATCCACCGGTGAGGTAAACGTAAAATCATTTAATTGAAGAGCCTCATATATTTTCCAACCATTACAGTTTTTTGGAAGTTGGATTACAAATACACCTGACCTTTGACCAATTGAAGTTGGAGAGGACACTTTAAAACCTCTATTAGTCCAATCTTCAATAGCAAATACTACTAATTGATCAATTCGTTTTAAAATTTTATTGATACCAATCGAATTATTCCAATTAATTGCTTCATCAAAGCCAGCAAAGGTTGCTAATGCTCTTGTGCCAAACTCAAAACGCCTAGCTTCTGGCAATAGAGTATAATTACCTAATTGATCCATGCTTGAATGGCTGTGTGATCCCGTCCATGTTAAACGAGTTTGATCTAAAATGTCTTTTCTACAGAAAAATGCTCCAGTACCTTTTGGTCCTAGAATCCACTTATGGCCACAAGTACTATAATAATCACATTCAAGCTCATGAAAATTAAAAGGAATACATAATGGTCCTTGCGCACCATCTAAATGATAACGAATATTCCTTTTTTTCAGTATACCTGCAATTAGTTTAGATTCATTTACTGTAAGAGCTCTTCCATTATTTCTTGAGACATGAGGAATACTAACCATTCTGGTCTTCTTCGTTATGTTTTTTTCTATTTCATTTACTATATCTGTACTTACATCAAAGTTTAGGCGCTTAATTTTTATTCCAAAACGAGTTGCAATTGAGTACCAAGGTATAGTGTTGGCTGGATGCTCTTGATTAGTAATCATAACTTCATCACCTTTATTCCAATTGATTGCCCAAGAAGCAATATTAATACCTTCAGATGTACTATGAGTTAGTGCAACCTCGTTTGCTTCAGCACCAAAAGTTTTACCTAATTTATTACGTAATCCTCCTTCAATAGCTGACATTACCTTACTAATTTTGGGATGAACAGGTCCTTTATTCTGAAAATGAAGTTTTTTATTCACCATATTCATAACAGATTTTGGTGATGGGCCAATTCCTGCCGTTTGAAAAAACGAGTCCTGTGATGCGGGTATTTCTCTTCTCGCTTTACGTACCCAAGCTTCTTTTGAGTCAACATTTAACGAGCTATAATCTGATAAGCGTGCCATAGCTATCGCAGGACTAATAAATGGAATTAAAGTAGACCCTTTTATAAAATTTCTTCTTGAAAGCTTAGTCATAATATTTTCTAAATTTAATCAGAATAATGTTTTGATATCTTTTTCCCAAGTTTTGTTGTGACATTCTTTGCTATAATCATCAACAGATCATCTTTGGAAGGAGCAAATTGTTCCTTTCTAGTAACAAGATATTTATACTGACTACTTAAAGCACGCTTATCGCCCTTAAATGTTGCCCATTCATGAAAATAATCTTTTCTACCTTTAACCTCACCACTAAAGAGAACTATACTATCACTCATATTAACTATTTTATATGTTAAAGTAATCGTAGCGTTCGATCTCTTTTTATAATGATCAACAGTTGCTTTTACAGTTCCTTTAATATTTCTTTTTTTTGATTCACCACTTGAGTCAACATAAGTTTCTGTTCGAATAACAACTTTTTTCTTTTGGGCAATATTTTTATCAGAAATTTTTTCAATAGGACTATGACTAGTAATTATTGATGCACTAAGAATGTGATCGGCGCCAGAAAGCCTCCTCAACTCCAAATAATCATTTTCTGTTATACCACTTTGAACTAATGCAAGTTCAGATAAAATAGTTTTCAATTGATCTCTATTTATTACTTTTAAAAATTCTTTTGATATTTTTGATTGATTAAGGATCACCTGATCTCTTATGTACGATGCGTATTTTTTATTACCGCCAAATTCTTGAATAACTAATGTAAAAATAGCATTTTCTCTTGCTTTATCATATAGCTCTTGACTATTCATATACTTAGGAATATAGTTTTGTGATAATCTAAAATTGATAGCTGCTTGTTTTTGACTTTCTTTTTCAGGCTCATCTTGAAATTTTAATCCTAATTGATAATGATAATCTGCAGAACGATCGTTTGCATTTGATAACTCAGATGAATAATTATTCACTTTTAGATTTAGATCATAATTGACAACCTTTTTCAATATTGGTTCCAGCTTATTAACATAGGAACCTAATTTTATTAGAGATTTGTACTCTTCAACCATAATTGGCCATTTAGATTTATCATCTTTTAATGAAAGTTCAGAAATTTTTTCTGCATGGCGTTCAACTGCTAAATCATATGTTAATTCAAATAACTTTAAAGCTTTATCATTATTTGGTTTAATAGTTAAAGATCTATATAAATGATAAGTTGCCTTATCATAATTACCGTAACTAAAATATTTTTTACCTGAAGAAAAATCAGAATAGCCAGGAATAAATATTGCGCATGACATCAAGAAAAGGGAAATAGAAATTAAGTGAATACGTTTCATCATTTTCTCTTTCTGGAAGGCCCTTTCCATTTGATTGGATATATAGATTCTCCAAATACTCCCACTGAACCTTTATAAAATAATTTGAGATCTTTTTTATCAAAAGGGGATTCTTTTGCCTTCCCATTTGTAACATCACCAAAATAATTGTTTGGGTATGAATCAATTGATTCAATATTTCTTACAACTCTTACTGGATGAACTCCAGCTTTTAGCGCAGCTATAATATCAGAATCAGAGTCACCATAGAAAATATCTAAATTAAGTTCTTTTATTTTTTTATGTTTAGTCGTGAATCTTTTGTCACCTATTTTTTCTTTTGGCATAAAGAAAAGATCAACATCTTTTTTTACTTTATAATCTAATTCATTTGTCAAATGTTTTGCTAAATACTGCCCATTTATATCAGAACGAGCCGTAATAAAAAAAACATTGTGTCCTTTACTTCTAAAAAAGTGAATTAGGTCTATAGTTGGCGTGATTGGATATGAAAAATTTTTATCATTTTGATTTATCCAGCCATAATTGATTGGGTATCCATTTTTCTTAATATATGTTTGAAATGCTTCTTCACTGTAGAGAACGGTGTCATCTATATCAAAACCTACATTTAGTATGCCTGGTTGGCTAAAAACAAAAGAATAGAATAGTAAAAGTTGAATGTATTTTTTTAATGAATGAAACATAATTAACAGTTTTTATTTAACACCTATATAAAACCTATAACCCTAACAATTGTTATTGGGAAATTAATTATACTTTATGCAAGAAAACTAAAATTTTGACTTTCCTTAATCTCTAACTTCAACGATCATTTCAACTTCAACGGCTTGCTCTCTAGGTAAAGAAGCCATTCCAACTGCAGATCTTGCATGAAGACCTCTATCTCCAAATACATCAACGATTAAATCAGAGAATCCATTGATTACTTTTGGCTGATCTATAAAGGTTGGGTCTGAATTAACCATACTTAAGACTTTAACAACACGAGTGACACGATTCAAGTTTCCTAACATCTCTTTTAGAACAGCTAACTGGTTTATAGCAGCTAAACGTGCCGCTTCATAGCCTTTCTCTATGCTTATATCTACACCTAATTTTCCTGTTATTTCACTACCGTCAGGCCTTTTAGGGCCTTTTCCTGCAAGAAATATTAAATTACCGGAACGGACTCCGTTCACATAATTAGCAACTGGGTTAGGTGGTTCAGGAAGTTCAATACCCAATTCTTTTAATTTTTTCTCTGGGTCATATTTTTCAGAAGAAATATTATCTAATTCCATTTAGCCCTCCTTCATCAATCAATTGTTTGTCTTTTTTACTATCCTCACAGGCAATGAAAAAGACAAATGAAAATAATATTAAATTTTTATAATTCATGTTTGACTGTCTAGGTAATCATTTATTGAGGAGATTGTATAACGAATATTTCTTAGTGCCCATTTATATTGATTTCTTATGAAAAAATTCGTGTCATAATGGAACGTTAATTGTGATATAAATTTTATATCTTTAAACACTGTTGTAAACATTAGAGATTGGTTTTGATTAAGTGATTCAGAAATTGAAAATCTTTTTGAATCCATATAACCACCAGCATTTGTGAAGCTATCTAATGTTTTTACTGCCATAAAATCACTTTGCATCATAAACACATTATCTAAATGCTTATATACACCATCATATACACTGGAAATCGCCGCTGATACAGAATCAACTTGAATAATTTTTTTTCCTGCATTTTTAACCTGGGCTTCATAGACACTCTTATCTTGAACTAAATATTGAAAATATACTATATCCCACATAATACTATTTAATTTTTTTGTAGATAGGATTGTATCATTAGATATGTGTTTAAGGAAAAGATCTATATTGATTTGTTCCTTATTGATACTCTCTATAATTCCGAAAACACTTGATGAATCTGATACGAGTGATTCTCTAATAGATAACAGTGCAGTTTTTTCACTATCTAGTGTTTTATTAAGCTCTGATTGTTTCTCAGACCAGAGGCCTCCTGAAATTCCAATGAAAACTGCAATGATTTCAATTCCGCCTCTAGTTAAAATATTTCTCATATTTTATTATAAAATAATAAAGGATATAAAATTAAATATTAATTTTCGCTACTTTCATTGCTTTTAATTACTACAGTCGATTTATTTTGTTTAAGAGAATCTGCAGTCTTACGTGAGGCATTTTTATTTAGTATAGCTTGAGGAACTTTTATTCTACTATTAGGATCGTTGCTAACACTCATTGATTTAATATAGTTTGATTTTTTTAATTCAGGAATATTTGGATCAAAGTTTTTGAAATTATTTTTAATAGTATTTTTAGAATTACTAAATGATATCTCAGAATCTAAACTTTCAGTTTTATTTATATCACTAATACTTATCTTAGAGGAATTTTCAGGTTTATTTAATGACTTATTTTCATTAAATCTATACTCACTTATTTCAATACATCTATCATTGTTAGAATCAATTTTATTATAGTTATAAAATTCATTCATTATAAAATCTGTTCCCATTTTTTTTACTAAAAATGACTTTTCATTGTCTGTAAAAGAAGTTTTATTTTGTGATTTTTTTTGAGCGATAAAAAAAGTTGAACTGAATTCATTTTTAGATATGCATTTATCATTGTTTTTATCAATATAATCAAATGTTGGTGCATCATAAGAATATAATAAATTACTTTCAGTGTTTATTGCAGGCACAGCAGTTGAAACAACATTTGATTGTGAATATAAATTTGAAAAACAGGTGAAGAGGATCATTCCATTTTTCATTACATTGAAACTTTTCTTAAATATTTTCATTTTAAATTATTTACTATTTTATTAATAGCATCTTTCTTGATTTTCTAAAACCTGGTGAATCCATCAACAAAATATAAATTCCAGCTGAAACTTGATTACCAATTTGATCGGTACCATCCCAAGTTACAAATTTATATCCTGGTTCAAGATTTCCATCCCATAAACTAATAACTTCTTGTCCAAGTAAATTATATACCATAATTCTTACTGGACCGGATTGAGGAACACCAAAACCTATTTTTGTTCTAGGGTTAAATGGATTTGGATAGTTTTGATCTAAAACAAATTCATTTGGAACATAACCATTATCATTTTTTGTAAGTGAACTTCTTGAAAAAGATAATGGTTTATTAATTGACCCTAATATTTGATTATTATTAAATGAAACTTTTTGAAGTATAGATTTAATATTTCCATCTCTTTTGGAAAAAACTTTAAAGCTTATTTTTTCACTGTTAATCTTTTCATTTGAATAAATATTCATAAAATAAAGTAAAGTATCATTCACTGCAACAGGCATGGCGTGACCAATTAATTCTCCATTTGAAAAAGCAGCTAACTGATCATTAAGTGAGATACTAACTTCATTCATATTTACACCAGCTATTAAATACATTGAATATTTGTATTCGTTGTCTATTTCCCAACCAATATCCTCATAGCCTTTTGATAATAATTTAAGAGTAGGAGTTCTTAAGTAAATTCCTCCATCCGGATATATCAAAGTTCCAGGAGAAGCATTAGAAGTATACAACATGTATCCATTACCAGGAGCCATAATGTTTAATGTTCCAATCCATCCTGTTTCTGAATCGTATATTGAAAAGTCACTATAACTTGATATTACATCTCCATCTTTAGCTGAGTAATTAGCTAATGCCTCATTTGTCTCTAAATTAAAGTTTGGAGTAAAACTAATCCAATTCCATCCTTGAGCAAGTGAGATAGAAGTGCTAGATGGTGTTAAAGGTAAACCTTCAATTTCAAATTCTTTGGTTGTATTACCATAAATCTTTACCATTGAAGTATTATCTAATGTAAGTGAAGAACTAAAAGATCCACTAGATTTTATATTATTTCCTGATTGTGTAACAATACTATCAATTGCTCCAAGATTTGATGAGAAAACTGAATTTGCTTTTAAATCAGTTGGTGTAACATTAATACTAGTCCAATTTGCTCCAGATTTTAAAGTTAACCACTGAACTACATCAGTAGATGCTTCAAAATCTAGTGGAGAAGTAGGTTTACCATTTGTTTCATTCGCTGTAAAAGTAAAGGTTGGAGTAACCGTTGGATGTAATCTACCATTTGAGGCATTCCAAACTTTTAGTTTTACGGTCTCACCAGAAGATTGATTACTATATATAGATAAGAAAAATATGTACTCATCTATGCGCTCAACATACTCTAACTCTGTCCAACCTCTTAGGTCGCTTCCAACATATGCAGCAACTCTATCATAGATATCATCTGACACGACACCATCAACCTTGATTCGTCCTGTAATTCGCATCATGTGTGATTTATTTTCTGGCTTTACCCAATATGGAGGAGTCCTTAAAATCTTTATTTCAACTGGTAATCTATGAGATGTTCCAAAAGATGACTCTACATTTATTAATTCATTATATGTACCCGTATTTAAACCTTCATTTATTGTAAATGTTAAGTTTTTCAATCTATTTGTACTAAAAGTTGAATTAGCTTTAATTAAACCAGAGTTTTCACTGACTTTTAACCAATCAGGCATACCTGTAATTGTGAAAGATTCATCTTTACCACTTCGGTTACTTATAGAAGCATCAAAATAAATTTTATTGAAGCTATATTGATGACCAGTGTAATCTGATGTCTCTTGAGCAATTAAAATATCACTTACATTCCATTGAACTGGATTTCTATCGTAGAAAGCATGAATAGTAACGGGAGAGGATAATCTATTACCATTAAAATCATAAATTTCTCTTAAAGTTACATCAACTAATTGTCCTTCTAAATGATGGTCAACTTTATCAGGCCATAATTTAATTTGACCTTGATTTAAACTAAATTTAAAAGAGTGTCTTTCGTATGGTTTTGCTGATTTCATACTTGAGGCTTCAGAAGTATAATCAATTGAAAGGTTGCCCGTCGTTGAGTCTGGTTGTAAATCTGTAATCTCTGTATCACCATCAAAAAATAAGAAAGGTGAAGGTGTTTCTAAAACTAAAGTCGTATCAGATAATGGGCCATAAACACGATCAGCATGATCAGTCGTATATTTTTCGACTTTAAGGGTATGATCTAAACGATCTGCAAAAACTAATTTATCAGCATCACTCCATCTTTCAAAAGGTAAATACCAAACTAAGCCACTTTCATCGCCATGTAAAGCATGTCGCATCATTCGTTTTATTTGCCTTGAAGTTCTAACAGTATTCCAAACACGTACTTCATCAATGATACCATTGAAATAATCAGAACCAATCAATCCAGATTTACCTACATATAAAGGTCCATTGGCAGAAGTAAAGGCAGCATCTGTTCTATTATTTCCTGCAAATTTTCCATCAATATAAAATTTTACTACCGCGCCATCACTACTGACTGCAATATGATGCCAATTACCTAAACTAATTGCCATATTTGAAACTACAGCGTCAGAAATACTTCTATCACCCGTGCTCCAAAATCTTAATTTATTTGAGCTATCAATTGATAAACCATATCCATATTCACCTTTCATAAAAACTGTTCGATCAGCTGCAGCATCAATTCTTATCCATGCCTCAAGCGTAAGGTTATTTAAGGTTAATTCCGTAGAGTCTGGAATACGAATATGACCATTATTTGCAAGAGATAAAGCTTTACCACCTCCATAACCAGAAGAATAACGATTAACTTCCCAACTTACACCATATAAAATGGCATGATTATCTCGAGATCTGTCTTCCGCTAAGTTACCATAAGCATCATCCATCCTCCAGTAACCAACTAAATCTTTTTCTGTTCCTTTAAGGTTTTTATTTAGATAAGCATAAACTTGAGTATAGGTTTTATATGTATTCCAAATTCTGAAATCATGAATATTTCCTTTGAATGGTTTTGCATTACCCAAACCTTTTCCAATGGTAAGGACTCCAGTACCGGTATATACTGTTGATAAAGATTGCGATGAAGTTGAAGATGAAGTTGTTACAACTTGCCCGTCTCTATAAAGCCATAATTGAACAGGAGTTGCTGGAGAAGAAGTTAGTCCAGAAGGGTCAATTGCAATTGCATAATGATGCCAATCAGCACCTGTTTCTGCATAAGCAAAATCGAACGCTTCATTTGATATAAAACTTTCACCATTTACATTAATAAATGCTTTATTATTTTCAAGAAAACCAAATTCAAACCCAACGCCAGGTGATGGTGAACCATGTGAAAAAATTACTTCCTCTGTATTTTCTTGACTTCTTTTAACCCATAGCTCCAATGTTAATGATGTTGATGTTAATCCACCATTAAAAGTATTAATCGTTAAATAATCATTAGTATTACCGCCAAAACTTATTGATGCCTCATGAGAGACTTCTCCATAATTCATCTCACTTCTTATATCAAAACTTCCAGTTCCTAATAAACTTCCATCAACAGGTTCATTTAATTGAAATGATAAATCATCATCATGATTAATAATAACGACATCACCATTATATGGAAAATTAAATAAATGAGGATCAACCCGATCTATTGTACCTTTATTAACATTTGATATTATAATATTAGATGTTCCGCAATCAGTGTAAGCTCTTAATTCATAGTTTCCGTCACCAAGTCCAGTAACATCCCATTCAAAACTAATTTTATCATCAGCAATAGGAATATATGATTTTGTTACATCTAATTCGCCATTGCTAGGTCTTTTCCAAAATTTTTCAATATTGTTCCACTCTTGGCCATTTTCAGCTTTGTACTGAAGCAGTATAGCTTCTAATACTCCTTGCTCTTTATTGTACCCTTTTATTTCAATAGATTTTGTATAAACTGGAGAATCTATTTCTTTGTCAAAATTGTTTGTAACCCAATTATCTTTAGGCAAGGATAGTTCTAGAGGTGAACATACAGGATCCCAAGTAGCTCTTAATCGTGGACTAGTAACCACTTTAACATTTTCATCACTACCAAACTCATCAGTAAATGATAATTCCACACCTTGGTTTCCCAAGGTATATGCTATAGGCGGTCTGGATACTGTGATAGTAACTCTTTTTTGTTCTCCAGGTTCAAGTAAAAAAGGAGTGCCATTGCTAAAAGGATCACCGTTATATCGAATTGTAGCTCCATAAGGATTAGTGTTTTGTTCAGCTGTTAATAAATATACTTTTCTAACATTTATTTCACTCTCATTTCCTAAAATTAGTTCATAAATAGCATCATCATCATACGCGAGATTAAATCTATTTGGCTCAACAACATTAATGGTAGGTTTCTGAATTTGAAGAGTTGGCTCACTAAAAACATAATTGTCTCCACTCGCATCTTCAAAAGACAATCCTCTTTCCCAAGGATTTTGCGTTGCTCCAGATACTAGCTGAAATACTGGTGTACGATAAATTGGATCTTCTCTAACATTAACACTAAAGTAATCTTCAGGGTCAGAATCACTTAATTCAAATCCTATGGAAATTGATTTATCTTCGGACTCTTGATAGGTTTCGCCAGTATTAACACCTACATTAAATCCAATTTGATTTTCAAAATCAAATCCAAATAATTCTGTTTCAATTTGAACATTAATATCATTTGAATTTTGAAACTCATACTGTTCAGTAAAACTAGAAGCAGTTGAATTCGTTTCAGAATAATTATAGGTTACCCCTCCATTAAATGATATGTTCCGAATCAGCCTAGAATTTTTCTTAGCTAGTTGATTATCTTTTAATAATTTTTTCCATATTCTGATATTTTGATTAAACCAACGTACCGAGTCAACACCATTTGGACTACTAACCTGATTAAATGTATAACTAGGACCATTCAAATCCTCAGTATCTAGAACGGAAACAGATGAAGAAGTTCTTCCATTCCCTTCCCAAATAGGATCATCATTATTAGATCCATATTTTTCATCAAAATCTACATCAAGACTATCTTCTGCAGTTGTTCCAAAATTGATCCAATACAAGCTAGGACCACCATCATCGCCACTATTTTGTTCTAAATATTGATTTCTTATTTCAATATAATTTGGTAATACTTTTTCTCTAATATGATTTTCAGTATAAATAAATGTACTTTGAATTGAATTTGTTTGAACAGCTATTGTATTGTTTAAAACAACCTCTCCATTTGTTAAATCTATACTTAATATTCTTGCTTGCCCTATTCCAAAATTTCTAGAATAGCCAACAAATATATCTGCCATACTTCCAACAAATAACTCTGGAAAATCTAATGATCCGACATTATCAGAGCTTGTTTTAAAACTTTCTGAAAGAGTAAAACAAATTTTTTGATTTTCAGAGCTTGACAACTTTTGTTCAAACGATACACCTCCACCGCCAAGCACTTCGGTATCTGTAATTTTGGAAAGGAATATTGGACCTAATAGTCCCCCACCAGCACCAATAAAGTTTGTACTTCCTCCTCCAACAGATGTTTGAATGCTATTACCTGTGGTACCTCCTAGGCTATAGCTCTCATCAATACAAAATGTCGAATTTTTCTCAAAAAATGAATAGGACTGAGAACCAGGAGGATCTCTTAATATTAAGAAAATTTCATCAGGGCCTTCAGTCTCAAACCCATCTGCCATGGTTTTTACTCCGGTAACAATACCTCTAAATACTGATTTGGATTGAGCTTCTAATAAGTTTACATCATATTGACCATTTGGGTACCAATCAACAGCAGACCCTACTAAGTTACCCTCAGCATTCTTTTCTTGTAGTACCATTGACCATGTTTCAGTATAACTATAATCCTCTAACTGTTCATCAATCAATACATTTGGATATCCAGCCTGAAATGTATAAAGGGTATCACCTAATTTATATTGAAATGTGTCTGAATCAGCATTCACATACAGATCATTACTCATTTCAATAATATAATTGCCGCCGCCTACTTCAGGTGAGTTATTATCATGGGCTAGTCTATTACTCATCGTTATTCGAGCTCTTTTAATTGGAACACGATCTATTTTTTCTGGTGGGGTAGCATCATCAGGGTTTACGCCATCTCTGTTTTCATATTCTTGAAATGCTTCAATTTTGGCTTTATATATTTTATCTTGCTCGAATATAGGCCACTTTGTATCATCAAAATCTAAACTAGATGGACCACTTTCGTTAAAATATGTTCGAATCATACTGGTAGAATTATCTGACATCTTATACACTTCTGAAGTTGGAAGCTCTTCTCCATTTTCACTAGTTACGTTAAGAACCGGTACTTCATAATGTATAACATTAAATGATTTATTAAACTCAACTCGATTCAATAAAATAATTGAAGAACCAGAAGGGTGATTGGTTGCCTTTGAGCCATCTTTCCCTCGTTCAACAGTAATTGTATTATTATCTATTTGAGAAACAAGAAGCACTTCATCATCTAATTTAAAATAATCGCCGGATGAAAATATTGAGCCATCAGAAACACTAAAAGTCGTTTCAGTTAATAAAATATTATCAATTATATTTTCATCGCTAGCGCGTTCTTCATAGAGAGATGTGTCACCAATAGCTCCTTGCCACAAAATTTCACCATTTACAATTTTTTGTACATTGGGAACTGATAAATCAAAACTTAAGTTACCTGAACCAGGATCAGGTAACATGGTTGGACTATTATTGATCATTGTCAACACATTAAAACGTTTTGGTGGTAAATCGATGCTATAGATACCTGTTTCTGGATCAGTTTGAGTTTCAATATTTAGTTTACCATCTTGTGAACTAAACCTTAATGTTGCTGTACCAATGTTATTTGTTGAAGTGCCATAGAATTTTTCTAATTCTCTCCAACCACCAACGACTCTACCAACAACTTTTAATTTTGTCTTATCAATGAAATTAAGACCCTGTAAACCTGCGGAGCTAAAACTGTATCCTATCGTATCAATAATACCATCATTATCACTATCTAAAGAACGTCCAAAATCATAAAAAGCATTAATCCCTCTCATTTCTTCATATTCAAAAGTATGTAAAGGAAGGCTCGGTTTAATAATATGTCGTCCAAGAGGAACCGTTAACCTATAGTTTCCTAAGGCATCTGTAATCGTTTTTGGATTTGTAGACTTACCATCAACTAATATTTCTATATTTGAAGAAGGAACATCAACAAATGGTGATTCTCTTTCATCGTTTGATAGTTCATATTTTATATTACCAGTCACAATAGCACTAGACCTATCGGAAAAATTTACATTATTTCTGATTGGAGTACTTTTTCCAAGGTTTACTGTAGTTGTAGCGGGTAAAAAATTGTCAGTATTTCTTATGGGAGTAAGAGTAAAAGATTGTCCTTGGTTTGAGGGGTCCGTGTAAAATATTCCTGAAATATTATAATCACCTTCTATACTCGTAATTGATCGATGTGAGAGAATATTCACACTTGGGACACTATAAGAAAAATAAACTTCATCTCCACCTATTTCAGCATTATTCAGATTCCAAACAACCTCTCCATTTTGAATAGATCTAGAACGATCATGTACAATATCCAATGTGAAATTAAATCTATAATAAAGTATTAAGTTATCTTCAGAACCGTTTAAATAAGACTTCCTATTATATTGTATTGTAGTTGAATCAAGAGCCGTATCCCAAACTCGTAGCTCATCAAGAAGGCCTTTATATTTATGCCAATTAGGACCTCCATTCTCTCCCGCAACACTAAATGCAATGTTACTTCCCAGCCCCCCTAATGAGGTAATTGAACTTTTTTCACCATTTAAATACAAATCTACAGTATTTTCACTATCATTATAAACGACCGCAATATGATACCACTGATTTAATATTAATATTGTATTATTAGTGAACCATCTATCACCACCTATTCCAACATATAATTTATTGTTCTTATTAATAAAAACATTTCTGCCATCCGTAGCTTCACCAGAACCAAATAAAAATTGCGTTGTATTATGGTTTAACCTTGTAGGCATGAACCATGCTTCCATTGTTACTTCATCAAGATACTCTGATCCTAGTTTTAGTTCAGTCCTCAGTACATTGTCAGTCCCATTAAATTGTGCTGAATATCCTAATTGGTTTCCATCATCTGGCTGGAGGACAACATCTACATTTGGAACATTAACTTCAGTTCCAAGATATTTTATATTTCCTGATACTATTCCCGACGGTTCAGCAAAACCAAAAACAGGTGAAAAGTCCATAGTAATAATATCGTTTTCACAATCTAACTCAGCCGTTGCCGAATAATAATATAGTTCACCTAAATTAATACTATTTTCATCAGTAGGATTCGCAATATCTTCCCATGATGTTAAAACTTTGCTTTCTTCAGTATGAACAAGAGTTTTAGGCCCTAGTGAATTAAGAATTTGTTCTTGTCTATAGATTTTAAATCTTGAGACATTTGGCATTACAGTAGCCGGCCATTCAATTTTTATCCTATCATTATAAAATCCTTTAGATACAACTAAACCTTCATCGCCAATATCATTTGATAAATTTGGAACTTTGAGCACTTTTGTTGGCAGTAAAACTTCTTCATTATAATTAGATGCTACATCTTCATAATTTATTGAAGCGTTCATCATGATTCTACCATGCTGTCCATTTGGTCCACTATCAATAATATTTTGTGGATCTTTATAATCAAAAGTATGATGCAAACGAATATAAGGAACCGGATTATCTAAATATTTTGTATTATTTGCATTTTCGTAAAGTTTTGTAATACTACTTTGCCCAAAGACAGCAGGAGCAACAATAAATTCATCAATATTTCCTTCAAATTGCCCCGACCCAATAGTTCCATAACCTGCACCACCTCCGAGTATTACTCGAGTACTATTTTGAATTATTCTTGTTTTAAATCTACTAGAGGCAACTTCTTCATTATTCAAATGAATAGCCATATAATTCAAATCATCAGAAACTACCTTAGAGAAAACTAAATGAACCCATTTATTTCTTATATCATCAATAGATAACGTATTCGTTTCAAGTTTATCAATATAATTTTCATCGCTACCTGCAAGAAATTCTATCTTACCATTACTTTTAATTTTTATCCTTAGAGATGTAACACCATTAGCTCTTACGCCATGAAGTAAGTAACTATCTTTAAATTCACTCCCAGTAAATTTCATAAGGAATGATGTCGTAAAATGAGTTGTACTGTTAAAAGCATCTTCATCTAATTGTACAGCATTATCCAAATCAACCTCAGTACTATGACCCGAGAACTTTAATGATGAATTAACTGACGTAACTTCACCTTGATCGTTTATTACTTTAACTGCTATTGAAATTGGAGCACAAGCTTCACCCTCAGGGTTTTCAATAATAAATTCTCTGTCATCACGTCCAATTATTTGCCCTAATTCACTACCATCTTGAATAATTTTAAATTGAGTTGCTTGTGGACCATTATATGTCCAATTAATATGAAAATCACCGTCTTTGTTTTTTACAGATACATGCTCTGGACTACCTGGATCTCCTACTTGCCTTCCTGTAGCATTGTTAGTATAGCTTTCTCCAATCACGCCACTATGATCGCTCACTCCAGCAGTATTAAATGTTGCCATAGTAAAATGATAATCTTTTTCAGCTTCATTATTTGTTATTACAGCTCGTTGGCTTCCAGCCGGTTGCTTATGTGTAAACCATGGGTTATTTCCAAAATATACTAAAGAATAAGACCCTTCAATCACTGCTGATAAAGATTTATTTGTTAATTCATTCTTTGGATTAGCGCCATCAAACGTATAATAAGCTTTAAGGTCACTTGGCACTTGCAAGATTGAACCATATTGTTGACGACCTAGAAAAATATTATCATTACTTGGAGCTAACCCATTGTCCGTAAAATTCTTAGCTTGAGACCATACTCTAAAATTATCATAATAATATTTGTCAATATTTTGGAGATGAATCGAATGTTCAATTTTACTAAAATCTAGTTCCCTAGAGAATATTTGTTGTCCATTAAAAATTATTTTTAAATTAGTTCCGTCATGAGTTATTGCAACATGCTTCCAATCCCAAGTCTTTTTATTTTGATGAACTGGGTCTGTATACATGTATTCTGAGTCTGCCCATTTAATTGCAAAATACCCATCAGTATGGTAATATAGCACATTTTTAGAATCGTTGACGTTAAATAATAAATCCAGATAACCACCAGATTCTTCTCCTGGTACAAACCAAAAATCAATTGACATTTTTGAATCAATTTCATCTATGGCCTTTGAAACAGGGAAAATAATTCTATCACCCCCAGTTATAACAGTTTGTTGTCCAAAAGATTGATTAATAAAAAACTCAGATGGTGAGTTTTCTTCAACTGGATCCCAAGTAAGATCAATACTATTTGCTTGATCTTCTGATATATAAATATTTGATGGCTTAGGCGCAATCATATTTGCTTTCCCAGTTACCATATAGGTTCCACCTGGTAGTCCTCCACCCCCAAAATCCGATTCTATTTTGTAAAAGTAAATTTTATCATCAGGAGGTATATCTCTATGAGCTCTAGCATCACCATCAACTGTTTCTGCTAATACAAAACCATCATGAGATTTATCTAAAGGATTTGTTTGTTCTGTCTTTAAAGCTCTGTAAACCTTAAAGCGAGTAGGATTTGGAGATTCACTTAAGTCCCATGTTAGCACTGTTGCACCATTAAGTGGATCCGAATTACTAGATCCAATGATATGTGGGTTATTCCCTCCAGATGCTCTAAGGTTATGTCCGTTCACTGATTGCCATAAAGTATAGTCAGAATTATGTGACGCAACCCAATAAGTTGCAGTATTAAGATGCATAGTTGGACTGTGCCCCCAACCATTCCACCAGTACTTTCTTTCTTCCTTTTCAGCAAGGCTTTCCGTAAGAGGCATATTAAGAATTAAATTTTCAGCTTCCGGGTGAAAGTCGCTAGAACTTGTTACATAAGTACTTTTAAATGTGTTGATTGTTTCTGCATCTAAGGCAACATCTTTCCACACTCGAACTAATTTTAAGAAACCATTAAATGAATTATCACCACCCCAATGCCAAGCATTACCAATCATCATCCAATCTTTAGTTCCACTTTGACCAATCGCTTGGGGAAAATTATTTGTTACTCGCGCTGAATGAACTTCTTCTCCGTTAATAAATAAAGTAACTATTCCATTATCGAATGATGCCGCCATGTGCATCCATTCATTATAGCGAAGGAGTTCTTCATCATCTACAACACTATGATCATCGCCGCCATATGGAACAAATTCAAATCTTTTCTTGTGATTACCGTGATTACCAAAGCCTAGCTGAAAACCCTGACCCCAGCCATCTTTTCCATAAGAAAACCAATGATGATTATGATGATAGCTATCTTCCTTACCCCCTTGAACAAATGGATAACCGTAAGGGTAATTGCTGTCATCTCTACCTGCCTGTCTTTGTTGACGATTGTCAACATAATTAGTTCTACTGTCACCTCCTTGCGCATTGGTTCTAAAGTAACGATCTGAGTGATATACCCATGCTTCTACCGTAAACTTTGAGGCGCCATCTAAATTATACTGATTTCCTAAAAAATTACTTGAATACCCTTGTGTTCTAGCCCATAAATTATCATGATCAGATGAAAAATATGCATTTCGAAGAGCAGATGTTTGCGCAACAATAGATGTGCTCATTAAAATAAAAATAGCCATCACTTTTAGATTGATAAATTTATTATTCATAATTATTTCAGATATAAAATCTTTTTTGATTTTCTAAATGAGTCAAAATTGATCTCATCTGTTATTGGTTTTGCCTCCATAACAACAACATAGACTCCTGAAGGCATGGGCTTACCTTGGACATTTGTTCCATCCCAAGAAATTGTTCTTAATCCAGGGGACTCTTTTCCCTCTACTAATTTTTTGACGACTTGACCTTTTATATTATAGATGTAGATCTTTACATCTGACAGAGCCTTTATTGAATAATCAATATTTGTAGCAATATTGAACGGATTAGGATAGTTTTGATCAAGTTCATAGGTTGTTGGTAAATTTTGTGGATCAACCAAACTATTACCAAAGAGCACAGGTTCATTAATTGTCCCAAGTATTTGATTATTTTTGAATGGCAATGTGCCCTCAAGAAATGAAAGCTCGTTCAAATAATTATTGTATGTTCTAAACTTTAGATCTTCATCTGCAATATTATTACTATAAATTTGTAAAAAAGATAAATATTGATTTTTTGAATCTAGATAAATTGTTCGACTAACTCCTCTAAGCTCTGAACCTACATATACGCCTACCATATCATAAATGTCATTACTCATAGCATTTTTAAATTCAATTTCTCCAATGATAGTACTATTGTATCTATACTTATGTGGGTTCATCAAACCAAATTTTTCTTGAGCAAGGCTATCTTGTCTATGAGCAATAATATCATCATCAATTTTTAATAATTTTGCTAAGTTTGATTTTCCTGCGAATGTAAAATATCCTGAATTTTCAGAATAAAGTAAAAATCCTCCTCCCGGATGAAATTCTTTTATAGTTCCGACCCAACCTAAATTTTCTACATATTCAAGATAACCATCATCATTTATTATTCTTGAAGAAGAAGTCCCTAACAAATTTTTTAAAGCATCACTTGAGGATAAAATTACATTAGGTAAATATCCAATCCAGTTCCAACCTTCTTTATAAAATATTTCAGTTGTTTTAAAATTGACTGGCCTACCTGCAAGTAATAATTTTTTTGAATCAGTGACGTTTAAATTATATTTTGTTGCTATTTCTAAAGTGTTTAAAGTTCCTTCCCACCCTAAATCATCAGAAAATTGAGCAAAACCTGACAAAGTTTTTATTTGATCACCGTTAGTAAATTCTAAACCATTAAACAAATTATTAAGCGTCATATCGTCTCTAAGGATGTTAAATGAAATTTCATTTTTACCTTCAATTAAATTGAATTTAATTAAACGATCGTCGGTTGCATGTAATTGGATTGGCGTTGCCGCAGATCCAGCAAAACCATTGGCTATAAAATTAACTGTTTCTTTAATCACGGGTTGAACTACACAGGCTGCTCCATTAAACAGTTGAAACCTTATAACTTCATTAGTTGTATTATTACTAAAAACTGAAATTCTAACTTGATAAGCATTGATTTCAGAAATGTATTGAACTCTAGACAAACCTCTTGGCTCACCATTTATAAAGGCTGCTAAAGTGTAAAGAGTATCATTTAAAGCAGTATTATTATCAAATAATTCCGCGGTAATATTCATACTGTAATTGAAATTATTAGGGTCGAAAGTCCAATCTTCTGGGATATCAAAAGCACAATCTTTCGCACCAAACCTATCCATGGCCAGACTAAGTCTGGTTGAACTATTTCGTTTAAAAGTTGATAAATTGTTTATTGAAAAGGTTGGCGTTGCAATACCCTCTTGCATAAAATTATTATTAAAGAGTTTAAATGAGATCACACTATCAGATCTAAATCCATCATGTTCAATAGTAGTTGTATCATCCGCCGATGAAGTAATAGAAAATCCATTATTATCAACATTATCAAGGACTAAACTTCCAACAAGTAACGTATCATCAAAAATACCAATCTCCCATCCTTGAGAAACTATTTTATCATCATATTTAGCAGAATCAATTGAAAAATACATGGGGTCCAAAGGACCTCCAGTAGGCCAGATTGGATTAAAATATGGTGGTGGTGGTAAATCACCAGTAAATATACTTACTGGTTCACTCAATTCACTTTCACCATTATAACCTAAGGCTGAAACACTAAAAGTATATTTTGTCTCGTATTCAAGATTTTCAATCAATATATTATTTTCAAATGATTCCGATATGAAAATGGTATCTTCAATTGAATTAATATTACTTATAGAGTATATATTATATGAGCTTGCAGCAACTTGACTCTCCCAATTTAATTGGACTGAGTTTCCATCGCTCGTTGCTATTAAGGAAGTTGGTTTTACAGACTTAACTAGCTCAGTTGGGTTTAAAGTGAAAGTAAAAGGGCCTGGTCTATGAATATTTGACCAAAGGATGATATAAGACGAACCACTATCTGCCTGAAATGACAATTCACTTGGCCCAGGCTGCCCACAACAATCATCATTTGCAATAATCAAACTATCCAAACTACAATCTGAATATATTTCTAAATTAGTATCCCAAATTGCAGTACTATCTGAATTATTACTTGAAATTTTTACTTTTACATCTGCTGATGCATTGTAAATAAAATATTGTTTCTTACCAAGTGTTTGATATGACCCTTCTGAAACTTCTGATGCAATTTCACAAGTTTGACCAGCATATGGTGGTGGCGTTGTTATTTTTGACTGAGTACTATAGTCACTTTCACCTACAGCGTTTACTGCAGTAACTACAAAAGATAGATTTTTTTCAGGATAAAACCCTGAAAATGTTTTTGTTGAGTCTTGGGCAAAACCTCGAAAAACATAAGTAATGGATTCAGAATATTTTGATAAAAAAGATAGTGATGGCTTATTATTATTTCTATCATCAGAAATTTTACCAGAAGTACAATCTCCTTCGTCAAAATTATACAGTGCACAATTAAAATTTACTCCATATAAACCAGAATCACATACACCATCACCAAGCCATCCTATAGCAACATCCATACTAAAACAATTACCATCACAATCAGATTTGAGTCCCTGTTCTTCACAAGTCATTCCAAGTGTTGAGTCAACTACTTGATACGTACCATACTTGGAGGCATTTGATACATTTGACCAGGAAAGCTTAACGCTGTCATCAAAAGCCTCTGTAAAAAGAGATTGAGGAGCTAAAGGTGGCGAAGGTGTTTTAATTGATAAAACAAAGCTCCCTGACTCATTATTATTAGCTGTTATTTTTACGAAGTAAGTACCTGCTGATAGATTACTATAATTAATAATTGATTGGCTACCACATGCATTATCATTTCTGACCATAGAAGAATTAGAATTGCATGAAGCATAAAGATCAATGACTGTATCAAATGAAGATCCACAAGTACTGATCTCAATTTTATCTATTGAGCCATCTGTTGTAAAGCTATACCAATAAGATTGGCCTGAATCAAGATTAGCATTTTGACTCGGGCTTTCTACCGCACCATAATCAACTGCATTAGAGCAATCTGATTGCGAAAATAAAATATTAGAGCAGAAAAAGAAGCTTATTAATAATATTTTTTTAATCATTACTTAAATGTTTTATTTAGTGAGAATCTTAATGTATTGGTTAAAGGATGTCCAGCTTCACCATTCAAATATGAAAAGTCAAATCCATATCCAGCAAAACGAATTCCAAATCCATAAGTTAGATTATTAATCTCTCCAATTTGATCATAAACATACCCAGCTCTTACAGCAAAAAGGTCTGTTGGCCAATATTCTATTCCAAAGTTGTGAATTAATTCTTGAAGCTCATTACTAAATTTTCCTTCATTCTTTGAGCCCACCTCTTTTTGACCCCATTCATTATATTCACCCCAGTTTTCATCCCCAAAGACTGCACCTGAAGTTTTTTCCATTTCATTCGGTCCTGGTTGCCCATCACCATCATCTAAATTTTCATTCCATTTATATCCACCGATTATGCCATCTCTACTAAAACTGCCGTAAGATTTATCTTGGTCTCCTTTTAGTTTCCAATCATCCGTCCAACTTGTAATTAATCCCTTAAAAAAAGGATCGAAATGAGGCACCTCACTCTTCCCATCAATTATCCCATCACCATTACGATCTGTAGCGCCATAACTAGCGATCATTAATTTTTTAATATCATACAAAAAATTTATTTGACCTATATTATTTCTTAATAATTCATAATTCAGCCCAATCGTCAAGTTTGTAGGTTGTGGATCCGGACGATCTTTATCTATGAAAGTTATAGATTTTCCCATATTTGTTAAGGTTAATCCAAAATTTAAATTTTGAAGTAGAAATTGTTTTCTTAAATAACCGAAATCAAAACCTAGAGATGATGCTTCACCATAACTATTACCTGAATCAACTTGATCATCAATTAAATGTTGATAAGTATATTTAACACTTAGCCCAACTGAACTATTATTATTTAAAATAAATCCATAACTAACAGCTGAACTGAAAGCATAACTAGAGAAAGTTCCTTGTTCTTGTTTGAACTTATCCATCCTAGTTTGACTTCCTAAATTCATATATATAAAATGTGCTCCAAAGACTCCTAACTCGCCTATTTTTCTTCGATAGGCTAAAAAATCATAGGTTAGGTCATCTGTAATGTTAGGAAGCCAATTTGAATGCATTCCTGCAATTTCAGAACCTTGCTGAAAAGCGAGGCCAGCAGGATTCCAGTATGAAGAATAAGCATCGTTGGAAAGAGCTACTTGAGCTTCACCCATAGCAGAAGCGCGAGCCCCAGGACTAATTAAAAGAAAAATTGAACCAGCTTCATTTTGAGAAAAAATATTAGCAATTAAAAGAATATTATAAATAAAAAATTTAAAATATTTTGGATATTTAACTTTATTATTAATCATTAATTACATTTAGGTGCACATATAATACATTTATTACTTATTCTAGAGATTTTGAACTGCTTTTGAAAAGAAAAATTGTAATGTAAGATAAAAAAAATAAAACTATATCACAAAGGTTATAAGATACCTTTGTGATATAGATCATAAATAATTAGTTATTTTTTTTTTGAATTATAGTAAATAATATTTTCACTTCCAGAATTTGCTGTAACCATATCTAACCAACCATCACCATTGAAATCTCCAAGTGTAACTCCATAGGTTATTGTATTAATTTTTCCAAAATTATTTAATGAAAACTTTAAGTTTTCATTAATAAAATAATTATTTTTTTGACCATTATTACTTACTACAATATCCATATCTCCATCATTGTCCAAATCTCCAACATCTAAACCCATTGTTTTATCTTTTTTTTCTCCAAATAAAATTTTTCTTTCATATGAATTCATAGAATCACCAAAATAAATGGCATTCTTCTCACCGATATTTGCTACAATGATATCAAGATATTGATCACCATCCATATCCATAACCACCACACCTCGAGTCTCATCTTTTCCAGTACCAAAAACTTTAGATTTTTTAAAACTTGGCCCAAAATAAATTCTATTCGGTTGTCCATTTCGATTTGCCAAAACTAGGTCAGGATATTGATCACCATTCATATCACCCGATGCTATCTTGATTGTTGCTTCATCACTTATTCCAAAAGGAGTAGCTTTATAAAATTTTCCATTGCCATTATTATAATATATATAATTTTGACTTTTTCTATTCGCAATTACTAAATCTAAATATCCATCTTTATTTAAATCTTCAATACATAGTCCCCGAGCATTTGAAGTCTCCTGACCGATATAATGATCAAACTTCAAATTTCCTTTTCCATCATTAGTGAATACTTGATGATCAATCCTAGCATTTGCTGATATTGCATCAAGATCCCCATCATTATCAATATCAGCGAGAGAAACTTGATAAGATGTATTTAATTCTAAGCTCAAAGGTTTACTTCGACGAAAAAAGCCTGTACCATCATTAAAATAAATTGAATTCTGCTCAGCCCAATGGCGACCATTCGCAACTATAAGATCAAGGTCTCCATCTTTATCTATATCTCCGATACTAATTGATGAAGTTAAATTTTTTTTTGTTCCTAATTGGCCATAAGGATGTGTCTTAAACTGATCTTGAGCCGTAGTAAAGCTCAAACTAAATGCAATTAGGTAAATGTATTGTTTAATCATATTTTAGATTTATTAATGAATTAAATTAGTAGCAAATTTATGTTTCAGTTACATCTATTTAGAAGCATTTAAACATTTATTTATGGATACCTTAATAAA
>Ga0257121_1000884_pt1 | contig 23828 bp, 19 predicted proteins | sample SI106_100metaG_FD_190180 | JGI IMG/M metagenome (GOLD analysis project Ga0257121, IMG submission 190180) | Marine microbial communities from Saanich Inlet, British Columbia, Canada - SI106_100 | ecosystem: Environmental > Aquatic > Marine > Inlet | place: Canada: British Columbia | collected... | reverse complement strand
TAGTTAACACAAACAATTATATAAAAAAATTACAAAACTTCTGCGACTACAAAGGTACTCCCTCCTACAAATATCAAGTCATTTTTAGCGGCAGCTGTAAGTGATTTTTTATAAGCCTCATTAACCGAAGAGTATGTTTGACCTACAAGAGAATATTGCGATGCTTTTTGTTGTAGTTTCTCTTCGTCTAGACCTCGAACAACATTAGGCTTGCAAAAATAATAGGTGGCATTTTTTGGAAATAAGGGCAAAATAGTATCTAAATTTTTATCATCTACGACGCCCAAAATAATATGAAGTTGATGACAATTTACCATATTTAATTGTTTCATTACAAAGGTCAAGCCTTCCCTATTATGAGCAGTATCACAAATTACCTTTGGACTATGGTTTAGGATTTGCCATCTTCCTGCTAGCCCTGTATTGTCAATAACCTTTTTTAAACCTGCTTGAATTGTTTCTTTGGAAAGTTTCCATCCCATTTTTTTTAAAATACTTAAAGCGTTATAAGCGGTTTGACTATTTTTTAATTGATAGTCTCCTAATAAATCTAGTTCAAATTTTGGCGTTGATATATCCTCTGTAAAAAGTATTGGACTGTTTGTCTGTTTTGATTTACTTAAAAAAATAGCTTTTGTTTCTTCTGTATATTCACCAATAACAACTGGAGTTTCCGTTTTGATAATTCCTGCCTTTTCGTGCGCAATCTCTTTTACGGTTTCTCCTAAAAATCTAGTATGATCCAGTCCAATATTTGTAATCACAGCTATTTCTGGTTTTATAACATTAGTACTATCTAGCCTTCCTCCTAATCCTACTTCAATGATAGCAATATCTACTTTTTCATTTTTAAAAAAATCAAAAGCCATCCCAACAGTCATCTCGAAAAAAGATAGTTGATTTTGTAAAAAAAAAGACTGATGCTTTTTTATAAAATGAACAACGTTTTCTTCAGCTATTAATTCTCCATTAATTTTAATACGCTCTCTAAAATCTTTTAAATGAGGAGAGGTATAAAGACCTACTTTGTAGCCTGCTTCTTGAAAAACAGATGCCATCATGTGACTGGTAGAACCTTTTCCATTTGTTCCCGCCACATGTATAGATTTAAAATCATCTTGAGGATTCCCCAAATAATTAACTAGCTTAATAGTGTTGGATAAATCAGCTTTATAGGCAGAAGCCCCTTCACGTTGATACATAGGCAACTGTCGGTAAAGCCATGATATGGTTTCAGTGTAATTAATAACTTTTTAATTAATTATTATTATTTTTTGATTTCATCTATTTTCAAAGTAATCTGGACATCAAACAATCCCTTTATCTAATAATATAAAAACAGTAAAGATGCACAACATAGTATGACTATTCAGAAAGGCTAAATCTGTAAATAATTTTTCCAATTTGCTTGAAAGGCGCTTTACCATCCTTATTAAATTTTGTTGCTAAAGCTGCTGATTTGTATCAGAATCATTTTGAATAAGTATGGGCAACATATATAAAATGGTTTTTATTTAACAACGAATATTTTATGTTATAAATTGTTTTTTTATGTTAACAACAAAATTTTATTGATTTAAATCCATGATTATAGAAAATAAATTATCCCTAAGAGTCCTGTGATTCCAAGGACAATAGTATATGGAAAAGCCATCTTCACCATTTTGATATAATCTAAATTAATTAATGGAGCCAAAGAAGATGTTAGTAAAAACAAAAATGCTGCCTGACCATTAGGTGTTGCGACAGACGGCAAATTGGTACCCGTATTAATCGCAATAGCTAATTTTTCAAATTGCTCAAGTCCGATAGCACCGGCATCATAAGCTGTTTTTATTTCTCCAATATAAACAGTTGCAACAAACACATTATCGCTTATCATTGAGAGAATTCCATTTGCTAAATAAAACATACTCGGTTGCTGAGAAGGATCTAAAGTTAGTGCCCAATCAATGATTGGCTTAAATAAATGTTGATCATGAATCATAGCAACTATTACAAAAAACACTACTAATAAGCCTGTAAAAGGGAGCGCTTCTTCGAATGCTCTTCCTAATTGATGTTCTTCAGTTATACCCATGAATGCTGTTTGAACAACAATAAGCGCTAAACCAATAAATCCAACTGGAGCTATATGCATCGCCAAACCAATAATTAATAATATTGCGGAAACGGCCTGGACCTTAATTCCCCATTTTTCTTTATGGGTTCGTTTTAAATCCTCTTCTTCGGTGTAATGTTCTATGATGGTTCTCGCTACCTCAGGTAACTTTTGTCCGAATCCGAATATACCTGTTGTCTCTAGAACTACAGTAGTGATTAATCCCGCAAATAAAACAGGAATTGTAATAGGCGCCATACGTAGGAAAAATTCAATAAAATCCCATCCCATTCGTTCTCCAATTAATAGATTTTGAGGTTCTCCAACTAGGGTGCAAACACCGCCAAGAGCAGTACCAACAAGACCGTGCATGATTAAACTTCGCAGAAAACTTCTGAACTCCTCTAATGTTTCACCACTTAATTCAGATTTATCTTTTACTCCACTCTCATTATAATCTTGCTCACCTGAATGAATTTTATGATAAACTCCGTAGAATCCAATTGTTACACTAATTAATACGGCGGTTACTGTCAATGCATCTAAAAAAGCTGACAACACTGCAGATAAAAAAACAAATAAAAGTGATAATATTAATTTTGACTTGATTTTTGTAAATACTTTACTAAAAATGTACATCAATAAAGGCTTCATAAAATAAATCCCAGCAACCATAAAAACCAGTAGAAGAATTACTTCTAAATTTTGGTCAACCTCGTGGTATGCATTTTCGGGAGTCGTTAATTTTAAAAATAAAGCCTCTATAGCTAAAATCCCTCCCGATTGTAAAGGATAGCATTTTAGCGCCATAGCCAATGTAAAAATAAACTCTGCAATAAATATCCAAGCGGTTATGGTGGGTCCCAAAATATAAAATGAGATAACATTAAAAATCATAAAAATTATCATGGTCATCTTGAACCATCGTGGACTTTGCCCTAAAAAATATTTAAACATTGATTTTTTGAATTGGTTAGAATTATTTTAAGAAACATAGGTATCCTGTTTAAACCTAAATTTTCTGAATTTACTAGAGGATATATTTTAATAGTTAAATCTTTATCTGGATGCAAAAGAAGTGTTTTTTTATTCAAAATATTAAAGTAGATCATAAAGAACACAAATATAAAAAAAACCTCCTCAGATGTGGAACACATTTGTAGTTATTTTATCTTGAAAACTGTTCCTGAAGAATGATTTTTTTTTGCACCAGTAACACTACTCAAACAATTATTTTCGTCTCTCAATCGAAGTACTCCTAAAAACCCAAAAATTAATGCTTCTTTATATTCTACTAAAGTATTTGAGGGAATTAAAAGCTTTAAATGTTTAAAAGAGTTGATTCTTTTTAATAAATACAAATTAAAAGCTCCGCCACCAGTAACCAAAACTTTACTGTTTTTATTAAATTGTTTTGATAACTGAAAAGCAATATGTTCCGTATAAGTACATAGCTGGTCATTAATTGAAATATTTGATTCTTCCAAAATAGGAAAAACATATTTTTTTACCCATTCCAATCCTAACGATTTTGGCGGCAGGAAGTTAAAAAAAGATAACTTATTTAATTCATTTAATACTTTATTAGAAACATTACCACTTTGAGCGAAATCTCCATTATGATCAAATTCATATCCTATTTTTTCTGCTAAATAATTAAGAACAATATTTACAGGACAAATATCGTAAGCAATTCTTTTAGGCAAAGAAAAACCAATATTTTCTTCGTAAGAAACATTAGCAAAACCTCCTAAGTTTAAACAATAATCATAATCATTAAATAACAATTGATCACCAATTGGCACCAAAGGAGCGCCATTTCCTCCCAGTTTTACATCTTGTAATCTAAAATCACAAACTACATTTTGTTTTATTAAATCTGCTAATTCTGGTAAATTTCCAATTTGAAGTGTAATCCCTTTTTGAGGTTGATGCCAAATTGTATGACCATGATTACAAACAGCATTTAAGTTTTTTATTTGATACTTATCAATAAATCTTGAGATGATGGATGCCAAAAAACGTGTGTATTGAATATTTAGCTTAGAAACTTCAGGCTCAGAGTATGTAAGTGCATTTTGCAAACTGGCTCTCCAATTTTTGGAATAAGAAACGGTTTCAGTATTTAAAATTTTATAATCCCAGGTTCTATTATTTAATAGACTAAAATTGACTTCTGCCAAGTCAATACCATCCAATGAGGTACCACTCATTACTCCTATTACATGATATTTAGTTGTTCTCAAAAAATAATTTTAATATGCTTTAAATATACAAGACCTAACTGGTATGTTCAAAAATAAAAGCAAGTTTTTAAACCCATTTTCTGTCAAATTCTCATTTGATAATTGACATTTAAAAAGGTATCTTTGCAATCAATTTTTTAATTTTTATAACATCGTTTTCAATGGATTTTAAGCTTACCGAAGAACATATTATGATCCGCGACGCTGCTCGTGATTTTGCAAAAACTGAATTATTACCTGGAGTGATAGAAAGGGACAATAAACAGGAGTTTCCTACACAACAAATAAAAATGATGGGAGAAATGGGTTTTCTTGGAATGATGGTTGACCCCAAGTATGGTGGTGGTGGAATGGATACTTTATCCTATGCAATTGCAATGGAAGAAATATCAAAAATAGATGCTTCAGCTAGTGTTATTATGTCCGTGAATAATTCATTAGTTTGTTATGGTATTGAAAAATATGCTAATGAAGAACAAAAGCAAAAATACCTGACCCAATTAGCAACTGGCGAAAAATTAGGAGCTTTTTGTTTAAGTGAGCCTGAAGCTGGATCCGATGCAACTTCACAAAAAACTACTGCAATAGACAAAGGAGATTATTATTTACTGAATGGTACTAAAAATTGGATTACAAACGGAAATTCAGCGGATTACTATATTGTTATAGCACAGACAGATAGAGAAAAAAAACACAAAGGAATTAATGCTTTTATTGTTGAGAAAAATTGGGAAGGTTTTGAAGTTGGCATCAAAGAAGATAAACTTGGAATTAGAGGAAGTGATACACATTCATTGATGTTCACAGATGTAAAAATACCCAAAGAGAATAGGATTGGTGATGATGGCTTTGGATTTACGTTTGCTATGAAAACGCTTTCAGGAGGTCGAATTGGCATCGCGTCTCAAGCATTAGGAATTGCTGCAGGTGCTTACGAATTAGCAAGAGATTATTCTAAAGTTAGAAAAGCATTTGGGACAGAAATATGTAATCATCAAGCTATAGCTTTTAAATTAGCAGATATGCATACCAATATTGAAGCAGCTAGATTATTAGTTTATAAATCTGCTCTTGATAAGGATCAAGGAAACAATTATGATATGAGTAGTGCAATGGCTAAAGTTTTTGCCTCTCAAGTTGCAATGGAAGTAACGGTTGAAGCTGTCCAAGTACATGGAGGTAACGGCTATGTAAAAGAGTATCATGTAGAACGGTTAATGAGAGACGCCAAAATCACTCAGATTTATGAAGGCACCTCAGAAATTCAAAAAATAGTAATCTCTAGAGGATTATTAAAAGACTAAATTTTATTAAATGAAAAAAAACAATTTATATTAGTAGGAATGATCCTTTTATTATTTGTGAGCTGCAACACTTCTGTCAAGGTTTTAAGTAACTATTTTTTTTCATTATTACATTAAAAAATTCCATACAATACCAAAACGTATAACGGAATCTCTGAATGGATAACCAGGAGCAGAAAAATAATTATTAGAATCCGTAAAGAGCGCATTTAGGTTTTCATACTTAAAAAATATTCGAACTTGTTGTACTCGAGCATTAAAAAATATGTCAAATTGAGGATAGCCTCCAAACTCCGCTTTGTCTTGCACATAAAATTCAGCTAAAACAGGGTCATAAGCATTCATCGTATATTTTGAATAATATTTAAAAATAATACCTGTTTGTATAAAAAGTGCTTTTTTAAACCACTGGTCTTCATAATACAAAGTATTTCTAGTTATAAAACTCGGAAGCTTTAAAACTTCCTCGCCGCTCAATGCATTTTGATATAAAAAAGTGTTTTCTAATCCAAACTTCCTATACTTAAATTCTTTTTTTAATTTTATTTTTAAATAATCAACCCTATCGTTGTACTGATGGGGAGTTGGAGTTGAGTCATTATCTTTAATCGTGAAATAGGTATATTTATCAATCCCTGTATAGTCTAATGAAACTGTAGCTATTTTATTTGATTCAAACCTTAATTTTAACTGCTGTTTATTAGTATTATCAAATTCATTTTGCCAATTATAATTGATATAGTCACTTTGGTTTAATAAGAAATTAAAATTAGGCGAAACTGAATGCGAAGTTATTTCAGCAGCTATTTTATGTTTGTTATTGACCAAATAAGAGGCTCCTGCTTTTAAAAAGTTTGCTTCGTAATCTCCAGAAATATTAATAGCCGCCTGACCATATATTTCGAATCCCTTGTAATTTTTTGAGTAAGTCCCCCCTGCTTGTACCAACTTAGATTTAAATCTGTTAGTAATAGATCCAATATCAAATATAACAACACTGTTGTAGCCAAAATTATAATCTGTATAAGCTATAAATGCACTTAAATTTCCAATGTACTTATTTTTAAACTGAGTATAGACTTTAACACTAAAATCTTCAAGTTTACTTTTTTTAAACAATCCATTTGTTTTGTAGGAATCTCCAAAACCATTATAAGGGGTATCTTGTTTATAGACATAGGATTTATCTTCAAAACCAATTGCATTACCAATGATTAATTTATTTAAATCTGTACTATCTTTTTTTGTTATCAGTTCATACTCCTGTTTCGCAAAGATTCTAAATCCCTTCAATTCATTTTCACCATCATCAAATTTTACATCCAGTCGTCCTCGATCTCTAAATTCATTATCATCACTTTGAAACAACAAAACTGATTCGTCTGTAAGCCCACCGTTTTCTTGGTTTAATAACTCTAAGGCCATCATATGGGCTAAAATTTGATATCGTTTGTTTTTTGAGTGATAATTGGTTGTAAATCTAAAATCTCCTGTGCTGGTTAGACTGTGTTGATAGGCCCCAAGTGATCTTACACCCTTGTAGGCAATTGAGAAATTAAATTGGTCTGAAGTATTTATTGAAAAAAATGCATCTAACTGCTGTCCTTGATTAAATGCTGTTTTAAAATATAATTCGGTTAGTGGGGTAGGTAAATTAAAGTACTGCATATCTTCAACTTCACGGTAACCAAAATGATGAGACTGCGCAACAAATGCTGGCTTTAGATTCAGCTTCTCAAAATCGTAAGCTAATTTATTATAAGGCTGGCCGACATTTGCAAACTCTTGTAACTGAAAATTATCTTTTCTTAAGTAGTTAAATTTATACTCTTTTCGTATATTTAATGTAGTGTCTACATAAGTAGTATCTCTTTGGGCTGAAATAATTTTATATAGGGTAATGGGAGGTTTTTCTTTTTTCTTTTTAAGAAAATTTTCTCCATTATTTTGGGAAAAAACTATAGTTGGAAAATATAATAAAAGAAATAAAAAAAACGTTTTTCGCATCTATTTTTAACTTACTTAACAAAGGTATACTTTTGAATGGAATATTTTAAATTTTAAAGCTCTTTAACTTGTGCTAAAACTAAAAATTAATCAACAACTAATCGAATGTGGAACCGATGAGGCCGGAAGAGGTTGTCTTGCAGGCCCCGTAACTGCGGCAGCAGTAATTTTACCTAATAATTTTAAAAACAATATTTTAACAGATTCCAAACAATTATCAGAAAAAAAAAGAAAACTATTAAAATTGATTATTGAAGAACAATCGGTTACTTTCGGGGTTTCTCACATAATGATGAATAAAATTGATCGTATAAATATACTCAATGCCTCTATTCTTGCCATGCAAAAATCTATTGAGTCTCTAGCCACAAAACCTCAACACATAGCAGTAGATGGAAATCGTTTTAAATCATTTAATAATATTCCATTTAGTTGCATTATTAAGGGAGACAGCAAGTATTTGCATATTGCTGCAGCTTCTATTTTAGCAAAAACATATCGAGATGCTTATATGTCACAAATTCATAATGAATTTCCAATGTATAACTGGAAAAAAAATAAAGGGTATCCAACTAGAGAACACAGAGAGGCGATTAAAAAATTCGGGATCACTAAATATCACCGCAAAAGCTTTCGGCTATTACCAGAACAATACCATTTAGATTTTTAATAAAAATGATTGTTAAAAACCCGTCAATAAACTTTTAAAAATTTATGGCTATCCTTTTTGTTTCCTTTATATTTTTGTGAGATGAAGGGTTTTATTCAAGTATTTTTTTTCATTACTATAACTTTCTTGTTTCATAGTTGCGACTCAACTTCAAGAAAAGCAAAAGAACCAATAGACTTTATTCCTAAAAACACATCATTAGTCATAAAAATTGAGGACTTTGAAGCACTAAAAGCCGATATTAAAAATAATAGTTTTATTGAAAAATTAAAGAATACTAAGTCTTATTCTTTTTTTAGTAATTCTAGACTGTTGAATCTGTTGAGACCCTCAAAAAAAAGTATTCTTTGTTTTTCTGAAGATGATGACAGGTCATCTTTTACTTTCTTAACTAAATTCACAAAAAATCTCTTTATTCTGGACTCTGTAACCAATGTGTTAACTGAAAATATACCTTTTAAGTCGTATCAATACCAAAAATTCGTTATTGACAAGCAAGAATTTTTTACAGTAGTAAAGGACAGTATTTTTATTGCTACCAATTCACAAAAAAATATTGAACAACTTTTAAACAATCGCATACAAAACGATGCAACATTCAAAAAAATATTTTCATTAAACAACCGCGATTTAACAACTATCATTCCTGTAAAAAAGATATTTACTAACGAACCTTCAATAAATAATTTTGCCTCTTGGGCTGCCTTAAATATAGAGGTGTTACCCGACGCAATTTCAGCATCAGGTGTTCTATTGGCAAATGACACAATACCGCAATTAATTTCAATTTTTAAAGGATTAAAACCTCAACAAAATGACATTGCAACAATCACTCCTACAAATGCAATGAGTGTTATATCCTTAACTTTTGATGATTTTTCTGTTTTTCAAAAAAACCTTCAGAAATACAGTGGCGCAAAAAATATAAGTACGGATAAAACTATGGTGTTTGAATCTGTTAGTGAATTTAGCAGCATAAAGTTACCACAAGGGAACGCAATCGCTCTAAAAAGTATTGACTTGGAACTCACCAAAGAATCTTTAAGTAAATATACGAGCCCACTAGAATCTTTTAAAGGAATCACGATATACAATTTTATTGAGCGTAATTTATTTGTTGACCAATTTTCAATTTTTGCCAATGATACTAAACCCGTTTTTAATTTTATATTAAATGATTTTATTGTTTTCGCTGAAAATAAAGAGGTAATAATAAATATTATCAACTCTTATTTAACCAATAATTGTTTGTCGACAACAAATTATTATCAAGAAGCTCTTGATCAGATTAGTGATGAATCATCGCTCCTAATAATAAAATTAAATGAAAATTATACGCATACAATTTCTCGTTTATTAAACGATTCATTAAAAAACATTTCATTTAAAAAATATCCAATCGGTATTTTACAATTTAATTATGATCGTGATTTTGCGCATATAAACTTGGTGTGCAAAGAGTCTAACACCGCAAGTAATAAAAAAAATATCCCTGGTAAAGTGACCCAAGTAAAAAGTATTTTACTGGAAAGTGAATTACTAAATGATCCTATTTTTTTTAGTAATCATAGAACAGGTGGAAAAGATCTTTTAGTACAGGATGTTGACAATACCTTATATTTTATATCATCTAAAGGAAAAATCTTGTGGACTAAAAAACTCAAAAATCCAATTGTTGGTTCTGTTCAAGAATTAGATTTATTGCGTAATGGAAAAAAACAGCTAGCTTTTACTACCAAAAAAAACTTCTATGTTTTAGATAGAACAGGTCGCCAAGTTGCTCCATTTCCAATAAAATTTAAAGACGACATTACGCAAGCTTTAGCAATCTTTGATTACGATAAAAATCGAAAATACCGTTTTATCATTATTCAAGGTAAAGAGGTTTTAATGTTGAATAGTGAAGGGAAAAGAGTAAAAGGATTTAAATTTAATAAATCTAGCTCTGATATTATTTTTCCGCCGAAACATTATAGGATTGCTGGAAAAGACTACATTACAATTGCTGAAGAAAATGGTCAACTTAATATTTTAAATCGAGTTGGAAAACCAAGAATTTTAGCATCTAAAACATTCGATTTCTCAAATACTCCCATCAGTTTGGAAAACACAGAATTAGTAGTTATTGAAAAAGATAATACAAAAAATAGTATCAATATTGACGGAAAAGTTACTTCAAGAAAATTAGAAGTTACAAGTTATCAATTTGTTATTAAAGGTAAAACAAAAGTTACTTTAGACGATAATTTAATGCGTATCAATGGAATATTAGTAGAATTACCTTACGGTATTTACACAAAACCTTCTATAAGTATTGTTAACCAAAAAGAGTATGTTTCAATTACAGAAACTCAAGAAAACAAGGTTTATGTTTACAGTAAATCTGGAAATTTACTTCACGGATTTCCTGTTTATGGAACCTCTACGCCAGATTTTGGAGACATGACTAAAAGTGGAAAAACTAATTTTGTGACTAAAGGTGAATCAAAAGAAATTTTGATTTACGAGTTAAATTAAGGTAATTTCTTGGCTTCAAATAGATTTAAAAAATGATGTGTTAATTTTTCTTTTACTTGTTCAATCGGAATATTTTTTTTTCCTAATTCAACATTTAGCGAAGTCACAGATTTTCCCTTAATACCACAAGGGATCATATGATCAAAATAACCAAGATCTGCATTCACATTAAGTGCAAAGCCATGCATAGTTACCCAACGGCTGGCTCTTACACCAAAAGCACAAATTTTTCTAGCAAAAGGAGTTCCAACATCAAACCAAACACCGGTTTCTCCCTTGGAGCGCTGACCTTTTAATCCGTATTCTGCTAATGTTTTAATAATTGTTTCTTCGAGTAACCTTAAATATTTATGAATATCTGTAAAATAGTTTTCCAAATCTAATATTGGGTAACCTACTATCTGACCAGGACCATGATAGGTTATATCTCCTCCTCTATTATTTTTGTAGAAGGTAGCACCAATTTCTGAAAGCTTTTGTTCCGAAATTAATAGATTATTTATATCGCCACTCTTCCCAAGAGTGTATACATGGGGATGTTCAACAAATAAAAAATAATTTGGGGTCTCAATAGATTTATTTTCTCTTCGATTTTTTATTTTTATATCAATTATTTCTTTAAAAAGTTTTTCCTGATACTCCCAGGTATCTTTGTAATCTTTAGTCCCTATTTCCTGAATTCTAATAAATTTATTCAAAGTTTATAGTTAAATTATTTATTGATGTATTAGTTGTTATTTTGGGTTATTTAAAATGATTAAAGCAGAAATCACACCCGGTATCCAACCACACAAGGTTAGTATAAATACAATTATTATTGAGCCACAACCTTTATCCATTACGGCTAAGGGTGGGAATATGATTGATAAAATAACCCTCCAGACACTCATTCAGCAAATTTACAATTAATAATTTATTTATTAGTGCTATAATGCATAACTACCTTTTATCTTTAGTTATATATAGAAGGCAATTAAGTGATAACTAAAAAAAGCTTGATCAATATGTTATCAACTCGTTAGACAAGGGATATCTAAATCGTTATTTTGTTTAACAATTTTAGTTTTTTATTAAACATTTTTGTATATTTACAAAAAAAACTATGAAACGAAATAATCTAAAATATAGTATAATTATACCAATAATTTTTACATTTATTGGACTAAGTGCACAAAATAACACTGAATTGTGGAAGACCTCAAAATTAGTGGAATCGGTGTCAAAAGAAAAAATATATAGAAATACAATTCCACAAGAGTTTAAATTATTTACACTTAACTCAGAAGAACTTAATTCGCTATTAGCGGATGTTCCAGAAAGATTTACTATCGAGTCTAGCACCATAATTGAATTCCCTACAAAAGATGGAGTCATCCAAAAATTTCAGGTTTATGAAGCTTCTATCCTAGCTCCCTCTTTACAAGCACAACACCCAAACATTCGTTCCTATACAGCACAAGGCATTGATGATCCCTCTGCAGTAGCAAGGTTCAGTTATTCAAATGTAGGGTTAAATGTTATGATTTCGTCAGCTAATTATGGGTCTATATATATAGATCCTTACACTAAAGATTTAAATCAATACATAAGTTATTCAAAAAAATCACTCCCAGCAGACACTAGATCTTTTGAGTGTTTACTTCAGACAACTGTTGAAGATGAAATTGAATTGGCACCAAGAAATGCAGATGACGGACTTTTAAGAACCTACCGTTTAGCTTTAGCTTGTACTGGTGAATATGCACAATATCATCTTAATAATCAAGGCATACCATCAAATGCCTCCGATGAAGAAAAGAAAGCGGCAGTACTCTCAGCAATGAATATCGCAATGACAAGAGTAAATGGTATTTATGAAAATGAAATAGCAGTTACAATGGTTATAGTAGCCAACAACACAGATATTATATTTCTGAATGCAGCATCTGATCCCTACACAAATAATAACGGAGGTACTATGCTAGGACAAAACCAAAGTACCATTGACGCTACTATTGGATCTGCAAATTATGACATCGGCCACGTATTTAGCACCGGTGGGGGTGGAATCGCAGGATTAGGTGTTGTTTGCTCTAATAACAACAAAGCGCGAGGAGTAACTGGTCTTTCAAGTCCAATTGGGGATGGTTTTTATGTTGATTATGTAAGCCATGAAATGGGACATCAATTTAGAGCTAACCATACACAAAATAATAATTGTAACAGAAATAATTCCACTGCTATGGAGCCAGGCAGTGCTTCAACTATAATGGGATATGCCGGAATCTGCTCTCCAAATGTTCAAAACGTGAGTGATGATTATTTTCATGCTATTAGTGTACAAGAAATTTGGAACTTTATTTCAAATTTAGGAGGTGCAACATGCCCAGTTGAAATTGTAACTGGAAATTTACCTCCAACTGCAGATGCTGGCCTAGATTATACTATTCCAAAATCTACACCATTTATTTTAATGGGAACAGCTACAGATCCTGATTCAGAAAGTGGACTTTCTCATAATTGGGAACAAATGAATCAGCAAATAGGAAGTATGCCCCCATCAAATACATCAGTTTTTGGTCCTATGTTTAGATCTGACGATGCCTTGCCATCACCCAACAGATACATGCCTAAGCTAGCTACTGTACTTGCTGGACAAACACAATCAACTTGGGAAGTAGTCCCTTCTGTGTCAAGAACTATGAAATTCAGATATTCTGTAAGAGATAATGAAGCTGGTGGAGCTTCATCAGCAAGTGACGACATGACCGTGACCGTCGATGGAGATTCTGGGCCTTTTTTAGTTACTTCGCAAGATACACCGACTACTTGGACACCACAATCATCTGAGACCATAACTTGGGAGGTTGCAGGTACAGAGAGCGCTCCAGTTAATAGTCCAAATGTAGATATTTTATTTTCAACTGATGGGGGACAAAATTTTGATGTCATAATAGCAGAGGGTATTCCTAACAATGGAAGCGCAGACATTTTAGCTCCAAATTTAAATACAATATCAGGTAGGTTGATGATAATTTCTTCAAACAATATCTTTTATGACATCAATGGTGGAATAATTACAGTAGAAGGAGCACTAAGCATCAACGAGTCTACTTTCGAAAATTTTGCTGTATGGCCCAATCCATCCAATGGATATATAAATCTATCATTAAACCCTTCTTCCAATGGAAATATTCAGGTTTCCCTTTACGATATTAAAGGAAGTCGAGTATATACAGAGGAGTTTAAATCCAATGGTAATATCTTTGAACAATCTATTGATTTTAGTACACTTAATGCTGGAATGTACTTTATTAAAGTAACTAGCGATGGTATTAATAAAACTAACAAACTCATAATTAACTAATAAAGATCACAAACAAAAAAAGGCGGGATTCTCGCCTTTTTTTATAGTTTTAAATATTTACTTACACGTATCAACTTAGAATAAGGCTCTTCAATACTAAAATCAATATCAAAATAAATTTCTTTATCTGATTTTACAACTTTAAATTTTCCTTTATTTACAGAATAATAGCCAGCTTCACCTCGGCAAAAACAATGCTTACCAAAAAGAAGCTTAACTCCAGTTAATTGATCATCTTTTAAGCATAATTCTTTTGTGTTTTTTGAAATCTCAAAATGCAAAGTTTCTGAATAATCACCGTCAACTGTTCCATCTTCCCCATCCTCTTGGTATTTATATTCTACAACAATATTATTGCCTGATTCTACAATAGGATATAAATGTCCTATATTATCTTCATTAATTATTAAAGTTGAATTATTAAAGATATTTACAGAAACTTTACTTTCTTTATTTTCGGTGCTTTTTTTTAAAATAATTACTTCTTTTTTTGATACTAAATTTAATTTATTAGCACATGAAATAAATATAAAAAAAACACTCATTAAAAAGATTGATTTCATAGTTTCTATAGTATTACAAATTTTAGATTGTGAATTTATAACTCTAAATATATGTATTATATATAAAACATTCTTTTTTTATAAATTGTAATGTCCTTTACCTATAAAAAAATATACTAGAAAATCTACAAATTAATTAGTCTATAGATACTAATAATATCTATTTTTGTACTAACTGCTAATGTTTAAATATTAAATCATGCAATTATCCGAACAGGAACAAGTCCGTAGAGAGAAACTAACACAACTAAGAAATTTAGGTATAAATCCTTATCCTGCTAATTTATTTCCTGTGGATATCATGACCACTGAAATAAAAAAACAATTTGAAGAGGGTAAAGAAGTGATAATTGCAGGAAGATTAATGTCCCGTCGAATTCAAGGAAAAGCTTCTTTTGCAGAACTACAAGATACTGAAGGAAGAATTCAAGTATATTTTAATCGTGATGAAATCTGCCCTGGAGAGGATAAAGTATTGTATAATGTTGTTTATAAAAAACTTTTAGACATAGGGGATTTTATAGGAGTTGAGGGGGAGTTATTTACTACTAAAGTAGGCGAAAAAACGGTACTGGTTAAAAACTTTAAATTACTTTCCAAAGCATTAAAACCATTACCCTTGCCAAAAACCGATAGCGAAGGAAATACCTATGACGAATTTAACAATCCTGAATTAAGATATCGTCAACGCTATGCTGATCTCATCGTAAATTCGAACGTTAAAGAAGTTTTTATTAAACGTACGAAGCTATTTACAGCCATGCGTACTTTTTTTAACAACAGTGGTTATTTTGAAGTAGAAACACCTATACTACAGTCTATTCCTGGAGGAGCTGCTGCAAGACCCTTTAAAACTCATCACAATTCTTTAGATATCCCAATGTACATGCGAATTGCCTGTGAATTGTATCTTAAGAAATTAATCGTTGGTGGTTTTGACGGGGTATATGAATTTGCAAAAACCTTTAGAAATGAAGGAATGGATCGTACGCACAATCCAGAATTTACGATGATGGAAATCTATGTCGCATACAAAGACTACAATTGGATGATGGATTTTACTGAAAAATTATTAGAATTCTGCGCTAGTGAAGTAAACGGAAGCTCTAAAACAACTTTCGGAGAACATGAAATAGACTTTAAAGCACCTTATGCTAGAGTAACAATGACTGAATCAATCCAACAATTTACAGGTTTTGATATTAATGGAAAATCGGAAAATGAAATTAGGATAGCTGCTCAAGGAATGGGAATTGAAGTAGATGAAACAATGGGAAAAGGAAAGTTAATAGACGAAATTTTTGGAGAGAAATGTGAGGCAAATTATATCCAACCTACTTTTATAACAGACTACCCTAAGGAAATGAGCCCATTAACAAAAGAACATCGTTCAAATCCAGAATTAACAGAACGTTTTGAATTGATTATATGTGGTAAAGAGTTAGCTAATGCTTACTCAGAGTTAAATGATCCAATCGATCAAAGAGAGCGTTTTGAAGATCAAGTTAAATTAGCTGGGCGTGGTGATGATGAAGCAACCGAGTTTATAGATCAAGATTTTTTGAGAGCCTTGGAGTATGGAATGCCTCCTACAGCGGGTATGGGAATTGGAATGGATCGTTTAATTATGTTTTTAACAAACAACTCGTCTATTCAAGAAGTATTATTTTTCCCTCAAATGAAACCTGAAGCGAAACAAATAGTAATGACTGACGACGAAAAGATTATTTTTACTATCTTAAGAAATAGTTCGCCGATAGATTTGATTTCTCTTAAAAATCAATCTGGACTATCAAATAAAAAATGGGATAAAGCAATAAAAGGGCTTACTAAAAAAAGTATCGCTAGGGTTTCGAAAGCTGATAATAATTTACTAGTGGAAATTTTGTAATCACTTAATTTTTTATATATCTAAAAAACAACTATTTCATTTTGAATCAAGAATTTATAGATCAGGTTAGTTCAATTGTATTAAAAAACATCTCCGATGAGAATTTTGGAGTACGCGAGCTTTCGTCATTATTAGGATTAAGTCCATCCCAAACTTTAAGAAAAATTAAAGCTGTTACTGATAAATCCGTCAGTCAGTATATTAGAGAAATCCGTCTGGAAAAAGCTGCTAAATTACTCGAAGAAACCAGTCAAAGCATTGCTGAAGTTTCTTGCCAAGTTGGATTTTCTAGTGCCTCCTATTTTAATAAAAGTTTCAGAAAATACTATAACGTCACACCCGGAGAATATAAGACCAGAAGCATTAATTTAGTTAAGAAAAAGAAAGGTTCTTCAAAAATAAAAGTATTTTTTACCATTTTTTTAGTCTTACTCCTAGTTATAATTTATTTGGGGACTAATACATTTATTTCAAAAAACACTCCGTTAACCAATTCGATTGCAGTACTCCCTTTTAAGGATTTTAGCCCAAAAAACAACCAGTGGCTTTCAGATGGTGTGTCTGATAATATTTTACACTCATTAGCACAAATGGAAAAAATGAAAGTTATTTCGTTTACTTCTTCATCTACTTTTCGAAATACTGATAAAAAAATCCCAGAGATTGCTAAAGAGTTGGGAGTTTCCTATATCTTAGAAGGAAGTGTTAAGCTCGTTAATGATAGGATTCAGATCATTACTCAGTTAATCAATGCAAACGATGAACATATTTGGTCTAAAGAGTATGAAGAAAATGCTGAAGATATCATCAAAGTGCAAAATAATGTTGCTGAAGAAATCATAAAACAACTCGAGATTACTTTGAGTCCCAACGAAGAGAAAAAATTAGATAAATATCCAACTCAAAATATGGAAGCTTACAATCTATATTTAAAAGGTCACTTAGAAAATGATAGTAGAAAATTTGAAGATATTGAACAAAATATTGTATTCAATAAACAAGCTATCAGTCTAGATTCATCGTTTGTAGAAGCATATGAAGAATTGGCAATGTCCTATTATCTTTTGAGTAAGACAGGAATTGATTTAGTTATGAAGTATGATGGATTGGAAAGTAGAGAAAATTCCAGACATTATGCCGAAAAGGCAATACAAATAAATACAAATGCTAATAGAGCTTGGTTAGTAAAAGCAATGCTGATGCATCACAAAGATTGGGATTTATCAAAAGAATACCATAAAAAAGCCATAGCATTGAATCCGAATGATGCATTAGCTCATACAATGTATGCCGAATATTTTTTGTATAATCCAAAACCTAATGTTAAAAAATACCTAGATCAATTGATAATTGCACAACGTGTGAACCCGTTGTCAAGTGTTTTAGCTAAAAATTTTGCTAGTGCTTTAATTATTAATAATCAATTTGAAAAAGCTGAAAAATATCTAGAAGAGCATAAATTTCTATTTTCGGAAATAGATTTTATTAAATTGGAATCTAAATTAATAGCCTATAAAAATAAAGATTGGAATCAAATAATTCCTTTTTTAAATTCAAAAATTGAAAAAGATCCAAACAATGCCTCCCTTTATAATATGCTTGGAGATGCATATGACGGTATCAAAAATAATGACAGTGTTGCGGTTATCTACCATAAAAAAGCGTACGAATTAGATTCAACTAATTACAGAATTTTACAAGATTATTCCTATTTACTAGCTGAAAGCAAAATGTCTAATGAATTTTTTAAAATAAAAGAAAGTGCTAATTATAAGTCAATACTCAGCAAGCCAAAACAGTTAAATCAATTATGGTTCCTTTATTACCATCAAGAAGAATATCATAAGGCTCTTGAAATTGCTGATAGGTATCTTTCTAGCAGATATACAACAAAAGTTTGGACTCACGCCCAACTGGGTGATAGAAAAAAAGTGGATAGTATTTCAAAAAAATTATATTGGGGAACTGGACAAGATAAATATTGGCGTAGTTTCAAAGCATTTACTCACGCCATATTAAAAGATAGAGACTCCATGTATTATTACTTAGAAAATGCAAGATTCGATGGCACTACTATGCTTGTAAATAGTAGAAGAGAATTCGATCCATATCGAAACGAGGATCGATTTAAAGCTATTTTAAAAGCAAATTATTTATCCGTTTCTGAGTAAGTAATTTCAACCTATTGCTTTTTTAGTCATCGACACACTGGTCATGTCTATTTAGAAATTGAATACGATTATAAACTAAGAATCAGTTTAGAGGCTATGGCACGATATCGAGGTTTATATAACCAGGCATTAGAGTTAGCAAATTGTAATTAAAATAGAGCTCAAATAAATCCTTTTATTAATAGATATTTTAAAAAGTCATTTTGTTTAACTATATTTGATTTTTATTAAACAAAATAATATTTAATGAATTTTCTGTTATTAATGATGTTAGTTAATGTTCCATTGAATACTATTAAAATTTTTGATTTTAATAGTGAATCTAATATCTACAGTTGGCGAATTGTAAACGATGTAGTTATGGGTGGTAAATCTTCGAGTACAATTACCATTAATAAAGAAGGTCATGGTCAATTTTCAGGTACAGTATCTACAGAAAATAATGGCGGTTTTTCTTCAATAAGGCATATTTTCAAATCAGTTAAAGTAAAAAAAGCAAATAAAATTTGTGTCTTATTGAAGGGTGACGGCAAAGATTATCAATTAAGAATTAAAGATAATCATAAAAACTACTATTCTTATATCAATACTTTTTCTACTTCAGGTAAATGGCAAGAAATAGAAATACCTCTAATCAATATGTATCCATCCTTCAGAGGAAGAAAACTTACTAAACCTAATTTTTATCAGGATGCCATTGAAGAAATTACTTTCTTAATTGCTAATAACAAAAACGAAAAATTCCAATTGATAATTGACAAAATTTATTTGAAATAAAATGAAAATTTTACTCACAGGAGCAACAGGATATATTGGCAAAAGACTTTTACCACGGCTGGTAGAAGACGGTCATGAAGTGGTTTGCTCTGTAAGAGATTTAGATAGGTTTCACCCTCCAAATTCAATAAAGTCCAAAATATCAATTATAGAGTTAGACCTATTAGATGAGAAAACTTTAGAAAATATACCTAAAGATATTGATGGCGCCTTTTATTTGGTTCATTCTATGTCTGCAAGCACAGATTATCAAACTTTAGAACAAAAATCTGCCATCAACTTTAGAAATGCAATTTCTAAAACAACCATAAAGCATGTAGTGTATTTAAGTGGAATTATAAATGAGAAAGAATTATCAAAACATTTATCTTCAAGAAAAACAGTTGAGTTAGAACTTAATAAAGGAACTTATAATTTTACAACCCTCCGAGCTGGAATTATTATTGGCTCTGGGAGCGCTTCTTTTGAAATCATTCGAGATTTAGTTGAAAAGTTACCCATAATGATAACCCCAAAATGGTTAAATACCAAATGTCAACCTATTGGAATTATTGATGTTATTGCTTTTTTATCAAAAACAATTTTTAATAAAAAAACATTTAATTCAGATTTTGATATTGGAGGACCAGATATTCTAACTTATAAAGAAATGCTTCTAGAATTTGGTAGAAGTAGAAACTTAAAACGTACAATAATTACTGTTCCTATAATGAGCCCGAAACTTTCCTCCTATTGGCTATATTATGTAACATCTACCTCTTATAAATTAGCGGTCGCTTTGGTTAAGAGTATGAAAATTGAAGTAGTATGTCGTGATAATAAAATAAATGAATTGCTAGACATAAAGCCCCTATCCTACAATGAGTCGCTTTCAAGAGCTTTTACAAAAATTAAAAATAATGAAATAGTTTCTAGCTGGAAAGATGCATACGCGAGTAGCGGAATTGATAGTCATATTTCTGATTTCATACAAATACCCACCTATGGATGTTTCAGGGACCAAAGAAAATCAACTTTTGACAGTAGTGAAAAATGTATAGATAGAATATGGGAAATTGGAGGTGAAACTGGTTGGTATTATGGAGACTGGCTCTGGAAACTAAGGGGCTTCTTTGATAAAATTGCAGGAGGGGTGGGTTTGCGCAGAGGAAGAACTAACCCAAATCAAATCGATGTTGGAGATGCGTTAGATTTTTGGAGAGTACTTTATGCCAATAAAAACGAAGGGCGACTTCTATTATTTGCTGAGATGAAACTACCAGGCGAAGCTTGGCTAGAATTTAAAATCCAAAACAATTCGCTTATTCAAACTGCTACATTTAGACCCCTAGGACTTATGGGAAGGATTTATTGGTATTTGGTGCTTCCATTTCATGGAGCCATATTCAATGGAATGTTAAAAAAACTAACAAATAATAACTAATGAAAATCTCAATTTTTTGGTATCGTAGAGACTTAAGGCTAGAGGATAATACAGGGCTTTTTAAAGCTTTAAACGAAAATGAAAATATACTACCTATATTTATTTTTGATGATTCAATACTAGATGAATTACCAGAAGATGACGCCAGAGTAAATTTTATATACGAGTCGCTATCTAAAATCAATAAACAACTTAACAATCACAATGCATCCTTACAAATTTTAAAAGGTCAAATTGATGATGTTTGGGAAAAATTAGTAACAACCTATGATATCCAAAAAGTCTATTTAAATAAAGATTATGAACCTTATGCAATTAAAAGAGACCAAAAAATAAATGAATTTTTAAATTCCAAAGGAATTGAAATGAAAACCTTCAAAGATCAAGTAATATTTGAAGAAGATGAAATTGTTAAAGCAGATGGTAAACCATATACAGTTTTTACTCCATACAAAAGAAAATGGTTAGAGAAATTCACTAAGGTGAATTTAAATTTAATAGCAAATTTTGATAATTTTTATAAAAAAATAATTGATTTTCCTTCACTCAATCAACTTGGATTAAAAAATTCGTCTCTAAAAGTAAAAAAATATAGTCTTAAAAATGTTTCAACCTACTCTGAAACTAGAAATTTTCCAAATTTAGATTCAACAAGTTATTTGAGTCCTCACTTACGATTTGGAACAATAAGTGTCCGACAAATTATTACTGAATTAAAAAATAAAAGTGAAACTTTTTTAAGTGAGTTAATTTGGAGAGAGTTCTTTATGCAAATTATTTTTCATTTTCCACACGTAGTTACTAAAAACTTTCGGCCTAAATACGATGGTATTCAATGGGTTAACAATAAAGAAGATTATGATAACTGGTGTCAAGGAAAAACTGGGTATCCGTTAGTAGATGCTGGAATGAGACAATTAAATGAAACAGGATATATGCACAATCGAGTTCGAATGGTAACTGCTGGATTTTTGTGTAAGCATTTGTTGATTGATTGGCGTTATGGAGAAGCCTATTTTGCAAAGAAACTATTGGATTATGAGCTTTCTTCAAACAATGGAAACTGGCAATGGGCAGCAGGAACGGGATGTGACGCTGCTCCATACTTTAGAATATTCAATCCCATTGAGCAGTTAAAAAAGTTTGACAAAACCCTAACATATACCAAAAAATGGGTTAAAGATTTTGACACTCTTGAATATCCAAAACCTATCGTAGATCATAAATATGCTAGAAACAGAGCATTAGAAGCATATAAAAAAGGAATAAATTAATTTAAAGATTAAAAAATGAATAAAAGTTATGTTGTAATAGGAGGTTCCTCCGGAATTGGTAGAGAACTAGTCCAACTTTTAGAAAAAGAGGGAAATAATGTATTTGCTACTTATCATGAAAATGTTATCAATAGTCAAGGGAATGTTCAGTATCAAAAATTGGATGTTTTAAGTGATACATTAGATTTAGAGTTACTCCCTGAACAAATAGACGGATTGGTTTATTGTCCAGGAAGTATCAATTTAAAACCATTCAAACGGTTTTCAGATGACGATTTCATTAACGATTTTAAACTACAAGTAGTTGGAGCTACGAGAGTCATTAAATCACTACTCCCAAAATTGACAAAAGCAGGTAACTCTTCTATTGTACTTTTTTCTACAATAGCGGTTCAAAACGGATTTAACTTTCATTCTCAAGTTGCTGCCTCAAAAGGAGCTATCGAAGGCCTAACTAGATCTTTATCTGCTGAATTTGCGCCAAAAATAAGAGTCAATGCAATTGCACCTTCATTAACAGATACTCCTTTAGCAGATAAATTTTTAAATACACCACAAAAAATGGAAGCACAAGCAGAGAAAAATCCATTAAAAAAAGTAGGAACAGCAAGAGATATTGCCGAGACAGCAACCTATTTACTCTCTAACAAATCCTCATGGATTACAGGACAAATACTTCATGTAGATGGAGGGTACTCAACTATAAAATAAACTTAAAACAAAAAGCTATGTTTAAACTATTTAAAAAGAAAAGTGAATTGGATACACTTCATTTAAAATATCGTAAACTTTTAGAAGAATCTCATAAATATTCAACTATTAATCGAAGGCTGAGTGATGAAAAAATTGCTGAATCTGAAATTGTTTTGGAAAAAATTAAGCATCTGGAAAGTATTCAGATTAAATCCTAAATTTTTTGAAATTAAATTAAGAGTCTAGAAATTATTTATTTAAATGACGGGAGTAGCAAAAGGCAATATTTGTTGAAGAATTACACCCTTCAAATTTGATGACATTTAAATAACCTAATACTTGGCTGGTTCCCCAATGTTTGACGATTTTTTAATAAAAACTCTTAAGTCTTCATTTGCCTTGATCAAATCTTCGTTACGTAAATACATCATGTGACCACTTCGATACCCTTTGAATATCATTCGGTCTTTCATTTTACCACTGGGGTCTATTTGTGATAGGGTATATTTAGCCGCAAAATAGGTAGTAGCACCGTCATAATAACCAGATTGGTTTAATACTTTTAAATAGGGATTAGTGGCCATAGCCTTTCGTAATTCTTCTCTTGTTTCATTATTTCTTCGATCCCAAGGGTGTACATCTCCAAACATATTGTACTTAATATCTGTATTAAAATTTAATTCAGATTTAATATAATGATTGATGGCCGGTGTGAAAGAATGCAACCAAGAGGTTAATTCGGGACTATAATCTGGGCTCGTACCAGCATTTATTCTGTCAATTCCTAAATATCTAGAATCTAATCTCCCTATGGTATATCCTGTTTTATCTCGCATTAACTCTTT
>Ga0257121_1000868_pt1 | contig 24028 bp, 18 predicted proteins | sample SI106_100metaG_FD_190180 | JGI IMG/M metagenome (GOLD analysis project Ga0257121, IMG submission 190180) | Marine microbial communities from Saanich Inlet, British Columbia, Canada - SI106_100 | ecosystem: Environmental > Aquatic > Marine > Inlet | place: Canada: British Columbia | collected... | reverse complement strand
CCATGACCACGACCACCTTAACCTGCGCACCTTTATTCCACATTGGCGGCCTCAACGTAACGACACTGCTATCTCTGGCTAAGGGTATTGAGGTGGTCTTGCTACGCAGTTTTGATGCGGGAACGGTTCTTGCTCTCATCGAGAAGCACAAGGTAGGTAGTATGTTTGGCGCGCCAACTATGTTCTTAATGATGGCCCAGCATGAGAGTTTTGCCTCCACAGATCTATCAAGCATTAGCACATTAACCTGCGGTGGCGCGCCGGTACCCGTGCCGCTGATCAAAACCTATGGTGATCGTAATGTCAGTTTCTGTCAGGGCTATGGTCTTACCGAAACCGCGCCTTTTGCCAGCCTATTAAGCAGTGATTTGGCGATGGTTAAAGTAGGCTCAGCGGGTAAGGCGCCAATGTTTACTGAAGTTCGTATTGTCGATGAGCAAAACAACCCGGTGGCGGCAGGTGTTCACGGCGAAGTCTGTATCAAAGGGCCTAATGTTATGAAGGGTTATTGGAATCGTCCTGAAGCGACTGCCGAAGCCATTGATACCCAGGGCTGGTTTCACAGTGGCGATATTGGTTATCTTGATGACGAAGACTTTTTGTTCTTATGTGATCGGGTCAAGGATATGGTTATTACGGGAGGGGAGAACGTCTATCCCGCAGAGATCGAAAGCATTCTCTACGGACATCCTTCTATTTTGGAAGTGGCTGTCATAGGTTTGCCGGATGAAAAATGGGGCGAAGCTGTCACTGCCATTGCTGTTCTTGAGGAGGGCGCTAGTCTCGATCTTGAAGCGCTGCGTGCCTTTGCCGGTGAATCTCTGGCCCGTTATAAATTGCCTACTGAACTGCGTTTTATTGATATATTACCGCGGAACCCTGCAGGTAAGGTTCAGAAATTCAAACTCAAAGAGCAATTTGTGGCGTAGCTGATCAAGAAACGACAAGCCGCGAATATTTATCATATTCGCGGCTTGTCAGATTGACTAGGCCTCTTCCTCTTCGTGCTCTTGAAAAGCGTGGTGGTCAGTTGTTTTAGCTAAGTGGTCCGGAGTTCTTTAGATTGTCCCTAGTTTTTTCAGGACTTTCAGCTACTGTGAGTTCTAATTCCTCTAATTCTTTTGGGACGTACCAATGCATTTTATCAGAATGATAGGAATCCCAAACAGCCTTAGCAATTTCAATTGATGGAGTCAGTCTCCACATACCATCCTTAGGCAGTTTTTTCTTTATATCATCACTTATCATGGGGGTGTCGATAACTCCGGGCAAAATATCAGATACCCTTGTATCAAACCTTAAAAATTCGCTCGATAAAGATTCTGTTAAACCTTTAACTGCATGTTTGGATGCGGAATAAACTGCAGCCATTCCTAACCCTATAATTCCTGTGCTTGATGAGGTCGATATGCACAACGAATTTGGGGTATTTTTAAGTAAATCGATAGCACAATAAATACCATTTATTACACCAATGATATTAATGTTGATTAATTTCATATGATTTTCATAAGGGATATCTTCAAAAAACCCCCCTTCGGTCATACCTGCATTATTAAACAATATATCTAACTTATTATTGGTTCTTTTAGATAGAGAATTAATGCATTCTTCATATTGATTTTTGTCGGTAACGTCTAAGTGTCTGTAGATAATATTATCAGTACCGAGAAGATTTTCTAGGTCTATGAGTTTTTCTTTATCGATATCAGAGCAGAAAATAAACCAATCTTTTGCTTTAAAAAACTCAGCAGTTGCCTTCCCCATACCGCTAGCGGCACCTGTTATAAATATACTTTTACGTCCAGTCATTTTTAATCCCATAATTCTTTATAATCGGATGAACTATAACTGTAGAGTGTCCCAAACCGCTAATATTTATGATATTCGCGGTTTGGGATGTTGATTATGCCTCCTCGTCGTTTCGGAAAGAGTAACCTGCAAATCTAGTGCTTGGATTACATGTGGACACTGCGTCAAATTTCGCTTGAATGTCCCCTCCAGGCCTAGCCCAAGTAGCATTTCCTTTATTGGCTTGTAGGACATTTCGATGAATATTCCCCCAAACATAGTCGAAAGTAGAATCCGCAGAAGCGGGAATCTCAATGCTAAAGTTATAAGACTTCTCTGGATGTTTTTTTATACTCTCTATGTTGAAGCACATCGATCAACTAATGAATTAAGAAAATAGTCCATGGACAAACCACTGTTTGTTCATAGATTCTCTAAATAACCAGTAGCGTGCGCCTTTACTGTCACACGCTAGATAGTAATCGCGTTGCTGTTCGGTCTGCCATGAATTACCACAGAGACGTTCTGGGCCGCTAATAATAGTTAATGTTTGCCTCCAATACAGCTGATGATTGCGCAGCTGTATACGAACTGGATTGGTTAGCAGCCACAGTGGTTGAGGTGCCTTTGATGTCGGGTAGTTAATGTTTGTCACTCTATTGGGAGGGCTCATGCCACCGGCCTTTTCTGGCAGATGTTCTTCGCTCATGGATGGCTGCGATAGTGCTTCAATACCTAATCGTGCATATAAATTATCCATTAAAGTAGATGCTTGGTTGTTGAGTGCCACCTGATCGCCAAATAGATCAAAACTAGGTTCTGGCATATCGGTGAACTGATCACTGAAAAGTGATATTTTCTCAATGCTTTGAGGCAAATCTAGACGCTCTAGCTGCAGGCGACTCAACATGAGTAGACTTGACCAATTGTTATTACTGACCGATAGGATAATAGACATAGACTGGCGCTCCCCAAATAGAGGTTCGAAGTGCCAGACAAATTTACGGCAATGGCGTTGCCTAGCCATGAGATAAACACAAAAACGTTGTAGCAATGTTTTCATATAAAATAACAGGCTATCTTTGTTGTACAGCCCATGAGGAATTTGTATTTCATCACTAAACTCGATTGGAGGCGTGAAGCGCTTCAATGTGCAGGGTTTTTCACCATTCAATAGACTCAAGGTTTCAAGTAACTCGGCACTAAAGCGTTGACTCAAGGCTGATCGAGGTAGAGCCAGTAAATCACCAATGTTTTCTAGGCCCAGTTGCTTGAAATTATTTTTCTGCTTCTGGCTGCCAGGTAATTTAAAGAGTTTGGTAGTCATAAGATTACGGTACATTTCGTCCTCATTAGGCAAGTAGTATTGAAACTGTTGACCGCAGAGTAATTGTGCCGCCAGAGCACTCATAGCAATACCTGTGGTGGCTGTAACCGATAGGAATAGTATTTGCCGATGCAGTCTTTGTAGTAACTTGCTATAACCTTGAAAAAGCTGATCACAGCCAGACAATTCAAGCCAGATGCCGCTATTGTTGATAATAACGGCTGGGCTAAATTGGTAAGCGATCAAGGCTAGTCTGTGTAACAGGAGATTTTCTTGATCAGGACTCCTTGACAGTACAAGCAGGTCAGGACAGATGGCCAGAGCGGTGGAGAGTGACAGATCAGGATCGACCCCCCATTTCTGAGCATAACTATTACAGCAGACTATGCGCTGAACGTTCTTTTGAACGCTAGCCACCGCTATGGCTGATTCTGCTTTAATGTTCTCTATATCCGCTAGTGCGGCGTCAAGAGCCAGTAGTGGAAAATCGATATAGAGCCAAATTTCTTTTTTTTGCTCTATATTTTTTATGGTGTGCTTTTTCACAGCTTACGTATTTAGCAGCTGTACTTTGTGTTTAAGCGGGAATGGATAATCTGATTCCTCTCCTGGTGGGTAATTAATATTAACCGGCAGTTTGTCGAGAAATATGCGCTCTGTGATTACATCGCCAAGAGAAATTTGTATTTTGGCACCAGGCACTTTCCCTCTCAGTTTATGCATAGTAACGGTCAAAATATTAGGCTTCAGGCTTTCAAGTTCTATGCGTAATAGCGCAGGAGAGTGAGCCTTAAGTGCTGCGAGTGAAGTAAACAAAAAAACAGGAGATAAATTTTCCGTAGCGGCTAATTGTAATTTTCGAAGTGCAGAATAGCGCGGCTGTGCTCGATTAGTCCAGGCGAAGAGTAGTGCATTGCCTCGGATAGATTGTTCCGCTGCCCACAACCATTCTCTGCTGTCTTTACTGCGTACAACTAACAGCTTATCTAGAGGGACTTCGGCATTTACTAAGGCTGGTGCGTAGGGTTGATAGGGCGGGTCTAGCCACACACATAATTTACCTTCACCGGCATAGTGTTTGAGTGTTGGCAACAATATACTTAATTCACCTATCCCATCTTGCTGAGAGACCAGCTCAGTGAGGGCGGACACCGGCCAGCCACCAAGTAACAGTCTATCTAAACTATTATTACCTGTTGTTATGATTTTTTTACGCAGGGATCGATTGCGTCCTCGCCAAGTATCTTGCCGTGAAAGTAGATTTTTTAATGACGATTTATTAGGCATCTTGTTGGCGTTCTATCAATTTATTTCATAGATCAAAGTTAATTAAAAGTACTGTTAATATATACAGTATATTGTCTTATGTCACGCTCTTAATGGAGGTGGTGCTCTCATTTTTTAGTGTCATTTTTCTGAGTCATACTCAGAGGTCATTGATATGTTGTTGGGTGAACATTATGGTTAAACCTAATTGACGAAAAGTAGGAATTATTAAAATACATCCGTTGTGTGGGTTTTCACCACAGTGTTAGACTAGTCGTACTTTTATAACACGAAAAACTCGCCACTAAACACTAATGAATGACTTTATCGGGCAATCTGTTGATCCCTCATGGACCGTGTATGCGGCGCCTCTGAATGCCATTTTACAAGTAGCAGAGCAGTTAGGGTTGAGTAAGCAGTTGCTAATGAAAGAGGCGGGTATTGATGGGAGCGAGTTAAATATCCCTGATCGACGTTTTCCTGTGAATGCCTACTTCAGGCTATATCAAGCGACTGCTTCTGCGGCTGATGATCCAGATCTCGGTTTAACGGTCGGTAGAGTTACCTTCCTCAAGGGGCTTAATTTACAGCTTTATCTGGCCACGGTGTGTAAGTCATTTAGAGACTACCTCAATTTAATGCCTAGTAATGTGAAACTCCGTGGAGACATAGGCTGTGTCACGATTCATCGAGAGGGTGACCTAGTGGAGCTTCGTTGGGAGCCACTGATGCCGGAAACAGGCCGGAAACGATTTATCAGTGATGAGATGTTGGCCGCCTCTGCAGGTATTTTTAATTCTCTTTGTGTGAAGCCTGTGCGAGTCATGAAAGCAAACTTTTCTTATGCGAAGCCTCAGAATATTTCCAAATTGGAGGATACTTTTGGTCGAAACCTTAGTTTTGATAAACCTTTCAGTAGCTTGTTTTTCCAGCGTGAGGCGCTGAAATATCCTATGTTGCAGCAGGATTATCATGAGGGACCTGACCACAGCCACCCCTTTCGAGATTTTTTTGAAGAGGAGGATCCTTCTGATCAATTACTTTTTACTCTAAAGCAGTCAATTGTCCGGTATTTGCCGGAAGGCGAGGTAACCATAGCTAAACTTGCCGCCAGCATGCATATATCTCGTCGAACATTGCAGCGACGACTCTCAGAGAGAGGGACTAACTTTTTAAATGTATTACAGGAAGTTCGCTCTCGAGTGGCTCTGCGTTATCTGGCTGATGACCGTCTAGGAATTACCGAGATCGCTTTTCTACTTGGCTATGCCGATCAGGGCTCTTTTTCGAGTGCATTTAAGAGTTGGCATGGGGTTTCACCGCGGGATTACCGGCAAAAATAGTCGATGCTATTGGCGTTTATTCCCAACAAAATGGCACTGATGCCCTTGCTGAGGAGCTCTTGCCTGTCTAATATTATTTATTCAAAATTATCTATTTGTCACCGAATCGGAAAATATTATGTCCTTGGATTTTGATAGCGCACGATTACCCAATAAATGTTTAAAGCCCGAGCACCATGAATGGCGAGCACAATTGCGACGTTTCTTTGATCGTGAAGTTATTCCGTTTGCTGCGCAATGGGACGAAGATGGCCATATTCCAGATGAACTTTGGCCTAAATCTGCTGCGGTGGGTATTTTGGGGTTGGGCTACCCGGAAGAATTCGGTGGAGTGTCAGAGGGCATTGATCTCTGGTACGGCATTATCCTCAATGAGGAAATGGCCCGTATTGCTGTAGGTGGTGTTGGTGCAACCTTAATGGTACATGGTATTGGACTGCCGCCGGTGATCAATTTTGGTAGCGACGAAGTGAAGCAAATGGTTGCGCCGCCGGTATTGGCAGGAACTAAACGTATTTCATTGGCCATTACAGAGCCAGGGGCAGGGTCAGATGTTGCCCATATAACAACGACCGCGCGACTAGACGGTGACCATTATGTGGTCAATGGCTCCAAGACCTATATTACCGGTGGCATGAACGCCAATTGGTTTACTACAGCAGTTCGTACAGGTGGTGAAGGTGCTAGTGGTGTTTCTACGTTATTGATTCCGGCGGATACTGAGGGCGTCTCTCGCACGGCGTTAGACAAAAAACAGGGATGGTGGTGCTCAGATACAGCAACCATTTATTTTGATAATGCGCGTGTTCCCGCAGGCAACTTGATAGGCCAAGAAAACAAGGGTTTTAGCGTCATTATGAACAACTTTAATGCTGAACGCTTGGCAATGTCGGCGGCGATGGAAGGTTTCTCTCGGGTTTGCTTAGAAGATGCCGTAGCTTGGGCTCGAGAACGTAAGACCTTTGGCCAGCGTCTGGCAGACCATCAGGTGATTCGGCATAAAATTGCCGACATGAAAATGCGCATTAATGCGACTCAGGCGTATCTGCAATTAGTTTGCCAGGAGGTACAGGAAGGCCGTGGAAACGCGGGCGATATTGCCTTGCTAAAAGTTCAATGCAGCCAGACTATGGAGTTTTGTGCCCGTGAAGCGATGCAAATTCTTGGAGGCATGGGATACATGCGCGGCAGTAGAGTTGAGCGAATTTATCGTGAGGTTCGGGTCAATGCCATTGGCGGCGGTTCCGAAGAAATTATGCGTGATTTAGCTGCGCGTCAGTTTGGGCTTTAAATTTTAAAATGATGCTGGGCCTTATTTCAAAGCACATGAGTATTTCAGTCACGTGAAAATAAAAAATGCCCCGTTACTTGAGTCGCGGGGCATTTTCAGTGTCAGTTTGTTAGATTCGGCTTAAGCTAGAATCGGAGCCAGTTTCATGGCAATGCTCATATCACCTTGAATCTTTAGCTTTCCAGACATGAAAGCAGCAGTGCCATCTAGATTACCTTCAGCCATTTCCATAAAATTTTCGATACTAATCACCATGGTACATTGTGTATCGGCATCTTCATTGCTGATGGTGTTTGGTACCTGAGTGGCATCCAAAACAATCAGGCCGTCATCACCGAAATCAAACTTTAAGGTCGCGCCTAATCCGCAATCTTCACCTACTTTTTCTTGCAATCCTGCTGTTACTAGTTCAAGTGACATACTAACGCTCCTTTTTATAAATATTTATAGTGCTCCGCTAATAAGCGGGGTACTGATCGGTACAATACACACTTTAAGAACCTCAGCCAACAAAATCAATACTCAAGGTGTTATTCGAGACTACCAGAAATAAGACTCTATCAGCTGTCGCGATAGTGACAATATTTGCAATTTATAAAGCTATTTAGAAGGGATGTTTAGGTTAAGATATAACGCACACATTATTTGACGTAGTTGATCGACAGGTCATCACTTCAAACTAATGTTGTGCCTGAGTTTGAGGTTGCTTTGCTGCGCCAAAGCCCACTAATATTTGGATTTAACTAATGATATCATCTAACCCAACTATCGATGTGCGCATTGGTGAGGAGCTCGATCCCAAACGGCTTGATGATGTGCTTAAACGAGTCATTACTGGCTTAAAGGGCTCGCCTCATATCAAACAGTTTCCCTCGGGCGCCTCTAATTTAACGTACCTCATTGGTTATGATAATCGTGAGTTGGTATTGCGTCGCCCACCGTTAGGTGCCAAAGCGGCCAGCGCGCATTCAATGATTCGTGAATATCGGGTCATTAGTGCGTTACAAAAAGAATACCCAGCCGTCCCCAAAACGATTTTTTACACAGACGATGAGTCAATGTTGGGATCTGAGTTCTATCTGATGGAAAAGATCGAAGGGGTGCTGGTTAAGGATAAAATCCCCGCTGATTGGGATTTCACTAACAGCGACCGCAATCGCTTTAGTAAAATAGTGTTTGATAAATTGATTGAACTGCATACCGTTGACTATAAAGCGGCGGGGCTCGGTGAGTTTGGCAAGCCTCAAGGCTATGCTGAGCGCCAGATAAAAGGATGGAATAAACGTTTCGCTAATGCTCAAACCCCAGACGTACCTGGGTTCGAGGATGTTCGTGAGTGGCTTGCGGCTAATATTCCTGATCAAGCCTCCAGCACGTCACCCTCCGCGCTTATTCACGGTGATTACCGGATTGACAACGTCATGCTCGATCCCAAAGATCCCTTCAATGTGGTTGCGGTGCTAGATTGGGAAATGGCGGCGCTTGGCGACCCACTAATGGACTTGTCTAATGCTCTGGCCTATTGGGTCCATAGTGATGACCCTCCATCGTTACAGGGCATTTTAAAACAACCCTCAGACGCACCTGGCATGATGCGTCGCGAAGATGTGATTGCATATTACGGTGAAAAAACGGGTTTTGACGTGTCCAAATGGGACTTCTATGAAGTCTATGGTTACTGGCGTTTGGTAGGTATTTTACAGCAGCTATACTTTCGATATGTGAACAAGCAGACTCAAGATCAGCGCTTCGCTGACTATGGTAAAGCTACCACCCAGCTAGGTAACTACTGTCGAACATTGATCGCTAAATCTACCTTATAAAAAAATAATAAAACAGGGATTCACCGGATGGAAAAGACCAACTCAGCAAAGGGTGCCACGGGAATATTGGTATTTTTATTAATTCTCAATATCCTAAATATGGTCGATCGGACCTTAATTGTCAGTTTTGGCACGTCTATTATCAGCGATCTTAACTTGAGTGACTCGCAGTTTGGATTACTGACAGGCCCGGTTTTTGTGTTCTTTTACTCCATTATGGGCCTGTTTATGGGTGCGCTGGCTGACCGAGTGCATCGTCCAAAGCTTATTGCCGCGGGCCTTGTGCTGTGGAGCGTCCTAACCGCCTTGTCAGGTATGGCGAAAAACTTTTTGCATATCGGCATGGCTCGCCTATTTATCGGTGTTGGCGAATCGGTGATGGCACCCTCTGCTATCTCAATGATTGCCGATCTGTTTCCTAAGGCCAAGCGGGGGACTGCCACGGGCATTTACTATCTTGGTGTGCCTTTGGGCGCTGGGGGTAGCTTTATTGTTGCCGGAATTCTTGGTCCGATGATTGGCTGGCGCAATTGCTTTTTTGTATTGGGTGCTACAGGGATAGTGTTGGCAATCGGTCTACTATTTTTGAAAGAGCCAAAACGTGGCGCTATGGAAGAGCAGGCTGTAACAGCTGAAGGAGATGGCCAAGCAGATTTGATGACGGGCAATTGGCGTCACGTTGTGTCTGAAGTGTTCACGGTGGTTAAATCGACACCGGCCTTAGCCTGGACCATGATTGGTGCGGTGTTTTTACATATTCCACTGGGTGCTGGCCAGTTTGCCATTGTTTGGCTTGAACGTGAAAGAGGTTTCGGCATTGGTGAAATCAGTGCGACCTACGGACTCATCTACATTATATTTGGTACCGTGGGTACTTTTTTAGGCGGCATACTCAGTGATTGGTATCAGGCCCGCTATAAGGGAGGAAGAGTTAGGTTCCTTGCATACCTAATGCTCTGCATAACCCCATTGCTCATTTCTTTTCGCTTTGTTTCGCCCTCATCTTCGTTGTTCTACATTGGCATGGCGGCGGGTATGTTCAGCGTAAGCTCGTTTTATGGCCCGGCATTTTCAACGGTACAAGATCTTACTCCTGCGCGATTGCGAGGCGTTATGACCGGCTTACTACTGGTCGCCTGCAATCTTCTGGGGCTTGGTATAGGTGCGATGATGACGGGTGTTCTCAGTGATGTCTTTTCCGCCAATTCAATTTTTGAACCGCTAACTAAGGCCTTATTAACGGCTGATGTTATTTCCTGGGCGGCGCCCTTGAGCTTCATTATGGCCTCGATCTATCTGGAAAGAGCCAAGTTAAAGCCATTAACACCGGGTTTGGTTAAATAGAAATTGGCATAAGCTCTTATGTTGATGGCATACAATCCAAAGATTAAATAATCATAGCAACGTACTATTCATAGGGTTATAAGTATGGTTTGAGGTATTTCGAGGAGCAACCAAAATGAGTGAGAAAATGATTCGTATTGCAGGCGCTAGTGGCTTTTGGGGTGATGCTGCGAGAGCGACTCCGCAGTTGCTAAAAGATGAAAACGTAGATTTTATCGTCTATGACTACCTTGCCGAAATCACAATGTCCATTATGGCGCGCGCCCGGGCTAAAAATCCAGACACTGGCTATGCCTTAGATTTTGTCAGTGCTGCGATGAAACCCAATCTCAAAGAAATTGCTCGTCAGGGCGTGCGTATTGTGTCAAATGCCGGCGGCGTTAACCCTCAGGCCTGTGCCAATGCATTGCGTGTAGTCATTGCCGAGTTGGGCCTGAACCTCAAAGTCGCCTGCGTGCTGGGTGATGACATGATTAGTCAGCGTAATGAAATAGCTGCTCAAGCCTATAAAGAAATGTTCTCGGGTGAGGATTTCCCTGATGTAGAAAAAGTTGCCAGCATAAATGCTTACCTAGGTGCTTTTCCGGTGGCTAGAGCGCTGCAAGAAGGGGCCGATATTGTTGTTACCGGTCGTTGTGTCGATAGCGCAGTAACCCTAGGCGCCTGCATCGATGCCTTTGGTTGGGGTCGTGATGATCTTGATCAGCTGGCCATGGGCTCTCTTGCCGGACATATTTTAGAGTGCGGGCCACAGGCTACTGGTGGCAACTTTACTGATTGGGAGCTTTCTAACAATCTTGAAAATATTGGTTATCCTATTACAACAATTAAAGCCGACGGCAGCTTTACCTGCTCTAAGCCTGAGGGGACAGGTGGTCTTATCTCGGTAGGTACCATCGCTGAGCAGATGGTTTATGAAATTGGTGATCCCCAAGCCTATATTTTGCCAGATGTTGTTTGTGACTTCTCTAATGTGACATTGACGGAGGTCGGCGAGAACCTTGTTGAAGTAAAAGGCGCCACTGGCTTGCCCGCACCTGATACCTATAAAGTTTGTAGCACCTACGCTGATCAGTTTCGTGGTGGTACAAGTATGACTTTTTATGGCGTAGATGCAGATAAAAAGGCCAATAAACTGGCCGCTGCTATTTTTGCAGCATCACGTAGAACCTTAAAATTGTATGGTTTAGCGGATTACAGTGAAACTAGCGTTGAGTTAATTGGCGCTGAAAGTCAGTACGGGGCAAATGCGGCTGTGGCTAATTGTCGAGAGCTGTCCATGAAGATTGCCGTAAAACACGCAGATCCTGCGGGCATCGGCATACTGTTAAAAGAGTGTGTGGGCCTTGGGCTGGCGACACCGCCCGGTTTGTCTGGCTTCGCTGGTGCGCGACCTAAGCCATCGCCAGTGGTGAGGTTATTTTCTTTTGCTCTGCCCAAAGGAAACTTGCGGATTCAAGTCGAGCTTGATGGCACCTACATTGATTGCCCAGATAGTCAGGGCGCACCGCTAAATCGAGATCTCATTGAGCGACCACAGGCGCCCAGCGCGCCCCTGGACAGCAATGCCGTGAATGTGCCCCTGATTAAGCTGGCGCTGGCTCGTAGCGGTGACAAAGGAAATAAGGCCAATGTGGGCATCATTGCTCGCCAGCCTCGCTATCTTCCTTACATTTATGCGGCCTTGAGCGAGCAGGCTGTGGCAGAGCGCTTTGCACACTTTTTACCTGAAGGTGCCACGCAACAAAGTCTTTGCTACGTCGAGCGCTACCTGATGCCAGGTACCAACGCGATTAACTTTTTAATCCATGATGTCTTGGGAGGCGGGGGTATGGCGAGTATACGCAACGACGCTCAAGGCAAGGGTTTCGGTCAATTAATGTTGGATGCTTCAATTCCAGTCAGTGCGGCTATTGCCACTGAAGTTAACGCCTAAAAAATTATCTTAAAAGATAGATGGAGACGGCCATATGGCAGTATTTGCCTCAAAAATAAACACCAGCTCAGAGACCTTTTTACGTCAGCGCAAAGAAATGCTAGAGCTGGTCGATAGGCTCAATGAACTCAATGGCCGGGGCCGTGCAATCTCCGAGAAGCGCAAGCCACGTTTTGATGCCCGTGGACAGCTAACACCGCGCGAGCGTTTAGCCCGCCTGCTCGACCCAGGTATGCCATTTTTAGAAATAGGCAATATCGCCGGTTACATGGTCGACACTAAGAAAGAGGAAAAGTCGATCCCTGGATCAACGGTTATCTCTGGAATTGGGTTTATTTCCGGCGTGCGATGCGTGGTTGTTGTCGACGATAGCGGCATATTAGCGGGCTCTTTAACCACCGCTGGCGGTTACAGAATTCGTCGAGCCGAGCAAATCTCTCTGGAGCAAAAGCTACCCTTTGTACACCTTGTGGAAAGCGCCGGTGGCGACTTAATGAACTACACGGTAGAGGGGTTTAGTGCCGGAGGCGCGCTGTTTGGCTCGTTGGCGCAGTTAAGTAAAGCCGGTATTCCTGTCATTTCTATACTACATGGCTCATCTACGGCTGGCGGCGCCTATATGCCGGGTCTAAGTGACTATGTCATTGCTATTAAAGGTAATGGGCGTGCATTTTTGGCGGGGCCGCCACTACTCAAGGCAGCCACCGGTGAAATAGCTACCGAAGAAGAGTTAGGTGGGGCAGAAATGCACGCTACTATCTCGGGTTTGGCTGAATACCTAGCCGAGAACGACGGCCAGGGGCTGCAAATATGCCGTGAAGTCGTCGATCGTCTGCAATGGAATGATAACTGCTCATTGCCACCCAAGCGATCGTTCCTTGAGCCCATCTATGATCCCGATGAGTTAGCCGGGATCATTCCTACGGACTATCGTACACCCTATGACATGCGTGAGCTGGTCGCCCGAGTGGTTGATGGCTCTGACTTCTTAGATTTTAAACCGCGTTTTGGCGTCTCTACCGTGTGTGTTCAGGCAGAAATCTTTGGTCAAGCGGTGGGTATTATTGGTAACAATGGCCCAATTGATCCTCAGGGTGCCAACAAGGTTACTCAGTTCTTGCAACTGTTAGACCAGGCCAATATTCCTGCATTGTTCTTTCAAAATACCACTGGCTATATCGTCGGCACCAAGTCTGAGCAAGCGGGCATGATTAAGCATGGATCGAAAATGATTCAGGCAGTGCGCAACATTGATGTGCCGCGTATTACCTTTATGACCGGCGCTAGTTTCGGTGCGGGCAACTACGGCATGTGTGGGCGTGGTTATGATCCCGACTTCCTGTACACCTTTCCCAACGCCAAAATGGGCGTAATGGGCGGTGAGCAGGCTGCTAAGACCATGTCTATGGTAGCCCGCGGCAAAGCGGCCGCTATGGGCGTAGATGCAGACGAGGAGATGCTAGCGGAGCAAGAAAAGATGATGGCGCACATCTTCGACTCCCAATCTGATGCTTTTTATACCTCAGGCCACATGATGGACGACGGCATGATTGATCCACGAAACATGCGTAAAACCTTGGGGATGTTGCTAGAAACGGTACGTGAAGGCCGTTGCAGAAAATTGCGCCCCAACAGTTTTGGTGTTGCACGTCTGTAACCTGATTAATTAAATAGCGGAGATAATCACATGAGTGATCTAGCTAAAACACAATTACCCTCAACCAACTCGCTGGTCTTAGAGCGGCAAGGTTCTGTACTAAAGATCTGGTTTAACCGCCCCGAGGCTAAGAATGCCCTGAACGCAGAGATGACAGATGAGCTCGTTAACGTGCTCAGCTTGGTTAAAGATGACCGCAGTATTCGCACTATTGTGTTGCGTGGCAAAGGTGGCTTCTTCTGCGCAGGTGGTGATATTAAAGGCTTTAAGTCCGGTATGCAGACAAGTGATGCTGCTGAAGTGGCCAAGAGTAACCGCTCCTTCGGTGACGTTATGATCATGCTCAACGAGCAACCTCAGGTCGTGATTATCTTGGTGGAAGGTGCCGCCATCGGCGGAGGGCTGGGCCTTGCCTGTGTTGCTGATGTGACTCTGGTTACCGCAGATGCACGTTTCCGTCTCAGCGAGACTAGCCTAGGCATTCCCCCGGCGCAGATTGCACCCTTTGTTACTGAGCGTGTTGGTCTTACCCAGGCTCGTCGGCTGATGCTTACCGGTGCGCGTTTTAAAGGAGAAGAGGCGGTTAAGTTGGGCATTGCTCATGGCGTTGCCGACAATGTAGAGGATCTTGAGGCGCAATGTGACACTATTTTACAGCAGATTAATGCCTGTGCCCCTGGCGCCAATGCGGTAACCAAAGACATTCTGTTTGAAACCTTACGCCGCCCGAGAGCAGATGCATTGGATTTTGCATCCCGAGGTTTTGCGCAATGCATGCTCAGTCCAGAAGGGTTAGAGGGTGTCGCAGCTTTTGTAGAGAAGCGTAAAGCTTATTGGAACGAAGAGATCTAGCGCGCTTTATAGGCCGATATATAAACTATATAAAACAGATTGTTAGGAAAGTTTATTAATGAATAACTTTAATAGTATATTAATTGCCAACCGCGGCGAAATTGCCTGCCGAGTCATCCGTACGGCCCAAAAATTGGGCTACCGAACAGTGGCTGTTTACTCCGACGCTGACGCGAGTGCACCCCATGTTCAGTTGGCCGATGATGCAGTGCGCATTGGGCCAGGACCTGTTGGCGAGTCCTACTTGGTTCCAGAGCTTATTTTGCAAGCAGCGGCCAGCAGTGGCGCAGAATCAATTCATCCTGGCTATGGTTTTCTCAGTGAAAATGCGGCCTTTGCTGAAGCAGTAGAGAGCGCAGGCCTGGTTTTCATCGGGCCGACGCGTGAAGCCATTGATGTCATGGGTAACAAGGCCGAGTCTAAGCGCCGCATGATTGAAGCGGGTGTACCCTGTGTGCCTGGTTATGAGGGCCACGACCAGAGTGACAAAACCCTATTGGCAGAGGGGCTTAAGATTGATTTACCTCTCATGGTCAAGGCCGCCGCCGGTGGTGGCGGGCGCGGTATGCGTCTGGTTCACGATCAGGCTGATCTTGCTAACGCGATAAAACTAGCCCGTGCCGAAGCAGAAGGGGCCTTTGGTTCAGGCGAGCTTATCCTGGAAAAAGCCATTATCAAGCCCCGGCATGTCGAAATACAGGTATTTGCCGACACCATGGGCAATACCGTACATCTGGGCGAGCGTGATTGCTCGGTGCAGCGCCGTCATCAAAAGGTCGTTGAAGAAGCCCCCTGTCCGGTAATGACCCCGGAACTGCGCGAGAAAATGGGTCAATCGGCGATTGATGCGGCTAAAAGTGTTAACTATCGCGGTGCCGGAACAGTTGAGTTTTTGCTCGATGACAGCGGCTTCTTTTACTTTTTGGAAATGAACACTCGCCTGCAAGTTGAACATCCTGTGACCGAGCTCATTACTGGTCTAGACCTGGTGGCGCTGCAAATCAGTGTTGCCCAGGGCGAGCCTCTTGGTTTGAGCCAAGCCGATATCACTTTAGAGGGGCATGCCATTGAAGTGCGCCTATACACTGAAGACCCAAGCCAAGACTTCTTGCCGGCCTCTGGTCCAGTCGATCTTTGGGTGCCAGCCCCAGGTGTGGGTGTGCGTATTGACGATGGTATTTCCTCGGGTCAGGCCATTTCACCGTTTTATGACCCCATGGTGGCCAAGATTATTGGCTATGGCCCAACCCGCGAGACTGCGCGCTTACGGCTGATTGGTGCGCTTAAGGAAACGGTTCTTTTTGGGACGCCCAACAACAAAGATTTTTTGATTCAGTGTCTAGAAAAACAAAGCTTTATTGACGGCGCCGCAACCACCGCCTTTATTGCTGAAGAGTTCTCCGAGGCTGACCTTGCAGTGGCGCCGGTGAGCTTTTCGGACAGTGCAGTGGCGGCAACGCTTGACCTCTGGTTAGAGAACAAAGCGTATTTCCAACACAGCCTGCTAGTAAGTTGTGAGCTTAAAAATTGGACCATGGCCAGCGCTATGGTCTCGCGCAAGCAGTATCAGTTTGATGAGACTACTCACGACCTGTCAATATCACCCGTAAATAGCAGTGTAGATACCTATCAGGTCACTGACGCCACTGCCGAGCAAAGTGCAGTGATACAGGTATTATCCATACAGGCCAACGCGGCTGTGGTGTTATTGGATGGGGTTAAGTTAGTCGCTCAGTTTATGCAGCGCCAGCGCGGCCAAATATATTGCTCTATTGGGGGTCGCGGCGCCTTCTTCAAAGACCTCATTATTCTCGACGGTGCGTTGGCTGAAGCCGTGGGAGGAGGTCGTGTTATCGCCCCCATGCACGGACTGTTGCTTGAAGTCATGGTGAAACCAGGTGAAGAAGTCAGCAAAGGGCAAACTTTAGCCGTGCTGGAAGCGATGAAAATGCATTATGAGATTCAAGCTGAAATTGACGGCACGGTAGCTGGAGTTACGGCTGTCGCTGGCAAACAGGTTGCCACAGACGATGTGCTTATTGATATTAACGAAAACGAAAACGAAGACGCATAACACACAACACATAAACACAGGGGTTTGGTATGGCATTAAAACTTTGGCATTGCGCCGGTTCACGATCAATTCGTCCACTTTGGACCTTGGAAGAAATGGACCTTGATTACGAGCTTGAGGTCATGCAGTTTCCGCCTCGTTTTACCCAGGCCGGTTACACCGAAATCAATCCCATCGGCACCGTGCCATTTTTTACCGATGACGCTGACGGCCCCGAGCATATTGTCCAGATGACCGAATCGGCCGGTATAAGCCAGTACGTTGCTGATCGCTATGGCCCAACCGACCTGGTCGTAGGTGTTAATGAGTCAGGCTATGGTGATTATCTCAATTGGTTACATCGCAGCGATGCAACCCTGACGTTCCCACAAACTCTGGTCTTGCGATATACCATTCTGGAGCCAGAGGCAACGCGGCTGCCCAAGGTGGCGGAGGATTACACCAAATGGTTCTACTCGCGTCTGCGTTCAGTCGAGTTAGCCACAGCAGATAACGAGTTTCTAGTCGGAAATCGTTTTACTATTGCCGACATTGCGGTAGGCTTTGCGCTGCACTTGGCCGAATCGTTGGGCTTGTCCGAAGGATTCAAACCAAACACTAAGGCCTACTACGGGCGCTTAAAAGCGCGTCCAGCCTTTCAAAAAGCTACGTCGCTGTAAACGCAGCAACGTAAAACAATCAAAATTGGAAAAATCAATGATCAAACATGCCGTATACCCAAATCTATTCTCGCCACTTGATTTGGGGTTTACCTCCATTAAAAATCGTGTACTGATGGGTTCTATGCACACTGGTTTGGAAGAAGCTGAAAATGGCTTTCCGCGTCTTGCCGCCTATTTTGCAGAACGGGCCAGAGGTGGTGTTGGCATGATAATCACCGGTGGCATCGCGCCGAATATAGAAGGAGGCTTTGGCGCTAAACTGTCAACCCCAGAAGAGGCGGAGGACCACCGGCTGGTCACTAACGCGGTTCACGAGGTTGATCCAGAGATTAAAATCTGCATGCAAATCCTGCATGCAGGACCATTAGCTGGTACCCCAGCCTGTGTTGCTCCTTCAGCGATTCCATCACGAATAGCGAGAATTGTGCCCATCGAACTGGATGAAGAGGGGGTTCAAAAGCAAATTAACGACCATGTGCAATGCGCCAAAATGGCCCAGTTAGCGGGTTATGACGGTGTCGAAGTTATTGGTTCCGCTGGATACTTGCTGAGTACTTTTTTGGTCGAAAAAACCAATCAACGTGATGATCAATGGGGCGGTAGCTACGAGAATCGCATGCGGTTTCCCTTAGAAATCATGCGCCGCTGTAGAGCAGAAGTGGGTGAAAACTTCATATTGATCTTCCGCATTGCCGCCATGGATATGTTGCAAGGTGGTATGTCGTGGGATGAAGTGGTACTGCTAGCTCAAGAAATGGAAAAAGCAGGTGTCACCATTATTAGCACCCACTTTACCTGGCATGAGTCTACCGTGCCTACTATCGCAACTATGGTGCCAAGAGCGGCTTTTGCTGGTGTTACCGGTCGTTTGCGAAAAGAATTAAACATTCCAACTATCACCAGCAACCGTATCAATATGCCCGATGTTGCCGAGCAGGTATTGGTCGACGGCCACGCTGACATAGTCTCTATGGCACGTCCGATGCTCGCGGATGCTGATTTGGTCAATAAAGCCTTTGAAGGTCGTGAAGACGAAATCAACACCTGTATTGCCTGCAATCAGGCTTGTTTAGATCACACCTTTGAAGGTAAATCGGTAAGTTGTTTGGTCAATCCCAGAGCGGCCCACGAGACAATACTCAACTACGAGCCTACAGCTAACGCCAAGAAAATCGCTGTCATTGGCGCGGGTCCCGCCGGTATGTCCTACGCCACGGTTGCTGCAGAGCGTGGCCATAATGTCACTTTGTTTGATATGGCTAGTGAAATTGGCGGTCAGTTTAATTTGGCAAAGCAGGTGCCAGGCAAAGAGGAGTTTGTTGAAACGCTACGCTACTACAAACGTATGCTGGAAATACATAATGTCGATGTTCGTCTGAATTCTACGGTATCAGCAGAGCAGCTAAAGCAGAGCGATTTTGATCACGTGGTCGTGGCTACGGGCATTACCCCTCGAACCCCAGACATTGAAGGCATCGATCATCCCAGTGTGGTGAGTTACATCGACGTGATTCGCGGTAACTGTGAGGTCGGTAAGCGAGTTGCCGTCATGGGTGCCGGCGGTATTGGCTTTGATGTATCAGAGCTCATTATGCACAGCGGCGTCTCTGGTGCGCTTGATCGAGACGTATTTGCCAAAGAGTGGGGCATTGATTTTGAAAACCATCCGCGCGGTGGCGTCACGGGCGTTGTGCCTCAGGTCGCTAAAGCCGACCGTCAGGTTTACCTGTTGCAGCGCAAATCTAGCCCAGTGGGCCGTGGTTTAGGCAAAACCACCGGTTGGACGCACCGTATATCACTGGCTCAGCGGGGCGTAAAAATGCTCAATGGTCTGGAATACCACAAAATTGACGATCAGGGCTTACATATCAGCACTGATGGCATGCCTGAGCTGCTTGAGGTCGACACCGTCATTGTTTGCGCAGGCCAGGTACCCAAGCGCGGCCTATTTGATGAAATTACTGCCATGGGTATGGAAGCCAGTTTGATTGGCGGTGCTTTTGAAGCGTCAGAATTAGATGCCAAAGCGGCCATTAACCAGGCCAGTTATTTAGCTGCGGCGATCTAGTATGCCTGCCAGCCATTCAGATGGATGGGAACTATTTACAGACGAAGGCATCTCTGAAGGTAGTTATCCAGTTGGGGGGTGAAAGAAATAAAAGTGCGAGATTTGATTTTAAGCCGCTAGTGTGACCAGCCGGCCGCTTTAAAGGCCCCGCAAAGTATTGACCTATATAATGCCATAACTTACAGTGCCTATAAGTATTTATAGCAAAGGAGCTACGCAATTGGATATTCGATTTTCAGCAGAAGACATTGCATTTCGTGATGAAGTTCGAGATTTTTTCGCCGCCGAATACGAGGGTGCTGCATCGACTCCCCTAAGTGATAACGCGGCCACTGACTACAAGGCCGCCATTGTTGGCTGGCAAAAAAAGCTGCATGCCAAAGGCTGGATAGCACCAGGCTGGCCCAAGGAATATGGCGGCACAGGCTGGACTAGCACGCAAAAGTTTATCTATGAAACCGAGCGAGGGTTAGCGGGTATTCCTGACGTGGTTCCGTTTGGCTTAAAAATGGTTGCACCAGTTATTTACACGTTTGGCAGCGAAGAGCAAAAAGCTCGCTTCTTGCCAGGCATACTCAGCAGCGACGATTGGTGGTGTCAGGGTTATTCAGAGCCGGGCGCCGGGTCAGACTTGGCGGCATTAAGTACATCAGCTGACTATGCTGGCGACAATTACATAGTTAACGGCCGTAAGATCTGGACTACCTTTGCCCAGTATGCCGACTGGATTTTCTGCTTGGTAAGGACCTCTAAAGGCATTCGTCGCCAAGAAGGCATTAGCTTCTTGCTGATCGATATGAACACCCCAGGCATTACTGTTAAGCCGATTGTGACCATCGACGGTAAGCACAGCCTCAACGAGGTATTGTTTGAAGACGTTGCAGTCCCAACCGAAAATCTTATTGGTGAGCAGGACAAAGGCTGGACGTATGCTAAAGCCCTTTTGGCCCACGAACGCACTGGTATGGCAGAGGTTGCTGACTCCAAGCGCATGCTTGAAGGCCTTAAACAACGCGCTACTACCGAGATTAATGGCGGCAAGCCGATGATCGAAGACCCAGTCTTCCAAATGCGTATGTCAGACATTGAGATGGAGCTTATGGCGCTGGAATACACCGAGCTACGTGTATTTGCATCAATGGCAGCCGGCGGGATGCCGGGGCCTGAATCTTCGCTGTTGAAAATCAAAGGCACTGAGATCAGCCAAGCCATTCACGAGCTACAATTGCAACTGGCAGCTAACTACGGCGGCGCATTGGCCGGCGATCTCAGCAGCAACGAGCTTGGACATGATTTTGCTGCTGAAGCACGCGGCAAGTACATGTACGGTCGCGCAGCGACTATTTACGGTGGCTCTAACGAAGTGCAACGAAATGTAATTGCCAAAGCCGTTCTCGGCCTATAAAACATCTGTTTATAGCCCTAAAAAGATTTCAGGAGTTGACGTATGAATTTTGAGTTTTCCGAAGAACAAACCATGATCAAAGACAGCGTTTCGCGCTTTGTTCGTGAGCGGTACGATTTTGACACACGCCGCGGCATTATTGAATCAGACGACGGTATCAGCCGTGAATTTTGGACAATGTTTGCCGAGCTTGGCTGGTTGTCAGTGCCTTTCGCTGAAGAATACGGCGGTTTTGGTGGCAATGTCGTGGACATAGCGGTCGTGATGGAAGAAATGGGCAAAGGCATTATGGTTGAGCCCTATGCCTCTACCGTTGTGGTGTTTGGTGGCCTGCTGTCCGCTTCAACTAACGCGGCACTAAAAGAGCAGGTCATTCCGAGTATTATTGAAGGAGATTGCCTAGGTTCCTTTGCCTACATGGAGCCTCAGTCACGCTATGAGATGAGTGACGTATCCACGACGGCAATCGCCACTGGCGATGGCTACACCTTAAACGGCGTAAAAACGGTAGTAGCCAATGGCGGCACAGCCCACAAGTTTGTGGTGACTGCACGTACTAGCGGCGAACAGTTTGACCACAGTGGTGTAAGCCTGTTTTTAGTTGACGCAACAGCACCGGGGGTTGACGTAAAAGCCTATAAAATGATGGACGGCCAGAGTGCAGCTACTCTGACCTTAACGGATGTTGCAGTTGATCAGAGTCAATTGCTCAACGCAGCGGGTGAGGGCATGGATCTCATCGGTCGGGTCATGCCGCAAATCTTAATCGGTTTATCTGCAGAAGCTCTGGGCATTATGGCAACGCTCAATACGTTGACCGTAGAGTACTCCAAGACTCGCCAGCAGTTTGGCGCACCCATTGGCTCCTTCCAAGTGCTACAGCACCGAATGGTCGACACCTTTATGGGCTGCGAGCAGACCAAGTCTATGCTTTATCGGGGTCTTTGTGAGTCAAAAAGTGAAACCGACGCAGTTGCATTAGCTAAAACAGTACATGCTTTAAAAGCTACAGTGGCGCGCTACGGTAAGATTATCGGAGAAGAAGCGATTCAGCTACATGGTGGCATTGGTATGACTGACGAGCTGAATATTGGCCACTACGTTAAGCGACTAATGATGATTAACACCAGCTATGGTGATGGTGATTTCCATCAGAAGGCGTTTAATCAGCTAAGTTACTCAGCCTAACCATGGCGCTGGTCGTTATTGCGGTCATTGCAATTGTGTTTGTGATTGGCTACATACGGCTGCAAAAAGATAAACTTACTCATTATGACCTTCCTTCTGGGAAGGTTTTTGCATTTACCGACCCCAAAATCCTAGCGATCAACGCGGACGCCCTAAAGACCATTTATAGCCAACTAAGGGGTAGTTCTGGCGGATCAGAAGCGATGCCGTGGAAGCAGCGTGCAAAATACCTCCGCAAGGTCATGGATGAGTTTCGCAGCCACATACCCATTATTAGTGCCTGCACTAAAGCTAACGCAGGCGGAGTGGTTGCTGAATGGGTTGTAGCCCCGGGGGCCGATACTAACCGTCGGTTTTTGTATATTCACGGTGGTGCTTTTATAGCCGGCAGCCCCAAAAGCCATCGAGTAATCACCAGTAAACTCTCAGAGATCACTAACAGCGCAGTATTAGCCATTGACTATCGTCTAATGCCCGAGCACAAGAGAATGGACTGCGTAGAGGACTGCCGTATCGCCTATGACTGGCTTTTGGCCAACGGCCCTGACGGGCAATCAACGGCAGTATCCGTTTATGTAGCGGGGGACTCAGCCGGTGGCAACCTAACGCTGTCACTATTGGCGTGGGCGCGCGACACTGATCGCAGGGCCCCCAATGCCGCGATCGCACTGTCACCAGTCACTGATATGCGCATGGTTAACCCCAGTATTAAAGCTAATCTGCATTCAGACGTTATGCTAAAACCCCTAGCAAAAAGACTCTCAAAAGTACCACGCTGGCTGGTTATGTTGGGTGGGTACTTTATTGCCCGATATAACCCTTGTGATCCGGTAGTTTCACCACTGTTAGGTAAACTTAACGGTTTGCCTCCATTACTGGTGCAGGCCAGCGACGCAGAAATATTAAGAGATGATGGCCGCCGTTACGTTAATAAAGCATGTGGCGCAGGCTCGAATGCAACCCTGCAATTGTGGGGGGATATGCCGCATGTATGGCAAATGTTTTATCCAGAATTACCCGCAGCCGCAGAGGCGTTTGATGAGATAAAGACGTTTGTTGAGCGCTATCCATAACGGAAAAACACCTATGACGGTTTTATTAAGTTAATAACTAAGGAGGGATTGAATGCTAAAGGTTCACTTTGTGGCAGGGACTCGAGCAGGGCGAGTGGTGTGGTTGTTAGAAGAGCTAGGCCTAGAATACGAAGTTAATAGCATGCCTTTTACTAAGGACGGGCTAAAATCAAGCGAACATAGAGCAAGACATTCCCTGGGTAGAGTGCCGGTGCTGGAAGACGGCGACATTTCCCTTTATGAATCAGGTGCAATAATCGATTATATTCTTGAGCGACATATTAATGGGGGCTTAAAACCTTCGGTCGACGCGGATGAATTCCCTCTGTATTTACAATGGTTTCATTACTGCGAGGGCATGGTCATGCCGCCTATGAATCAGATTGTTGTGCAAAAGTTTTTGTTGCCACCAGAGCGCAGAGATCCGAATGCCTTAAGGCAAGCAGAAAATCTGCTGACAAAATCCTTAGCTCCTATTAATGAAACCCTAGAGGGAAAAGACTATCTGGTAGGCGATTTCTCTGCGGCCGATATAATGCTGGGTCATGCATGCTTTATGGCCAACAGAAATGGTTGTGTTACTGACAATATGACGAATATTAAAACCTACATCGATAAAATAGAGTCCAGGCCTAGCTTTAATAAAGCAATAAATATGCAATAGAAATGGAAAGTAGTAGCTCTTTTGAAGAGCTGCGCTTACTTGTCTAGGGGCAATATTTGATGTATCCCGTGGATGCTGCCATCTGAATTAACTGAAAAATAGCGATCGTCTTGGCGGTAGATAGGCCCGCATTTGGTCTCTCTAGCGGCCTTCGGCAGGCCTGTTTGAATACTCACACAACGTTGGCTGTCTTGCACATACCAGGTGCCTGTAACAATTCCATCTGCATTTTCATTGCGCCAGGTACTGGTAAAGCGCCCGTCA
>Ga0257121_1000867_pt1 | contig 24038 bp, 16 predicted proteins | sample SI106_100metaG_FD_190180 | JGI IMG/M metagenome (GOLD analysis project Ga0257121, IMG submission 190180) | Marine microbial communities from Saanich Inlet, British Columbia, Canada - SI106_100 | ecosystem: Environmental > Aquatic > Marine > Inlet | place: Canada: British Columbia | collected... | reverse complement strand
AAAGATTCTTTTCTCATAGAGATGAATTTGGACAATGGGACCCGAAAAATCAAAGACCTGAACTTTGGAACCTTTTTAACGGAAGAAAGAAAATGGGGGAGCACTTCAGAATATTTCCAATTTCTAACTGGACTGAAATGGATGTTTGGCAATATATTTTACACGAAAAAATTGAATTGCCTTCTTTATATTTCTCTCACAAAAGAGAAATAGTCAATAGAGATGGTGTACTTTTAGGAAAATGTGATTACATCCAATTAAAGGATAATGAAGTTTGGGAGGAAAGAACCATAAGATGTAGAACTATTGGAGATATGACCTGTACAGGTGTTGCAGAATCGGATGCCGGAACTTTAGAAGAAATTATTGAAGAAGTTGCATCAACAAGAGTTACTGAAAGAGGTAGCAGAGCAGATGATAAAAGATCGGAAGCAGCCATGGAAGACAGAAAAAAAGAAGGTTATTTTTAAAAAACAAAAATCATGAGAGAAACAAAAGGATATTTAGATATGGAGCTTTTACGATTCACAACTGCAGGAAGTGTAGATGACGGAAAAAGTACTTTGATTGGGAGATTACTTTACGATAGTAAAGCAATTTTTGAAGATCAAATGGAATTATTGGAAGAAACAAGTAAACAAAGAGGAGAAGAAGGAGTAAACCTTGCATTGTTAACTGATGGATTAAGATCAGAAAGAGAACAAGGAATTACTATTGATGTAGCTTACAGATACTTTGCAACTCCAAAAAGAAAATTCATTATTGCAGATACTCCAGGACATATTCAGTACACAAGAAATATGGTTACAGGAGCATCAACAGCTAACTTAGCACTACTTTTAGTAGACGCAAGGCATGGAGTAATCGAACAAACTAAAAGACATGCATTTATTGCATCACTTTTACAAATTCCTCACATTGCAGTTTGTGTGAACAAGATGGATTTAGTGGACCACAGTAAAGAAGCTTTTGATAAAATAAAAAAGGATTTTGAGAATTTTGCAACAAAATTAGAGATTAAAGATGTTCGTTTTATTCCTATTTCAGCACTGAATGGAGATAATGTTGTGGATAGATCTGAAAATATGGATTGGTATGATGGATCAACTTTAATGCATCTTTTAGAAAATATTCATATTGGATCCGACCAAAATCATGTAGATTGTAGATTTCCTGTACAATATGTAGTTCGACCTCAATCAGCAGAACATCCAGATTATAGAGGATATGCAGGAAGAATTGAAGGTGGAGTTTTCAAACCAGGAGATGATGTAACAGTACTTCCTTCAGGGTTTACATCTAAGATTAAATCTATAGATACTTTTGATGGTGAAGTAGCAGAAGCATTTTCTCCAATGTCAGTTTGCATGACTTTAGAAGATGATATTGATATCAGTAGAGGAGATATGTTGGTTAGAGAAAACAACAAACCAACTGTAGAGCAAGATATTGATGTTATGATTTGCTGGATGAATGAAAAGAAAATGATTCCTAGAGGAAAATATACAATAAGACATACAAGCCAAACTGCAAGATGTATCATTAAAGAAGTAAAGTATAAAATGGATGTCAATACACTGCATAGATTAGAAGATGAAAAAGAAATCGGATTAAATGATATTGGAAGAATTACTGTCCGTACCACTAAACCATTATTCTTTGATAGTTACAGAAGAAATAGAAATACTGGAAGTATTATTTTAGTAGATGAAGCAACAAACGAAACAGTTGCTGCTGGTATGATAATTTAAAACCCATAATATTAAAAAAATAAAAAAAACCACTTTTTCAAGTGGTTTTTTTATTTATCTATTATTTATTTTAACCTAAAGAACATTTAATTGGTACTGTATATTTTACAGGAACCGCTTTCCCAATTTGTCTTCCTGGAGTAAATTTAGGTAACTTTTCCACAACTTCAATTGCAGCTTTATCTACATGTTTATCAAGACCTAATAATATTTTTACCCTACCAACTTCACCATCTTTTTCAACAACAAATTCTATTATTACCCTTCCTTCAATTCCGTTTGCTTTTGCAATTTCTGGGTATTTAAAATTTCTAGCAATGAATTTCATGATTTCAGATTGAGTACATGCTTCATCTTTGCATTTTCCAAAAATAGGCATTTGCTCTACAGAAATAAATGGCTCAGAAAATTCCTCTTCTTCCATTTCTATCATTTCGTTCTGATCAGTTTCAGCAGTTTCTATCTCGACTTCCTTTTCTAACTCTTCCTCATTCTCCTTAATCTCAATTTCTTCTGGAGCTTCTGGCTCTTCTGGCGGTGGAGGTGGTTTTTCTTCTTCTGGCCTTGTAATTTCAATATCCTCCTCCTCTAATGTCTCCATAGAAACATCACCTAAATCTTTAATTTCAGAAGCACCAGATGTGTATTCGTAAGACATAATAGAAAATGACAATGCAATAATTAAACCAATTTGTAAAAATATTTGCCTCTTTGATTCTAAATCTGCTTTCGGATTCTTTTTTAGTTCCATAGCGCTAAGATATTAAATTTTTATATTCTTCTGCAGAAAGAAGATTCTCTAATTCTGACACATCAGAAATATTAACCTTTACAATCCAACCCTCTCCATAAGGATCATTATTTATTAATTCTGGTGCATCTTCTAAATTTTCATTAAATTCTAAAACTTTAGAAGTTATTGGAATAAATAAATCGGAAACAGTTTTTACCGCTTCAATTGTTCCAAATACTTCTTCTTTATCTAAATTCTCTCCTTCAGTGTCTACCTCAACAAAAACAATGTCTCCTAATTCACATTGCGCAAAATCAGTTACACCAATAGTTGCAACATCACCCTCTACTTTTAACCATTCATGGTCCTTAGTATATTTTAAATTTTCTGGACTATTCATTTTAATCAAATTTTTTACAAAAATACACTTTTACAATTGCTATCAAAACTATCCCGCTAAAGTAAATCGTAAGCTAAATCCTGCATTTGTTATAGCTCCCGGATATGTTATATCAATAAACGGATTTGTAATAACCTTATCATAGAATACCTTTAAATTCAACCTCTGATTTACAACATAATCAGCCGAAAATTTAATACTAATTGTTTGCTGACCCATAGTAATTTGTTCCAAATCTTCAACAATTTTCCGTATTACAGTTTTATTATTTCGTATATTTAAGTCCAATTTCAAATCCAAATCGCTCGATATTTTTTTTCCTCTCCCAGCAGAACGAAACTTAAACTCAACATCCTTTATTCTAAATCCTGTACCAATTACATACTCACTTCCGGTCATTTCAGTTAATTGATTATTGGCAAGTGATAAACTTAATGTTCTATTCCTTTTTATTTCGAACTTGGTAATCAAACTATTTTTCCAAGTCATATCTACTTTTATTAACGGGCTAAACTGTTCATTTATTGTAACTTGTCCTATTTCATATTTTGAAAAATAATTGTCAGTATTCGGATTAATTTCAGAAGCCCAACCTTCATATTCTTTATAATCCAAATTACTAACATATGAACCCAATGAATAAGAACTTCTGTAAGCGTGTGCTAAAGTAAAGGTTTGAAAATACTTTTTGATAAATTTTGTTTGTATCAATCCATCATAATTTATTCTCCAGTTTGGCAAAGGAATTACGGGCATTTTATTTAAAGAAACTCCTAAAGCGTCCTTCCCAGCATAAGCCGCTAAAAAGGAGGGAATTAGCACATCCTGAGAAGTAGCTCCATATCCTTCTGGAAATCCAGTTGAATCGAGAATGCCAGAATAATTTGGATTATCAGCGGCTATTCTTTTTGCTATTTCATTTCTGTAATTTCGGAACTGAGCAAATATTTTTGAAGAAGCATCTTCATTGTCTGCAGTAAAAGCCGTTTTCCAAGAAATAAAAGACATGGAAAAACTACCTTGCTCTGTAGGAGAAAATTTCATAAAATTATTATCATCTCCCGACCAACGATAATATTCCTGTTCATCAAGAGAAGTGTTTTTACTTGCCGTTAGCTCAATTCTCAACTTTTTTATTGGTTCAACCGAGCTTCTGAGAACCAAATTTTTAGAAGAAGAACTTTTGTACAATGTATTCAAATTTTCATTTTTTGTGAGCCAACCATTTTTTCCTGCAAAATCTCGTATATCTCTTTGACTACCAAAAGCAAAAGGTAATCCTGGTGCAAACTCTCCCCATTGCTGACCTAAAAAGTGAGATTCTGGCAAAAATCCTGGAAGGAATGTTCCTTGATTTACCGAATAATTAATTGAAACATTCTTTACTCCCAATACAAATCTGGTTGCATATTCAAATATTTTATACTGATTTTTCTTTTCTGCTTCATCCTCTTCCTTTTTCACTTGAGAATTCCTACCTTTACCTCTATTTCTTTTCTTTCCTTTTTGTAATACCTTCTTAAAATACGGAACTTTATTGTAAATACTTGTCAAATTTATCTGACCATTATATTGTATGTTGTTCGAATTCTGAATGTTGTTCCCAAATTCTGTCATGGAAAGCGGAGCTGCTGCCCAATCGTAATTTGCAGTATATCTTGTGTTCAAGCTCAAGAAATTAAGAATTGGAATTTTATTAAACGGAAACTGATAATTTGCTCCCAAAGTATGGTGATAAGAAGTAACCCTTCCTCCTTTCCAAAAATTCTGCCAAAGAGTATCCTTGTCATTTTTATCTAACTTTCCTTCTGGCTCATCAATATTTGATTTATTTCTAACAGAAAAATCTAATTTTAATGTTCTGGTTAAATCATACTTTAACTCATACATTTTATTCCAATCAAACATTTTGTTATAAGTAGGACTAATAATCATATTTGAATTATTTACATTTCTCAATAAAGTTTCATTGTACCTTCTTTCCAAATCAGTTCTGTACGAAAATGATTTTGGCATTGTATTAAAATTAATGTCATTTATCAAGCGGGCATAGGGTCCCTTTCCTATTTTTAATTTTGAAAATGGTTTTATATTTTTGGGAGTTGTATTAAAATTATAAGTGACAGCACCTCTATAGTTTTTTGTCCTGTTGTATTTTGTATTAATATTTCTTATGTCAATTTCATTTTTAGAATACGAAAGTGTAAAGTTTTCCAAATCATATATTTTCGGACCCTTTTGTTTGTCTCCTTTTTGAACAGATTTTGTTTTTCTTACATTGGTAAAATTAATACTTTTTCTACTTTCGTAATCTTGAGCAATTTTTTTCAAAGTATCTCTTTCGGCTTTTGTTTCCAAAGCATTAAGGGTTGTACTGAACAAGATATCTGGATCCAGAGGATTGTATTGCGGATTTCTTATTTGCTCAGAAATACTAACATGCATTGGAATTTTTAGTCCGTATCTTTCTGGGAAAAATTTACCCAATTCAAAATTAGAAGATAAATCGTATTGATAATGATTAAATTTCTGACGATCATTTACCTTTTTTTCAATACTTCCAAAACCAATTGTACTCATGTTTCCTGCTAAGTTCACAGTACCAAAATCAGCAAGTCTGGTAGTAAATCTGGCATTTGCTGCCCAACCTCCATATTCATCAAAATCAGTAAGTCTAAGTTCGTTTACCCAAATTTCACCACATTTTGAAAGTCCATCATCCTCCGATTCCATAGATGATTTTTTCGGATTTCTAACACCAATCATAATCGTTTTAACCCTACTTAAATTTGGATTTCCAACTACAATAATCTTTTTCCCATCTGATAAATAACTAATATATGGTGAAGTTACATCATCTGTAATAAAATTTCTTTCTTGTTTAGCAGATTGAAATTGTTCAAACTCAATATCAATATTATTTTCAATTGGCCAAACTTGGGTCCTCCCGTTATCTCCATGTGCGGTTACTTTCAGGGGAATTTCAAACTCGTAATAATTTGAAGTGAAATCAGTTCCTAATCTGATAAAACAAGATAAATCCCCATCTTCTAAATTATCTTCTTTCCCTTCCGCGTGAACAAACATTTTTAACCTTCTGTACGCTCTCACATCCAAATCGGAAGTTTTATAAGCCGCTCTAGAATCACCATCTTTTAAATCACAAACTTTCAGAACCAATGATTGCTCATTATCCCTTCTTAAAGTGGTAGTAGTGTTGTCAATATTTTGTTCTATCCCAGGAGGCAACACATAGTTAATCGGATTTCTTTGTCCGTTTTCTTCAATATTTACTGCCGACACATCAAATAAAGTTTCATCATCAAGGTCATTAGGAATATATTCTCCTCCTTCAGTAAGGTCCAAATTATACCTTCTCCATTCACCTCTCACTAACTCCAAAGTAGCAAATCTGCAGACAATTGGCTGAGAGAAATCAGATAAAACCATTCTCATAAAACGAATAGATTTAAAATCTTCTATTCCTCCAACAATTTTTGATGGATTGTAAACAGGAACCCTAAACTGATACCACTTTATCAATCTTTCCGAACCATTTTTTGTGGTAATTGTTGTTTCTAAAATATCAGTAATGTACTGATTACTAATATTCATACTTAATGGAGAGATATCTACTTTGTATTGGAAATAACTTTCGGACTCCCCAAGCGTATTATCTCTATTTATATCTTCTGAATTAGGAATTGGAGTAGCAGAAGTTGAATATGTTTCTGAAGATTGTGAGGTAATTGATGAATTACCTTCTACTGAATTAAATCTTTTGTATCTTTCTAATATTTCTGTTTCACTATTATCAAAATCGGTTCCTCTAAAATGATGAAAGTTATCTCCTGAAGGATCATTTTGTGCATTTATATAAGCTTGAGAACTTATTCCTAGTGCTGGGTTATCTTCAATTTTCTGTATATATTCTTCATCAAAAAATAAAATCTCGTCAGTATCTCTTAGTCCGTCCAAACCAACATCTTGAAACTCTCTGGAGTTTGGGTCATTGTCAAAAGCTTCAACAATAGAATAATTTGTTGGAACTCTTCCCCATGCAGTTGTGTCTACGTTTTCAACAGTAGCAGAAGTTGGCAATCCATTTTCAAAACTTTTATAACCATCTTTCAATACATCCTCCGATACATTACCCAATTGAATATACAAATCTCCTCCAGAATGATTAATATCTCCATCTTCAGAATTAAATGGATCCATCATCCAAAATTCTACAAATTCAATATTTGCAGCTTCAAAATCATTGGTTTCTACTTTCCTCATCATCCCTCCCCAATTTTTGGAAGGAGACATTAAAGTACCATCAGCGTTTAAACCGTTAACGGTATAATTATACGGACCTCTTTCGTTAGGATAATATGCTAAATCCAGAATAGCAAGGTTTGAAATTTGACTACCATATTGAGGGTCTTTATTTGGGAAAACTTCTTTCTCTAAAACTTCTCTTGAATAATGATAAGATAGCTGAGATATTTTAGTCCCATTTGGAAGATTAATTTTATTATCAACTCCTGGAGGAGTGCTATTTGACGATCGGTAAAATAAAGGTTCAATTGTATACCATGCAAGTTTGGCTCTTTTAAATCCTAAGGTAAGATTATCATTTAAATCTGAGTTTTCAAAAATATCTGTTTGGCCTTGCGGAATAGAAGCTAATTTCCAAGCAGACCAGTTTTTCATATCTATTGAAGTTCTGCTGGCTTCAAAATCATCAATGTAAGAAGTCCCACCATTTCCATCATCAATTCTTCTGTGATGACCAGGAATAAGTTTTGCAAATTCAGCTGTTGCAATAATTCGAGATTTCGCTTTTGTTTCCAGAAAAGGAAGCTTGTCTACCATTTTTGTAATAAAAGGAGATTCCGTTTGGTAATTACCATCTAATCCAAAAATAATATTTGAAATTGGTTCATCTCCAGCATTTACTTTATTTACATAAGGTGCTTCCGAAAGTCGTAATAAGGTTGTCCCAAGTATAAAATCTTTATTTATTTCATAATCTGCATGAAACCCAATAAGTGTTTTTTCTTGTAATCCGAACATTGCATTATTTTCCAAAGATATTTTAATTGGAATACCGGAATTTAAAATTCCTTCATCAATTATGGTAACTCTACCCAACATATAGTCCACAGTATAATGCTGATTTTCTACTAATTTTTGAGAACCAGCAGTAACAGTGACTGAACCTTCCGGTACATTCATTGCATTTAATGAAATCTCTGCTCCGGAGGAAGATTTGTAACTTCCAACTAATCTGAATTTATTTAGTTCGGGATATTTTTTTGCCACTGTAATTGTAGAATCATACAGATAATCATAAATATATTTGTCGGCAATTTCTTGTTCTGAAATATTAAATACCCTTCTTAAATCCTCTCCAAATGGTTTTAATACCGGAAATATAATTCTTCCATTTGATGATCGAGCCGTTATCCCTTCAAGAAAATCAAACACACCATCCGACACATTGTCCTGTTGAAGATTAAGATTATCTAAATTCATTAATTTAATTAATGGAATTCCTTTAATCGACCCTTCAGGAATATAATTTGTAACCGCTCCAGATTCTTCAGTATTTTCGTAAACCACATCCAACACAAACTCATTGGAACTCATTTGATAGGCCCCAAGTGCGTAAATATTTTTCATCATCAACTCCCAATTCATCAAATTTGGAGAAAAAGTTGTTCCCTTTAATAACTTAACAATAAGAGCGTCAGGAGCAGTTGGGCCAGTTGAAGTAAGTTCCCCAACTTGATAAGTTTGATTACCAATAGTAAACTGAAAAGCAACTGCCAAAACCTCATCATTATTCAACGCTTGGTTTAAAGAAACATAACCTAATTTGGGGTGTAAAGTAAATTCTGATTCCGTTAATTTTCTGGCTCTTTCTAATTTTTCATAATCCTGTCCTCCTTTAAAATTATAAGGTGGGTTAGACAAATAAGATAATTCACTATTTACTTGATTTATATTTCTAATACCTGAATTAGGGACACCTTGTGAAGTGAAATCATTAATTAAAGTTTGATACATAGTATTCGCTCCATCATTATCGGGATAAATACCTGGTAGAAAGGTAGTAAAATCAGTATTTTGAATATTTCCCTCATAATCATTAGCTTCAGATGGTCCAGTCTCTCCTAAATCCAAGAAAGACAAGATATTTCTGGTATCCTCTGTAATTCCGGTTTTATTTGTAATCCAAACCTCAATTTTAGTAATATTTATTGGAGAATTAATAAAAGGTAAATTAGCTAATACAGTGTTGTAATTCTCCTTAAAATAATGAGCTAAGAAGAAATGTTTATTGGCCTCATATTGATCGGCATAAATATCAAATTCTGTGGTTTGAGCTCCTCCACTAACCTCCACTTCTGAAGTAGTAGATTTTTGTTGAGAGAGAATTCCTGTTATTGTAGTTCTCCCAAATTGAAGTTGTGTTTTCAACCCGAATAAACTTTGACTACCAGTAATGAGAGTTCCGTTTAAAGGTAAACTAACATTCCCAACTTCTATTTTTTTAATTATTTCATCTTCAAATCCAGTATATTCCAACTTCATATCATTTTCAAAATTGAAGGTTGCTTCAGTATTGAAATTTGTAGTTAGTTTTAATTTTTCTCCAATTTTCCCAATTACATTCATCTGAATTTTTTCCTGAAAATCAAATGAAGTTGTTCTTTGTTGTTCTACTGTAAGTTGCGTATTTTCAGAACGATTTATTCTTAAAGAAAATATTAATTCGGCAGAACCTTGCGGACGAATATCAACTGTATTACCTCCAAATATTTTATCAAAAGCCTCTCCTCCAATGTAGAGTTTTGGTAATCCGAAACTAACTTTAGAACCTCCCTTCCTATCAGAAGTTCTTAAATCCCAATGTTGATTCATCATTTCTATAACTTGGTAATCTAAATACTCCTCAAATGACATTACTTTTGGAAGGAATAAATCAGTATTTCCAATCCTGCTATATTGAATATACTGATTTGTATTTTCATCATACAAAACAGATGTTTTGAAATTCATTGGAAGATTCATGTACATTCCTCCATACTGATTGGACTGAAAAGGATAAGTTAAATTAGTGTCCTGGGCCAAAGTATCCTGAAAGAAAGTAAATGCTTTTGCATCCTTGCTAAAGATTAGCAAAAACAAAATAAAAAATAAAAATATATTTTTGTATAATTTCTTCAATTCAGATATTTTCTACCCTAAAGATTGTCTTACCAAATCTTCAACACTTAACTCTTGCGGATTGTTTTTTAGTACATGTTCAATCTTCTTTTCTGCCATCTTCTTTGTAAACCCTAAAGCAAGTAAAGCAGATAACGCTTCATCTTTAATAGTATTGTCCTGCGTGAATAATAAATCGGAAGTTTCTTTCCCTTTTCCAACTTTATCTTTTAAATCAATAATTATTCTTTGCGCTGTCTTCCCCCCAATTCCTTTCACATTCTGAATTGAACTAACATCTGCAGAGATGATATAATGGGTGATTTCATCCGCAGTATAAGTAGAGAGAATCATTCTGGCAGTAGAAGGGCCTACCCCAGAAACAGAAATTAATTGCCTAAATAATTGTCTTTCATCTTCTGTAAAAAAACCAAAAAGAGTGTGAGAATCTTCTTTTACAGCCAAATGAGTTAACAATTTACAATTTTCAGTAGTGATTGAAGTATAAGTTTGCAAGGAAATATTGAGTTTGTACCCAACTCCATTACAATCAATTACTACATATGTTGGTGTTTTTTCAACCAACTTTCCATTTATATGTGATATCATTTTATTGTTATTTGAGCGTCCACAACGGCTAAAGTAATCATATTTACTATCTCTCTCACACTACTTCCCAGCTGTAAAATATGGACAGGTTTTTTCATTCCAACCAAAATTGGTCCAATAGAGTCTGTACCTTCTAATTCTTGAATAAGTTTATAGGCAATATTTCCAGATTCTAGATTGGGGAAAATTAAAGTATTGGCCGATTTTTCAGATAAAGCGCTAAAATCAAATAGATATTTCATTTTTTCTTTATTCAGTGCAAAATCTGCCTGAATTTCTCCATCAATTATCATATTAGGATATAATTTACTCAATCGTTTTGCGGCATTTGCCATTTTTCTGGATTCAGGAGTTCGGCTACTCCCAAAATTAGAATAACTTAAAAGGGCTATTCTCGGAATAAATTTAAGTGATTTAATTGCTTTAGAAACCAATTCAGCTATATCAACAATTTCATCTTCAGTAGGATTTACATTTATTGTAGTATCGGCTAAAAATAACGTACCTTTTTTAGTGTTCATAATATACATTCCCAGTACATTTTTAACCTCATCTCTTTTTCCTATAACTTCCAAAGCCGGTTTAATTGTACTTGGATAATTTCTAGTAATACCCGAAATAAGAGCATCTGCCTCTCCTTGTTCCACCATCATAGAACCAAAATAATTTCTCTCTCTCATTAATTTTACCGATTCGAAAATAGTAAGCCCTTTTCTTTGTCTTTTATCCCACAAATATTGTCCGAATTCTCCCCTTTTACTTTTTTGTTTAGGACTATTTGGATCAATAATTTCAACACCTTCTAACTCAATTGAAAACTCTTCAATTAAAGATTCTATTATCTCTTTTCTTCCTAGTAAAATAGGATGAATAATCCCTTCATCTACTGCTTGTTCTACTGCTTTTAATACTTTATAATGTTCAGCTTCAGCAAAAACCACCCTTTTCGGATTACGCTTTGCTTTGTTGGTAAGATGTCTAATTAATTTATTATCATTTCCTAATCTTTTATCTAGTTGCTGTTCGTACTTTTTCCAATCTTCTATTTCCAATTGAGCAACTCCACTTCTTACCGCCGCTTTAGCAACTGCGGGAGCAACTGCAGTAATCAATCTTGGGTCCAATGGTTTAGGGATAATATAATCTTTCCCAAAGGAAATAGCATTGTCATCATAGGCTAAATTCACTTCATCCACAACAGTTTCTTTTGCAAGTTTGGCAATTGCTTTTACAGTTGCCAATTTCATTTTCTCATTAATTTCTGTTGCTCTCACATCCAAAGCTCCTCTAAAAATATACGGAAAACCTAATACATTATTAACTTGATTAGGATGGTCAGACCTTCCGGTAGCCATAATAATATCATCCCGCGAGTCCATTGCGTCATTATATGATATTTCAGGGTCAGGATTTGCTAAAGCAAAAACAATTGGTCGTTTCGCCATTGACTTAATCATGTCTTTATTTACAATACCTCCCTTTGAAAGACCTAAAAATACATCTGCATTTATCATAGAGTCTTTTAAAGTTTCCACCCTCCTAGATGTTGCAAAAAACTCCTTTTCAGGGTTTAGTCCCTTTCTGTTTTGTCTGATAACTCCTTTGGAATCTAACATCACGATATTCTCTTTTTTAGCTCCTAAGGATAAATACAATTTTGCACAAGATATAGCGGCAGCTCCCGCTCCATTTACCACAATCTTCACTTTATCTATTTTCTTTTTTGTAATCTCTAATGCATTTAAAAGCGCAGCTGACGAAATTATTGCCGTTCCATGCTGGTCGTCATGCATTATAGGGATGTTTAGTTCTTCTTTTAATCTTCTTTCAATCTCAAAGCATTCAGGAGCTTTTATATCTTCTAGATTAATTCCTCCAAAAGTAGGTGAAATCGCCTTTACTGTTTCTACAAATTTGTCAACATCAGTTGCGTCTACTTCAATATCAAAAACATCAATATCAGCAAATATTTTGAAAAGCAAACCTTTCCCTTCCATCACAGGTTTAGAGGCTTCCGGACCAATATTGCCCAATCCCAAAACTGCTGTTCCATTAGATATAACCGCAACCAAATTTCCTTTTGCGGTATATTTGTATACATCCTCTTTTTTCTTATCAATTTGAATACAAGGCTCTGCTACTCCTGGCGAATACGCTAAAGATAAATCTCTTTGCGAACTATGAGCCTTTGTAGGTACAACTTCAATTTTCCCCGATCTTCCATTACTATGATATTCCAAAGCTGCTTTTTTACTAACTTTTTTAGCCATTATCTTATAAATTTAACAACAAATATACTACTTATATATAAAAAAACCCCCTTATAAATAAGGGGGTGTCAGGATATAATAAACAAACTATTTGTTAATAATTAATTTTTTGATTTTTACAATTTCTCCCTCATCAATCAAGCTACCAAAATAAATTCCTTTTTTCAAATCTCCAACATAAATTGTTCGTTCTCCACTACCTTCTAACTCTACTATTTTCACAATGTTTCCGAGTACATCTGTAAATTGTAATACTGAAGGTTTACTTAAATTAAATTCAATATTTGTATATTCTGAAGAAGGATTTGGATAGAAAGACCCTATTTTTTCTGACGATTCTAAACTATTAATTGAAGTAATTCCTGTCGCATAATATGTAACCGATATACAAGTAATATCAAATGGATCGGTATCAGGGTAAAAACAATATTCAATTACTGCATTAGCTGAGGTATGTTCAGGGTAATAATATCCTGTAAATCCTGTTGTAGCCTCTCCAGCATCTAAGGTATCCATCTTTGTAGAAATCATTGTAGATTCTCCATAACAGCTCCCACCCCAACAAAAAGTATTCCATCCGGGGAAAGTTTGAGAAACAACATTCTTCTCGCAAATTATTCTGAGAGTGTCAGATGATATATTTTTAACTGTTAAATGTGATGTAAGTTGAAAGTCAATAGACGATCCATAAAGAGCGGTATCTCCCGTTACAATTAAACTTTGAGACATTAATATTAACGAATTAAAAATAACGAATAATAAAAGGACTAATTTCTTCATTGATGGATTTTTTGCAAATATACGAATTTATTCTGATTTAACCAAATCATTTTGAACGCATAAGATTATTTTTACATCCTTTTATATTACAAATAAAATGAGTATATTTGTGGACTAAAAAATTATAAAACTTAATAAAAATGAAAAAAATTTTACTTTCAGCATTTGTATTAGGAACTTTCCTAGCAAATGCACAAACAAATGTAAGTACAACTGCTGAGAACCGAAATGTTGTATTAGAAGAATTTACAGGGATCCATTGCGGATACTGCCCTGACGGACATTTATTAGCGCAACAATTGCATGATAATAACCCTGGAGACGTTGTTTTAATTAATATCCATGTTGGTGGTTACGCTGCTCCTTCTGCTGGGGAACCAGATTTCAGAACACAATGGGGAACTGCAATTGACGGACAAGCGGGTGTTGCAGGATATCCTGCAGGAACAATTAACAGACACTTATTTCCTGGAATGCAACAAGGAAGTGGGACTGCAATGAGCAGAGGAGATTGGGCAACTGCGGCTGGACAAGTGATGCCACAATCTTCACCAGTAAATGTATGGTCAGAAGCTATTGTTGATATGGGAACAAATACTCTAACAGTTAATGTTGAAGTATACTATACAGGGTCACAAACAATAACATCAAACAAATTAAATGTGGCTGTATTACAAAATAATGTTGAAGGACCTCAATCAGGAGCGTCAGCTAACCCAACATCTATTTTGTCAAATGGGAACTACAACCATAACCACATGTTGCGTCATTTAATGACAGGACAATGGGGCGACGACCTTACAAATGTCTCACAAGGAACGTATGAAACAAGAACGTATACTTGGACCTTACCTAATGACATAAATGGTGTGGAGCTTGACCCTACACAATTAGAAGTTGTTGCCTTTGTTGCAGAAGGAAACCAAGAAGTAATTTCTGGTGACTACTCTAGCATGTCTTTTATTTTTCCAAATTCTTATGACGCTTATTTATCCAATTCAACAGCTACAGATATCATGTGTACTCCAACAACTGACTTAACCGTTAATTTTAAGAATTATGGTAATATTGTCCTTACTACTTTAGATATAGAATATTCAGTAAATGGTGGAGCAATAATTACTTATCCTTGGAGCGGTAATTTAACATCTGGTTCAAGTGAAACAGTTGTAATACAGAATATCTCATTAACTCCATCATTAACTAATACGGTAGACGTTTCATTAGTTAGTCCTAATGGACAGACAGATCAGAATCTTTTGAATAATGATATTCAATGTACTTTTGATGGAATGTATGATGCTCCGGGAGGCCAAGTAACTATAGAAGTTACTACAGATAATTATCCTTCAGAGACAACATGGAAACTTAAGGAAAATGGAGTTGTGATTGCAAATGGAGGACCCTTCTCTTCTAGTGGATCTGCACAAACACCCGCTAATGCTACAATTAGTTCAGGGAATTGCTATACATTTATTATGGAAGATTCATATGGTGATGGTTTACTTTCTCCAGGAACCTATAAAGTAAAGGATGCTAACGGAAGTGTAATAGTTTGGGGAGGGACAAATTCTCCAAATGGAAATTTCACTTCTGAAGAATCAACTTATTTTGAATCTAATTCTGGAGCAACTCCATCATGGGACTGTGACGGACAAGGAAACTGTCAAGATCCTGGAAACGGAAGTGGTCAGTACAATTCATTAAATAGCTGTGTATCTGCATGTGTTGCAACATCAGTTGACAATCAAAACACAGAATCCATCTCAATCTATCCAAATCCAGTAAAAAACATATTGAATATTTCTGGGACTTTTGAGTTAGTAGAAATTTATGATGTATTTGGAAAACTAGTTTTATCTACAACTAAAAACTTAATTAATACTGAAAAATTATCTGATGGAATCTACATTGTAAATATTAGAAACAACTCTTCTGTTGTAACTAAAAAGATTACAATTACTAAATAATAATATTTATTCTTAAAGAAAAGCTCAACATTAGTTGGGCTTTTCTTTTTTTTTAAGAATATATCAATCGTTAATATTGTTCCGTTAACATAATAAAGAATAAAATGAAAAAGATAGTAATAAGCATTTGTATGTCTATATTGATAACTGCTTCTTTAGTAGCACAGGATAGAACTTTACCTAATATAAAAGTAAAAACATTATCAGGGAAATCTATAAATATTCAATCAGTTGAAAATGATGGTAACCCAATTGTAATTAGTTTTTGGGCTACATGGTGCAAACCGTGTAAGAAAGAATTAAATACTATTGCTGAAATATATGAAGAATGGCAAGATGAAACAGGAGTAAAGCTTGTCGCTGTTTCAATTGATGATGCAAGATCTATGTCTAAAGTTGCTCCTTATGTTAATTCTGCTGATTGGGACTATGAAGTATATTTGGACCCAAATAGAGAATTAGCAAGATCTTTAAATGTTTCCACAGTTCCTCATACTTTTTTGCTGAACGGAAAAGGAAAGATTGTTTGGGAACACAAAGGATATATTGATGGAGATGAAGAAGAATTATATGAGCAAATAGAAAAAATATCAAAATAATAAAATGAAGAAAAATTTACTTTTATCATTTATTTTTATCTCACCCTATTTTGTTTTCTCTCAAGATAATCTAGGAGAAATACATGGAAATTTTGAAACAAATTTACAAAGTTATAATGAAGATTTATCAATTGAAGCAGAAGAAGCAGACGAAATAATTCTAAATAATGCCTACCTAAATATACTTTACAATAAAGGAAACTTTTCTGCAGGATTAAGATATGAAAGTTATTTAAATGCCTTAAAAGATTACGACCCTCAATACAAAGGAAATGGAATACCTTACCGATTTGCCTCATATTCAACTGATGGATTAGAAGTTACCGTTGGGAGTTTTTACGAACAATTTGGTAGTGGTCTAATTTTCAGAACTTATGAAGATAAAGGATTGGGAGTAGACAATGCTATGGATGGTATACGATTAAAATACAGTCCAATTTCTGGATTATACCTGAAATCTTTTATCGGAAAAAGTAGAACCTACTTTGATTATAGTGAAGGAATTTTGAGAGGGGCTGATGCGGAGTTTAATATTAATGAAGCTCTTAATTTAGATATTAAAACCAACTATATTTTGGGAGGAAGTTTTGTAAGTAGATTTCAGGAAGATAAAAATCCAGTTTTTAATTTACCTCAAAATGTTTCTGCTATGTCAGGAAGAATAAATATTATAAGAGGAGGACTCTATTATTATGGGGAATACGCTTACAAAATAAACGATCCTGTTGGAGCTTTTACTATGGATAAAAATAATTATGCAACTGGTTCTGCAATTGTAAACAACATAACTTATTCGCAAAGAGGTTTTGGAATTTCTTTTGAAAGCCATAGGGTAGATCACATGGAATTTCGTTCGGAAAGAGCAAAAGAAAAGGAGTTTATAATCAATTATATCCCTAGTTTAAGCAAGCTACATGCATATACTTTAATGGCTCTTTATCCTTGCGCAACTCAGCCAGAAGGTGAAATTGGTTTTCAAACAGATTTGTTCTACAAAATTGAAAAAGGAACTTTATTAGGCGGAAAATATGGAACGAAAATAGATATGAATTTTTCTAGAACAAATAGTTTAAATGGAGGAAATTCATTTTTAAATGACAGTAATGAACATACTCCCATGCTTATCAGTTTTAAGGGAGAAGAATTGTACTTTTCTGACTTTAATATAGAAATCTATAAAAAGTTAAGTAATAAAACAAGAGTGAATTTGCTTATCTCAAAACAGAAGTACAATAAAGATATTTTGGAAGGAAAAACCAAAGGAGAATACGGAATTATAAATTCTACAATTGGAGTAATAGATATAAGTTATAAGATTAAGCAAGGACATACTTTAAGAGTTGAGCTGCAAGCATTACTTTCTGAGCAAGAAGATAAAAACGCTAAATATGCAGATGGAGATTGGTCAATGATACTTGCTGAATACACTATTTCACCAAATTGGTTTTTTACATTTCAAGATATGTACAATTGGGGGAATCCATATGTAGAAAAACAATTACATTACTCAAATGTAAGTGTTGGATATTTGAAAGGTTCAAATCGTTTTGAAATTGGATATGGAAAGAAAAGATCGGGAATATTCTGTGTTGGAGGAGTGTGTAAAGAAGTTCCTTCATCAAATGGATTAAATTTAAATATCTCATCAAGTTTTTAAAAAATGAAAAAGATAATTATTATATTAATATCAGCTGTATGTTTTTCTTCTTGTGATGTAATTGAAGGTCCATATATGATTGATAATGGAACAAATCCTGTTGATACTACATCAAATAATTTTGTAAAAAAAGTTTTGATTGAAGATTATACGGGTCATACTTGCCCTAACTGCCCTGATGCGGCCAGACAATTAGAAGCTATTCAGGAATTTTATGGAAATCAGGTTATTGGAATGGCAGTTCATATTGGGAAAGCATTTGCAAGGCCATATCCTGAAAGTATGGCTCCTAAATTTCAATATGAATTCCGAACTAAATGGGGAGAAGAATGGGATGGTTTTTTCGATATTACAACTGTCGGACTCCCAAGAGGAATGATAAATAGAACTGAATTTCCGGATGATTACAGATTAGGAAAAGATAATTGGAGCGAAAGAGTAATTTCAGAATTAGAAAAAGACCCTGAATTTGGCATTATTATAACTCCTGAGATAAATGGAAATTCTGGCACAATTGATATTAGTGTTGAAGCTTTAAGTAATATTACAGGGACTTATAATATTGTAGTTTGTTTAACCGAAAGTAAAATTATTAATTGGCAAAAAGATGGATCAATAGAAGATGAAGATTATGAGCATCATCATGTTTTACGAACCATACTGAATGATGGTAATGGAGAAGAAATAGGAAGTTCTTTTACTGAGGGTGATAAATGGGAAAAGACTTTTTCAATAGATATTTCTCAATTGGAACAATTTAATATCGATCATTCAAATAATATTTTATTGGGAGGTAATGGAAATGCTGGAGATTGGAATACTACAAATATGCAAATAGTTGCTTTTGTTTATGATATTACAAATTATGAAATTTCTCAAGTTGAAGAAGTACATTTAATAACTGAATAAAAATAAAAAATATGAAAAAGATTATTACAACTTTATTAATTATCGGATTTGCTGTTACATCTTTTTCTCAGAGTATTACAAATATTAATGATGCAAATTCTTTTTTACAAGCCTACTTTTCTCCATTTGGAGAGAGTTTAGGAGCTGGACTCAACAATGGATGGTATAATACTGCCAAACCACATAAATTGGGAGGATTTGACGTGACTCTTACTTTAAATACAGTTTCAATCCCAGAATCATCCCAATCTTTTAATCCAAATGATTTGGATAATTTTAGTTCAAGTTCAAATTCTACACCAACAATTTTAGGGAAAGGAGAAGGAGCTATAATCAACTATGGAGGAAATGAATTTACAATGCCAGAACAGAATTTACAATTGTCATATGTTCCTATTCCAGCTTTAAATGCAGGTATTGGGATTTTCAAAAAAACAGAAATTGATGTAAGATATGTCCCTACTTACGAATACAAATTAGGATTTGCAGGAAAAGGATCAGTGGGATTATGGGGAGTAGGTGTAAAGCATGATTTATTACAATGGATTCCTGTAGTTGGTGATGCAATTCCAATCAGTTTATCTTTACAAATAGGACATACAAACCTTAACGCAAAATTTGATGTAGAAAGTGCTGACGCTAAACAAGCTGTTGAATTAAATGTAAAAGCAACAACAATAAATTTAATAGCTTCTAAAAAAATATTGATGCTAACAGGATATGCAGGAGTTGGATATAATTCATCATCTACTTCATTTACAGCTGACACCGATTTAAAATTAGGAAATGTAAATAACCAAATAGATTTTGATGTCCCTTTAGAAATGAGTTTTGAAAGTGTAAATGAATTTAGAGCAAATATTGGAATAAGATTTAACTTAACTGTTATTGCTTTTCAGGCCAATCATACTTTTTCAAAATACCCTGTAACAACATTGGGAGTTGGAGTTAGCTTACGATAAAATGAAAAAGGTCTTTTTTCTTTTCCTAATTTTTATTTCTATTAGTGGATTTTCTCAAAATTTTAGGGGAGGAATAATTGTTGGAACTGCAACATCTCAAGTTTCAGGAGATAATTTAGGAGGATTTAATAAAGCAGGGATTATGGTGGGAGTTTTTACAAATATGCCAATTTCTGAAGTTCTAAATTTACAAATGGAAATGTGTTACATTCAAAAAGGAAGTAACAATCCTAAAATGAATGAGAATGAAATTCCAGATATTTCACTTTCGTATATTGAAGTTCCTGTACTTATAAAATACCAACAAAGCAAAACAATGTTTATTGAATGCGGAGTAGAAACAGCATTCTTTATTGGCGGTCATGATAATGATTTTAATGGTAAAGTACCTCAAAGTCAATCTAACGTATTTAGTAAATTGGACATTGGACTTTTTATGGGAATGGACTATGTACTCACCGATAAAATTGTTTTAAATAGCAGGATTAGTAATTCCATTTTACCAATTAGAGGACATGCTTCTGGTGCTACTTTCTTGCTAAATAAAGGACAATATAATTCTGTTTTAAGCTTTACATTACACTATCAAATATAATGAAAAAAAACAAAATAATAGTAGCGGTAACAGGAGCGAGCGGAGCTATTTATGCCAAAGTATTATTTGATAAATTACTTTTATTAAAAGATCAAATAGAAGAAGTAGGAGTTGTGATGTCCGACAATGCAAAGTTTGTTTGGGAAACAGAATTGGAAAATACAAAATACAATAATCTACCTTTTACATTTTATGACAAGATGGATTTTATGGCTCCTTTTGCGAGTGGTTCTGCAAATTTTGAAACCATGATTATCTGTCCTTGTTCAATGGGAACTTTGGGCAGAATTGCTTCTGGAATTTCTAATGATTTAACCACAAGAGCGGCGGATGTAATTTTAAAAGAACGCAGAAAACTTATTTTGGTTGCAAGGGAAACTCCACTTAGTTTAATTCATATAAACAATATGAAAACAATTACTGAAGCAGGTGGGATTATTTGCCCGGCAACACCTTCATTTTATAGTAAACCAAATACTTTTGAGGAGCTCACTGCAACCGTAATTGATAGGGTATTAACACTTGCAGATTTTAAAAACCAATCATATAGTTGGGGAGATAAACAATAAAATAATAACTTTTATGTTATTGTATTGATAAACACTAAAAACTATGTTAGAACTCAGTAAAAATATACTCTCAAAAGTTAGTTTCGATAAAATTTTATTTAAAAAAGAATTACGAAAAAGTATTGGATGGATGAGTAAAAAGGAGGTAATTCATTTAAAAATTTGGACGCTTACCACATTCTCTCAATACAAAAATACTATACTAGAAGTGTTTGACAATATAGCTTAAAATAATGAGCTTTGGTCAGATGATTTTGTTTTCCCTAAATGCTTAAAAGCTTTTTCAGTTGCTTGCCTTCCTCTGGGTGTTCGCATTAAATATCCTTCCTGAATCAAATAAGGTTCGTACACCTCTTCTATAGTGTCGGCTTGTTCGCCAACAGCCGTTGCAACAGTTGACAGACCTACTGGGCCTCCATTAAATTTATCGATAATAGCTGAAAGAATTCTATTGTCCATTTCATCTAAACCATACTGATCAACCTTTAATGATGTTAAAGAATACTTGGTAATTTCTTTATCTATTTTCCCATCCCCTTTTATTTGCGCAAAATCTCTTACTCTTCTAAGTAAAGCGTTTGCAATTCTAGGGGTCCCTCTACTTCTTCCCGCAATTTCTACCGCAGCATCTTTGGTTATACTTACATCTAAAATTGATGAAGAACGATTTACAATTTCCGAAAGTAAAGGTGTTTTATAATATTCCAATCGGGAAGTAATACCAAAACGAGCCCTTAAAGGAGCTGTTAAAAGCCCAGAACGGGTTGTAGCTCCAATTAATGTGAACGGATTTATCTTTAATTGAACAGAACGCGCATTAGGCCCCGATTCAATCATTATATCAATTTGATAATCCTCCATTGCGGAATATAAATATTCTTCAATTATTGGATTTAATCTATGAATTTCGTCAATAAATAAAACATCTCTGTCTTCCAAATTTGTAAGTAGCCCTGCCAAATCCGCTGGTTTATCCAATACTGGCCCAGAAGTTGTAATTATCCCAACTTCTAATTCATTTGCAATAATATGAGATAGAGTTGTCTTTCCCAAACCTGGAGGTCCATGAAGTAAAACATGATCTAAAGCTTCTTGTCGTTGTTTTGCTGCTTGTATGAAAATTTTCAGATTATCTACAATTTGGTCTTGACCTTTAAAATCTTCAAAACCCTTTGGTCTTAAAACTTGTTCAAATTCCTCAGCAGAAAATTCATTATCTTCAATGTCTTCATTCATGTTTACAAATGTAAATAAAAGCAATAAAAAAATGCCCTTACGGGCATTTTCTTTTTTAGTGTTCTATTTCTCCTTCTTTTAAAGGTTCTGTCTGAGGAATGAAATCCTCATCTGCTCCTGGCTTAGAATAGTCGTAAGGCCAACGGTGAACTTCTGGAATATCTCCTGGCCAGTTTCCGTGAATTCTTTCTATTGGAGCAGTCCATTCTAAAGTATTAGATTTCCATGGATTTTGAACTGATTTACTTCCTTTAAAAATACTGTAAAAGAAGTTAAATACAAATATCAATTGTATCAATCCACCAGTAATTGCAAAGAATGTAATTACTTCATTTATTCCCGTTAAATTATCGAACATAGCAAATGCATCATTGTTATAATATCTTCTTGGTAACCCTGCCAAACCTAAAAAGTGCATTGGAAAAAATACTCCATAAGCAGAAATAAATGTTACCCAGAAATGTAAATACCCTAATTTCTTATTCATCATTTTACCATACATTTTAGGGAACCAATGATAAACCCCAGCAAACATTCCGTAAATTGCAGATAGACCCATAACAATATGGAAATGTCCAACAACAAAGTAAGTATCGTGGACATTAATATCAAGTGCTGAATCTCCTAAAATAAGCCCTGTTAAACCACCGGTAATAAAGGTAGAAACAAAAGCAATGGCAAACAACATTGCCGGAGAAAATCTGATATTTCCTCTCCAAAGTGTAACCAAATAATTAAATACTTTTACCGCAGAAGGTATCGCAATAAGTAATGTTGTAAATGTAAAGACAGATCCCAAGAATGGAGACATTCCTGTAATAAACATATGGTGTCCCCAAACAATAAAGGAAAGAAATGCAATTGCAAGCATTGCTCCAACCATGGCTTTATAACCGAAAATTGGCTTTCTGGTATTTACTGACATCACCTCCGATACAATTCCAAGTGCTGGTAGTAAAATAATATAAACTTCTGGATGTCCTAAGAACCAGAATAAGTGTTCAAACAATATTGGAGAACCTCCTACATGATGAAGAGCTTCATTGTTTATAATGATATCTGAAAGGTAAAAAGATGTTCCAAAACTTCTATCAAAAATTAATAAAAGAGCTGCTGACAACAGTACTGGGAAAGATAGTACCCCAAGAATTGCTGTAATTAAAATTGCCCACATTGTAAGTGGTAATCTTTTCATGGACATTCCTTTTGTACGTAAATTAAGAATTGTTACAATGTAGTTTAATCCTCCTAAAAGAGAGGAAACAACAAATAAAGCCATTGCAACTAACCACAAAGTTTGCCCTAAACCAGAACCTGAAATAGCTTCTGGCAATGCACTTAATGGAGGATAAATAGTCCAACCTGCAGATGCTGGTCCTGTTTCAATAAATAATGATGAAAGTAAAACCATGGTTGCTGCAAAGAAGAACCAATATGAAAGCATGTTTAAGAATCCTGAAGCCATATCTCTCGCTCCAATTTGTAATGGAATTAAGAAGTTGGCAAATGTTCCTGTAAGTCCTGCTGTAAGTACCCAGAAAACTAAAATTGTTCCGTGCATTGTTACTAATGCAAGGTACATATTTGGATCTAAAATACCTCCTTCAGCCCATCTGTCACCTAAAAACCACTGTAATATTGCATTCGACTCTCCAGGATTTCCAATTTGAATACGGAACAGTAGAGACATAACCATTCCTAAAATCCCCATTAACATTCCTGTAATAAGGAATTGTTTAGCAATCATTTTATGATCTAAACTAAAAATATACTTTGATACAAATGTTTCTTTATG
>Ga0257121_1000862_pt1 | contig 24111 bp, 20 predicted proteins | sample SI106_100metaG_FD_190180 | JGI IMG/M metagenome (GOLD analysis project Ga0257121, IMG submission 190180) | Marine microbial communities from Saanich Inlet, British Columbia, Canada - SI106_100 | ecosystem: Environmental > Aquatic > Marine > Inlet | place: Canada: British Columbia | collected... | reverse complement strand
TAGACCGCCGTATTTGGGCATTTGTACAAAAAAGACAAGGACCTAATGTTGTCGGACCTTTTGGTTTGCTTCAATCTTTAGCTGACGCATTAAAATATATTTTTAAAGAAGTTATAATTCCATCAAGCTCAAATAAAGTAATCTTTATATTAGCACCGATTGTTACTATGACTTTAGCTTTAATTTCATGGGCTGTTATTCCTTTTAGTGCAACTCAAGTGTTAGCAGATATCAATGTCGGCATCCTTTATATATTTGCTGTCTCTTCATTAGGTGTTTATGGAATTATTATGGGTGGATGGGCATCAAATTCAAAATATCCTTTTTTAGGTGCTATTAGATCTGCTGCACAAATGGTTTCCTACGAAGTATCAATTGGAGTTATTATTATCAACGTTTTACTTTGTGTTGGTTCTTTAAATTTAAATGACATAGTTATGGCTCAGGAAAATTTATGGTTTGTAATTCCATTATTTCCAATGTTTGTGATTTTCTTTATTTCTGCTTTAGCAGAAACAAATAGACCACCATTTGATTTGCCAGAAGCAGAAGCAGAACTTGTTGCAGGTTATCAAACTGAATATTCAGGCATGATGTATGCAATGTTTTGGCTTGGAGAATATGCAAATATTCTTTTAATGTGTGCTATGGGAGCTATACTTTTCTTAGGTGGATGGTTATCACCTATAGATATTTATCCATTTGACTTAATTCCAGGTGCAATTTGGATGATATTTAAAATATTATTCTTATTTGTTTTGTTTGCCTTAGTTAAAGCTATCGTACCAAGATATAGATATGATCAATTAATGAGACTTGGATGGAAAATATTTTTACCATTATCATTAACTTGGGTAGTTCTAACAGCTAGCTATTTGTTCTACTTCAACTTACTACCAGTCAATTAATTATGAAAATTTCAAGAATATTTAAAACAATTTTTTTACTAGATTTTTTAGGTGGCCTAAACATTGCTATCAGAGAAATATTTAAATCTAAAAAAACTATAAATTATCCTTTTGAAAAAGGAAAAATAAGCCCAAGATTTAGAGGGGAGCATGCCTTAAGAAGATATCCTAACGGTGAAGAAAGATGTATTGCATGTAAATTATGTGAAGCTGTTTGTCCTGCTCAAGCAATCACAATTGAATCCTCTGAAAGAGCTGATGGTAGTAGAAAAACTACAAGATATGATATTGATATGATGAAGTGTATTTATTGTGGTCTTTGCGAAGAGTCTTGTCCAGTTGATGCTATTGTACAAGGACCTAATTTTGAATTTTCAACTGAAACAAGAGAAGAACTTTATTACAATAAAGAAAAATTACTCGACAATGGAGATAGATGGGAAAATGTTTTAGCAGCTAATATTAAAGCTGATAACTCACACAGATAATTATGTTAGCGCACGCGATATTTTTTTATACATTCTCATTTATAGCAATTGTTTCTGCTATAATGGTAACGGTATCAAAAAACACTGTTCATTCAGTTTTCTTTTTAATCTTAGATTTTATAAGTATTTCATGCTTATTTATAATGATTGGTGCTGAATTTTTGGGAATGATCATGCTGATTGTTTATGTAGGAGCTGTTGCTGTTTTATTTTTATTTGTAGTTATGATGTTAAATGTAGCTCAACAAAAAAATCAGTGGTTTAGTGCACAGGAAAGTTCAAAACACATACCTATCGGGCTAATAGTTAGTGTTATAATATTTTTTGAATTATTAATAGTAATTGGTGGATGGAAATATAAACCTGATCTTGTCTCAGCCATGTCTTTAACAATTGATCAAGAAATAACTAATACTCATTCCATCGGTTACGTTCTTTATACAGATTACATTCATATTTTTCAGTTAAGTGGAATGATTTTATTAGTTGCAATGATTGGTGCTATTGTTCTTACATTTAGACAAAGGTCTGGAGTTAAAAGACAAAGCTATTTCAGTCAAATATCTCGTGAAAGATCTGATGGTGTTGAATTAATTGATGTTGAGAGCAATAAAGGAGTTAAATCTGATGATTAATATAGGCCTAGGTCACTACCTTACATTAGCAGCAATAATTTTTACCATTGGAATAGTGGGATTATTTTTAAATAGAAAAAATATTATAGTAATATTAATGAGTATTGAGCTTATTTTATTAGCTGTAAATATTAACTTAGTTTCATTTTCAATATTTTTAAATGACATTTCTGGTCAAATATTCACTCTTTTTATATTAACGGTAGCAGCGGCAGAGGCTGCAATAGGTTTAGCAATTATTGTTGTTTATTACCGAAATTCATCAACAATTAATGTTGAAAAAATTGACAGTTTAAAAGGATAACATGGAATTAGCTTTAATATTTCTTCCCTTATTAGCTTCAATAACCTCAGGTTTTTTTGGTAAATATTTGGGAGATAGAAATTCAGAAATTGTAACTAGCCTTTTTGTTTCAATTTCAGCACTTCTTTCAATCATATTATTTTATCAAGTAATTGTTAACGGATATGAAAATAATGTAGTTGTAGCAACTTGGATTAACTCTGGAACCTTAGATGTTAATTGGTCTATCAAAGTTGACGCCTTATCATCTGTAATGCTCGTTGTTGTAACTTTAGTTTCAGCTTTAGTGCATATTTACTCAATTGGTTATATGTCACATGATCCACACAAGCCAAGATTCATGGCTTACCTATCACTTTTTACTTTTTCAATGTTAACATTAGTTACCTCTGATAATTTTCTGCAGTTATTTTTTGGATGGGAAGGAGTAGGGCTTTGTTCATATTTCTTAATTGGTTTTTGGTTTAAGAAAGAAACAGCAAATGCAGCTGCAATAAAAGCCTTCGTAGTAAATAGAGTGGGTGACTTTGGCTTTGCTTTAGGAATTTTTTTAATCTTTTATTTATTCGGTACTGTAAACTATGTAGAAGTTTTTAATCAAATCCCGCAAATTGTTGAAAAAAAACTTTTATTTTTAGGAATGAATGTTGGAGCAATCGATTTAGTTTGTATTCTTTTATTCATAGGTGCAATGGGTAAATCAGCACAAATTTTCTTACACACTTGGTTACCAGATGCAATGGAGGGGCCCACACCAGTTTCAGCTTTAATTCATGCTGCTACAATGGTTACAGCGGGTGTTTTTTTAGTTGTAAGATGTTCTCCAATTTTCGAATACTCACCTCTTACACTAAACATAATCACAATTGTTGGAATGACTACTGCTTTTTTTGCAGCAACTGTAGCTTTAGTGCAAACGGATATTAAAAAAATAATTGCATATTCAACTTGTAGTCAACTAGGTTATATGTTTTTTGCAGCCGGTGTAGGTGCTTATAATGTTGCAATGTTTCATTTATTTACTCATGCTTTTTTCAAGGCTTTACTTTTTTTAGGTTCTGGATCTGTAATTCACTCTTTTAAAGATGAGCAAGATATTAACCAAATGGGAGGTGTTTATAAAAAGCTTCCATACACTTATGCATTTATGATTATTGGAACATTAGCTCTTACTGGGTTTCCATTTTTATCAGGTTTTTATTCAAAAGATGCAATTATAGAATTTGCGTATCTTAAGGGAAATACAACTGGATATTATGCGGCAGGTATAGGAATTTTGACTGCTGTTTTAACATCAATTTATTCTTGGAGATTAATTTTTAAAACGTTTCATGGAGATTATAATAATAAAAAAACCAATATTAATGAAATGCACGAATCTCCGTTAGTGATGCTTTTGCCATTATTTGTACTTGCTATTGGGGCCATTTTTGCTGGCTTTTTATTTAAAGATTTGTTTATTGGTAATAGTGGAGGAAACAGTTTTTGGGGAGATTCAATTAAATTTTTAAATCCATTAAGTATGGAACACCCTCCTTTATGGTTTCTTTTAACAACACCCGTGCTTGTGTTAAGCTCTATTCCAATTGCTTATTATTTATTTGTTAAAGATAAAAATATTCCACATCAAATTGCTCAATCTAATAAGCCTTTACATAATTTTTTAATAAACAAATGGTATTTTGATGAACTCTATAACATTTTGTTTATTAAATTTTCAAAAAAATTAGGAATATTTTTTTGGAAGGCGGTTGATGTTCAAATTATTGATAAATTTGGACCTGATGGTGTTTCTTCATTAATTAAGAGGTTATCTATAAAAGCAAGCAAGTTTCAAAGTGGATTTATCTATCAGTATGCATTTATGATATTATTAGGGTTTTCTGCATTATTAACATTTTTAATTTTGAATTAATGAATTTTCCAATTTTATCATCTTTAATACTACTTCCTATAATAGGTTCTTTATTTTTATTACTTTCTAAAGATAAAAATTCTAACACAGGTAAATATGTCGCTTTATTTACTTCATTTGTTAATTTTTTAATTTCAATATATCTTTGGTATCAGTTCGATCCAACTACATCTGATTTTCAGTTTGTTGAAGATAGAGAGTGGTTAAAAGGATTTATTAATTACAAAGTAGGTATTGACGGAATATCAATTTTATTTATTGTTTTAACTTCACTGATAACTCCACTTTGCATAATCTCAGTTAATAATACTGTTAAAGATAGACTAAGAGATTTTTTAATTGCTATTTTAGTAATGGAAAGTTTAATGATAGGAGTTTTTTGCTCCCTTGATCTTGTTATATTTTATTTATTTTTTGAAGCTGGATTGATACCTATGTTTTTAATAATTGGAATATGGGGTGGAGCAAGAAGAGTATATTCGGCATTTAAATTTTTCTTATACACTTTGCTAGGTTCTGTTTTAATGCTAATTGCTATAATTTCGATCTACTGGATATCAGGAACCACAGATATAACTCAACTTTATGAACTTGGTATAGACACCAAATATCAAAATTTATTATGGTTAGCTTTTTTTAGTTCTTTTGCTGTCAAAACACCAATGTGGCCTGTACACACTTGGTTGCCAGATGCACACGTTGAAGCTCCAACTGCTGGCTCTGTTTTGCTTGCAGCTATATTACTTAAAATGGCCGGATATGGTTTTATTAGGTTTTCTTTAGGGCTTTTCCCAGTAGCTTCTGAACTGTTTACGCCTCTAGTTTACACCTTGAGTTTGATTGCTATTGTATACACATCTCTTGTTGCGCTGATGCAAGAAGATATGAAAAAGTTAATAGCCTATTCTTCAGTAGCACATATGGGTTTTGTTACATTAGGTATTTTTACAATTACCCAACAAGGTATTGAAGGAAGTATAGTTCAAATGATAAGTCATGGTTTGGTTTCAGCAGCATTGTTTTTATGTGTTGGAGTTGTTTATGATCGTATGCACTCCAGATTAATAGCAACTTACGGTGGCTTAGTTTCAGTTATGCCTAAATATTCAATATTATTTATGCTTTTCACTTTAGCTGCTTTAGGCTTGCCAGGCACTAGTGGTTTTATAGGTGAATTTTTAATACTGATGGGTGCATTTAAGGACAATTTTTTAGTAGCAGTTATAGCAAGTTTGGGCGTTATTTTTGGTGCCGCATACATGTTGTGGTTATATAGAAGAGTTGTATTTGGAGAGATTAAAAATAAAGAACTTTTAAAAATGCCTGATCTTGATAACTCAGAAAAATTTATTCTGTGGTGTTTAGCAATACCAGTTTTGTTTTTTGGATTTTATCCAGAACCTCTTATTAATACGATTGAAATTTCTGTAAATGATTTAATAGAGATGTACAATTTTAACTTAAACATGAATATAACAGAGGTGCAAAATTAATGAATAACTTAAACCTTATATTCCCTGAAATTTTTATTTCCTTGTCTATAATGTTTTTATTGATTCTTGGTGTGTACAAAAAGAACAGCTCAAATATTGTTCATAATGTTGCGGTAGGTTCTTTACTAATTACTGGTATTTTAATTTTTAATAATCCGTTAGATCAAAATATTTTATTATTTAATGATGGTTACATTGTGGATAACCTTTCTTCCTTTATGAAGATACTTACTATTTTAGCAGGTGCATTTGTTTTATCAATTTCAACACGATATCTAAAAATATTTAAGATTTTTTTAATAGAATATCCAGTTTTGATCCTTTCCTCAATTTTAGGTATGATGGTAATGATCAGTTCAAATGATCTTATGGTTTTTTATATAGGTCTTGAATTGCAATCTTTAGCTTTATATGTGTTGGCATCATTTAATCGAGATCAATTAAAGTCGTCTGAATCTGGACTAAAGTATTTTGTTTTAAGTGCTTTATCATCAGGATTGTTGTTATATGGATGTTCCTTAGTTTATGGGTTTTCAGGATCAACTAATTTTAATATTATTGGTGATGCAATGAACTCTTCTCATTACGGTTTAACTTTTGGAATTGTTTTTATACTTGTTGGTTTAGCATTTAAGATATCAGCCGTACCATTTCACATGTGGGCACCAGATGTATATGAAGGCTCTCCGACTGCTGTCACATTATTTTTTGCAATTGTACCTAAGGTTGCTGCACTTACAGTATTCATAAGATTTTTATACATACCTTTCGTTAATATGATTGATCAATGGCAACCTATATTAATTTTTTTATCAATTGCCTCTATGGTCTTTGGAGCTATTGCTGCAATCGGTCAAAATAATCTCAAAAGGTTGATTGCATATAGTTCAATTGGCCATATGGGTTATGCGTTAGCTGGCTTATCTACTGGTTCAAACGAAGGTATTCAAAGCTCAATTGTATACATGTCAATATACCTGGTTATGAATCTTGCTTTTTTTAGTTGTTTACTAATGTTAAAGCGAAATGATGTGTACTATGAGACTGTAGATGATTTATCAGGATTATCAAAAAATCATCCAATTTTATCTTTATCATTACTGGCTACCCTTTTTTCATTGGCAGGAATTCCTCCACTAGCTGGGTTTTTTGCAAAATTTTATATTTTTAAAGCTGTTATAGAACAGTCAATGTACTTCTTAGCTATTGTTGGTCTCTTATCAACAGTAATAGCTGCTTTTTATTATCTAAAAATAATTAAGGTTATTTACTTTGATAAAGAAAAGGAAAGTTACGACACTGATCATAATATTTGGTTAAAAGGATCGCTAACTTTTTCAACATTATTAATTCTTTTATACTTTATTTTCCCAAGCAAATTAGTGGAAATTGTATTTAGAATTAATATTATTTAATGAAATTAAAAAAGTTCAATTTTAAAATTGTAAATAGCACAAACGATCTAGCTATAAAAATAATTAAAAATACCAAAAATAAATCAGGAATTGTAATTGCTGAGAGGCAAAAAAAGGGAAGGGGTCAATATGGAAAAAAATGGACTTCTTTCAAGGGAAATTTATTTGTTAGTATTTTTTTTCAAATTAACAAAGTTCAATTATCATTGAAAGATTTGACAAAAGTTAACTGTCTTTTAGTTAAAAAATCATTATCAAATTTTTATAATGGTAAAATTATAATTAAGAAACCGAATGATTTGTTAATAAAAAAAATGAAAATTTCAGGTATCTTGCAGGAAATATTAACCAAATCTGGTGAAAAGTTTATTGTTATTGGGGTTGGTGTAAATTTGATTAAGAGTCCAACTATAAAAAATTATTTAACCACAAATCTTTTCGACTTAACTGGTATCAAAATTACCCCTAATAATGCTGCTTTAAAGCTAAAAAAAATTTATGAAACTTTTATTCCAATGTTTCCTAAATTTAATATAAAAAACTTAGATAGAAATTTAAAATGATTATTGTTGGTGATATAGGAAATACAGAAACCAAAATTTGTTTGGTAAACTCTAAAAATATTATTGTTAAAAGAATTACTTTATTAACAAAAAAATTAAGTCATTCTTTGCTTAATAAATCTTTACTTGGTCTAGGCATAAAAGATAAATCAATTAATAAATGTTTATTTTGCAGTGTTGTACCAAAATCATTTAATAAAATTAAAAATTTTTTTAATAAAACTTATAAAATTAAGTGTCACGAACTTAAGAATCTTAAGTTAAATAAATTGGTTAAGATTAAAGTTAATTATAAACAAATCGGCTCTGATAGATTAGCTAATGCAATTGGTGTCATTAACAATAAAGATAATTTTATAATTTTAGATTTTGGAACGGCAACAACATTTGATGTTTTAATTAAAAATACTTATCACGGTGGTGTTATAGCCCCTGGTGTTAAGCTTTCACTTGATACATTGACTAACAAAGCAACACAAATTCCAAAGATTAATTTAAAAAAAACAAATAAAGTTATTGGGTTAAACACTATTAGTGCTGTTAGGGCTGGTTTTTTTTGGGGCTATGAGGGTTTAATTGACAATATTGTTAATTTAATTAAGAAAGAGACCAAGATGTCCTTTAAAATTATTATTACTGGAGGATTTTCTAGTTTATTCAAAAATTCAACAAAAACGAAAGTTACATTAAATAAAGACATTACAATTAAAGGCCTAATCAGAGCCACCACTTTAATTAAATAAATATGAAAGATGAATTATTATTTTGCCCCCTAGGAGGGTCCGGAGAAATTGGCATGAACATGAACCTATTTGCCTATGGCAAACCAGGTGAGCACAAATGGATCATGGTTGATATTGGAGTTACATTTGCTGATGATACCTTACCCGGTATTGATCTTATTTACCCAGATCCTGGTTTTATAGTTGATAAAAAAGATGATCTTTTAGGAATTATTTTAACTCACGCACATGAAGATCATATTGGTGCAATTGCACATCTTTGGCCGCAACTTAAATGTAAAATTTTTGCAACTCCATTTACTGCAGTTTTGATAAAAGAAAAATTCAAAGAAAAGAATATTGATGTAACAAAGTTTCTAAAAATAGTTCAATTAAATGGAACAGTAAACTTAGATCCTTTTAAAATAGAATACATAACACTAACACACTCAATTCTTGAGCCAAATGGTCTTAGAATTGAAACCCCAGCAGGTGTAATACTACACACGGGTGATTGGAAGATTGATCCTGAGCCACTTATTGGTGAAAAAATAAACTCTGATAGACTTAAAGAAATTGGTAAAGAGGGCGTACTTGCTATGATTTGTGATTCAACAAATGTATTTAGTATGGGGAAAGCTGGTTCAGAGTTAGATGTTAGAAAAAGCTTATTAAATATTATGGGTAGTCTTAAAAAGAGAATTGTTATGGCTTCATTTGCATCAAATGTTGCGCGTATGGAAACAGCTTTTTATTGTGCGGAAAAAACAGGCAGGCAAATATCTTTAGTAGGAAGATCTATGCATAGAATATTTAAAGCAGCAAGACAATGTGGTTATTTAAAGAATGTCATTGAACCTATAGATGCACGTGATGCAAAAAAAATTGCTAGGGAAAAAATAGTTTATCTTTGCACGGGTAGCCAAGGGGAACCCATGGCGGCACTAATGAGAATTTCTAGCAATACCCATCCAGATGTATTTATTGAAAAAGATGATACTGTTATTTTTTCATCAAAAATTATTCCAGGAAATGAAAAAAAATTATATAAACTGCAAAACCAATTAGTTAAGGATGGTATCGAAGTTATTTCAGAAGAAAGTGAATTTGTTCACGTTTCTGGACACCCTAATAGAGATGATCTTAGAGAAATGTATGATTGGGTAAAACCTCAATGTGCAATCCCTGTCCACGGTGAACACAGACATATGATTGAGCATATGAAATTTGCTGAAGAAATGAAAGTTCCACATCCTGTTCAAGTTGAAAATGGAGATATTGTAAAACTAGCACCAGGTAAACCACATGTTTTTGATAAAGCACCGAGTGGTAGACTTTACTTGGACGGAAATATGAGCGTTGAAGAAGATGCTCAATCAATCAAAGATAGAAAAAATATTAGTGCAAATGGATATATGGAGGTTACTATTTTAATCACTGCAAAGGGCAATATCCATAAAAGACCCGTATTAACCTTTAGGGGACTACCCGTTTATGACGTTGATGAGTTTATTTATGAATTAGAAGAAGCAATAGAAAAAACAACTAGAACTTTTTCTATAAAAAGCAAAAAGCAAGAATTTAATTTAATTGATGCTTTAAAAATAACATGCAGAAAATGCGCTAAAGAATTGACTGGTAAAAGACCATTTATCAATATCAACTTAGTAAGAATTTAAATGAGTGCAACAGGTCTTGCTATAATTTATATAATAATTTGGTGGATAGTTTTTTTCACAATCCTTCCAATTGACGTAAATAGACAAAAATCTATTAAAATTGATGGTGAAGACACAGGTTCTCCCGAGAATCCTAAAATGTTAAAAAAATTCATTTATTGTACTGGTATTACAACCGTTATTTTTATGATAATTTATTTATTGATAAAATATGAATATTTAAATTTAAGATATCTAATTAATTAAAAATGTACATTTCAAAGTCATTCATACCAATATTAAAAAATAACCCATCAGAAGCAAAAATTAAATCACACCAGTTAATGCTAAGGGTCGGTATGATAAAGCAATCTTCAGCAGGTATTTATTCATGGCTACCTTTAGGTTTTAAGGTGATGAAGAAAATTGAACAAATAGTAAGAGAAGAACAAAATAAAATTGGTGCTCAAGAAATACTTATGCCGACTATTCAACCCAGTGATATTTGGAAAGAAAGTGGTCGTTATGATGATTATGGAGATGAAATGCTACGTATTAAAGATCGCCAAGGTAGAGAAATGCTATATGGACCAACTAATGAAGAGCTGGTAACCGATATATTTAGATCAAGCGTTAAATCTTATAAATCACTACCTCAACTATTATATCATATACAATGGAAATTTAGAGATGAAGTTAGACCAAGATTTGGAATAATGAGAGGTAGAGAGTTTTATATGAAGGATGCATATTCTTTCGATGTGAATGATGAAGACGCAACTTTCTCATATAATAAATTCTTTTTCTCATATTTAAAAACATTTAAGAGATTAGAACTTTCAGCAATACCAATGGCAGCTGATACGGGGCCAATTGGTGGAAATCTTTCTCATGAATTTATTATTTTAGCAGATACTGGTGAAAGTAAAATTTTTACAGATAAAAGAGTTTTTGATTTAGATAGTGAAGGGTCTGAAATGGATAGACAATCTTTACAAAATTTAAGAAAAAAATATGAACAATATTATGCTGTAGCTGATGAAAAATTTAATAAAGATGAATTCGAAAAAGAAGTGTCTGAAGAAAATAGACTAATTACCAAGGGTATTGAAGTAGGTCATATTTTTTATTTTGGAGATAAGTACTCAAAAGCTCTAAATGCAGCTGTAGATCTTCCAGGTGGTAAAAAAGACTTTGTTAAAATGGGATCATATGGAATAGGTGTATCGAGATTAGTCGGCGCAATTATAGAAGCTAAATATGATGAAAAGGACGAAATAATGAAATGGCCATTCTCTGTAGCACCATACGAGCTTGCCATAATACCCATGATTAATAAAAATGATACATCAGCATTAGACAAAGCAAATAAGCTTTTTAAACATTTTGAAAGTAAAAAAATTGATACAATTATTGATGATATGGATGAAAATCTTTCATCTAAAATTAAAAAATTTAATTTGATAGGTGTACCTTATCAAATAATTTTAGGAAAAAAATCAGATGGTGATTTATTAGAGTTTAAAGAAATTGGAAAAGATCCTAAAAGCTTAACCATAGATCAAATAACTCAAATTTTAACTGAACAAAAATTAAAAAATTGATTTCTGCATTAGAAAAAGAAATTACACTTAGATATCTAAAAACCAGAAAAAAAGACGGTTTTTTAAATGTAATATCTATTTTTTCATTTATCGGAATTAGCTTAGGAGTTGCAGTGTTAATTATTGTGATGTCCGTTATGAATGGCTTTAGAACAGAGTTAATCAATAAGATTGTAGGATTTAATGCTCATGTTACCGTTAAACCATATGAGAGCCCTATTAGCCTAGATCAATTAAATAATGAAAATTTAAAATTAATTTCAGAAGAATTAATACTTAGTAATTCCGGTGAAGCAATTGTCATTAGCAAAGACTACACTAAAGGCCTAATTTTAAGAGGTTACAGCAGTGAAAACTTTCTAAAACTTGATGTTGTAAAAAAAGGAAACTTAATTGGCAAATCAAACCAATTAACAAAAAATTCAATATCAATAGGTAAAGAATTAAGTTTTAATTTAGATCTTGGTGTTGGAGACAAGGTATCAATAATGTCTCCAGTGGGCATAGAAACTATTGTAGGAAGCTTACCTCGACAAGAAACTTTTATTATTAGTTCAATCTTTGATAGTGGTTTAGCTGATTTTGATGCCAACATTGCCTTCATAAATTTAGACACATTGGAAAACTTTTTTAATCTTAAAAAAGAAAAGCGTAACCTAGAAATTTACTTGAATAACCCATCTAATATCAAAGAAGAAAAAAATAAAATTCAAAAAATATTCAAAAATGAATTTGTATATAGTTGGGCCGATATGAATAGCTCATTGTTTTCCGCTTTAAAGGTTGAAAGAAATGTAATGTTTATAATCTTATCTTTGATTATTATAGTTGCTGCTTTTAATATTATTTCTGGGCTTACAATTCTTGTTAAGAATAAAACAAGAGATATAGCTATATTAAAATCTATTGGTGTCTTAAATAAATCCATTGTTAAAATATTTTTTCTTGTTGGAGTTATTATTGGTACTACAGCAACTTTTTTTGGAATTTTTTTAGGTGTATTGTTCTCATTGTATATAGAAAACTTGAGAGAGTTTTTAAGTAGTGCTTTTAATATTAGTTTGTTTCCTGAGGAGATTTATTTTTTAAGCACAATGCCTTCAGAAATCAACCCGACTTCAATCTTTATTATTTCCCTTTGTTCAATTTCTATAACTATTATTGTTTCAATTTTTCCCGCTATAAAAGCTTCAAAATTAGACCCAGTTAAAGGACTTAAGTATGAATAATCTGATATCATTAAAAAATATATCAAAATCTTTTTCTAACAATAGAAAAATAAATGTTTTAAAAAAAATCAATTATTCTTTTGTAAAAGGTAAAATTTATTCTCTAGTTGGACCATCTGGATCGGGAAAATCTACATTACTAAATGTTTTATCAATGATAGATAAACCTACTACTGGCTCTTTGTTAATTGGTAATACACCAATAAACTTTAACGATAATTCAAAAAATGACAAAATTAGATCAAGTAAAATTGGTATTATCTATCAACAAAATAATTTACTTCCAGATTTTACTGCATTAGAAAATGTGTATTTAGCCGGTCTAGCTTTAACTAATGACAAAATGAATTCAATAAATCGAGCTAAAAAAATTATAAAAACAATGGGTCTTTCATCGCGTGAGTCACATTTTCCCTCGGAATTATCAGGGGGTGAAATGCAAAGAATTGCAATGGCCAGAGCACTCATTAATGAGCCAGAAATCATATTAGCAGACGAACCTACTGGCAGTCTAGATCACACTACCGCCAAAGAGGTTTTTAATTTTTTGTATAATTTAAAAAATAAAAATAGATTAATAATTTATGCAACTCACAATAGATTTTTTGCAAATATGGCTGATTGCAAATTAGAAATGATTGATGGTAATATAAGAACTATCAATGCCCGAATTAAATAATCAAAATTTTAATCATTTAAAAATTCACACACAATATTCAATTTGTGAAGGAGCTATCAAAATTGATAATTTAAAAGATTTTTGTAAAGATAAAAAAATACCTTGTTTGGGTCTTTCAGATACATCCAATTTATGTGGTGCATTGGAGTTTGCTGAAAATATTTCTAAGGTTGGTACACAGCCAATTATTGGCACTCAAATTTATTTTAGATTTGAAGATACGACAGGACTATTGCCCTTGATAGCTCTTAACGAAAACGGATATAAGAAAATCATAGAACTCTCCTCAAGATCTTACCTTGAAAATGATGCTTTATCAGACCCTCATTTAGATATTAAAGAACTTTTAAAGGATATAGAAGGGGTGTCCTTACTTTCGGGAACTATTCAAGGTTTATTTGGTAAATTATTTGAAAAAGGCCGTTTAGATGAAATATCAAAACTATATAAGAGTTTATCATCAAAATTTAATGATAATTTTTATTTAGAAATCCAAAGGCACGGTGATCAAAATGAAATTGCTTTTGAAAAATTCAATTTAGAACAATCTTTAAAAGTTAAAATACCAATTATTGCTACTAATGAAGTTTATTATTTAACACCTGACATGCACGAAGCTCATGATGCGTTAACTTGCATTGGCTCCAAAACTTATGTTAATGAAAAGAATAGAATTAAATATAGTAACCAACATTATTTTAAATCGAATGAAGAAATGTCAAAACTATTTTCTGATCTTCCGGAAGCTTTAGAAAATAACTTCAATTTGCCATTTAAATGTAATTTTAGACCACAATTTTCCAAACCTGTACTTCCAAATATTAGTTCTGAAAAAGGAGGTAGTGCTGATGAAATACTTAAAAAAGACTCATTAGACGGATTGAAAGAAAAATTTCTTAAAGTTTTTAAAATTGAAGAAAATAACTTAGTAACTGATGATAAATTTTTGAAATATAAAGACAGACTAGATCATGAGTTAAAAATCATAATTGAAATGAAATACCCTAGTTATTTCTTGATTGTGTCTGATTATATTAAATGGTCTAAGAGTAATAATATTCCTGTAGGTCCAGGTAGAGGATCTGGGGCAGGTTCGTTAGTTGCTTGGTGTCTATCTATTACCGATGTTGACCCAATTAAATTTAATTTAATATTTGAAAGATTTTTAAATCCTGACCGTGTATCAATGCCTGACTTTGATATAGATTTTTGTGAGGAAAAAAGAGATCTTGTTTTTAAATATTTAACCACAAAATACAAAGATAGTGTGGCACATATAATTACATTTGGAAAATTAAAAGCAAGAATGGTTATTAGAGATGTTGGTAGAGTATTAGGTTTACCATATGGTTTTGTTGATAGTATTTCAAAAATGATACCTTTTGATCCTTCTAGACCTCAAAGCTTAATTGAATGCATTAATAGCGAACCAAGACTTCAAAAATTAGTTAATGAAGATCCTCGTGTTAAAAAATTAACTGATCTTTCTTTGAAATTAGAAGGTTTGAATAGAAATGTAGCAACTCATGCAGCAGGTGTTGTAATCGCTGATAGAAAACTAACTGAAATCGTGCCTTTATATAAAGATGCATCCGCAGATTTATTATTACCTTCTACACAATTTGACATGTACTCAGCAGAAAATGCTGGCTTAATTAAGTTTGATTTTTTAGGATTAAAAACTTTAACGGTAATTAATAGAACACAAAAGTTGATTAATAAAAAAGTTAAAGATTTTAAAATTGAAGGTATTGACTTTGATGATCAAAAAGTTTTTGAACTTTTGTCTTCTGGTAATACTGTTGGATTATTTCAGGTTGAGAGTGCTGGTATGCGTGAAGCATTATTACAAATGAAACCTAACCATATAGAAGATATTATTGCACTAGTTGCTCTTTATCGTCCAGGGCCTATGAACAACATACCAATTTATAACGACTGCAAACATGGAAGACAAACACCTGATTATTTGCACCCACTACTTGAAGATATTTTAAAACCTACATATGGAGTTATTATTTATCAAGAACAAGTGATGCAAATAGCACAAAAACTATCAGGTTTTACCGCAGGTGAGGCTGATATTTTAAGAAGAGCTATGGGTAAAAAAAAAAGAGCTGAACTAGAAAAGCAAAAACAAGGATTTATTGCTGGTGCTCTTAAAAATGGAATTAACAAAGATGTTGCAGCAAGCATATTCCTAAAAATAGAACCATTTGCTGAATATGGGTTTAATAAAAGTCACGCAGCTGCTTATGCTATAATTTCTTATCAAACTGCATTTTTAAAAACTTATTTTCCTAAAGAGTTTTTTGCTGCATCCATGACAATGGATATTTCAAACCAAAATAAATTAGGTGAATTTCACGAAGAGCTTAAAAGAATTAACATTAAAGTTATACGACCCGATATTAATAAATGCTTTGCAGACTTTCAATTTGATGAAAATAATTTTTATTACGCACTTGGTGGAATTAAAAGTGTTGGTTATGAAGCAATTTCAAACGTTATTAAAGAAAGAAGAGAAAATGGTGATTTTAAATCTATAAATGATTTTTTAAATAGAGTTAACCCTAAAGATATTAATAAGCTCCAATTAGAAGGTTTGGTTAAAGCAGGAGCTTTTGACAATATAGATAATAATAGACAAGCATTATTTAACTCAATTCCAAATTTTATTTTAAAGACAAAAAATATTTATGAAAATAAAGCAGCAAATCAAATTGATCTTTTTGGTTCTGATGAAGAACAAGATAATGAAATAGTTCTTAATATAGAAGATTGGAAGTTTGAAGATCGATTATCAAGAGAATTTGAAGCTATTGGTTTTTTTATATCTGACCACCCCTTAAATCAATTTAAAGAAATTTTTGATGACTACAAAATAGTTGATTATTCTAAATTTAATCTAGACGACAATATAAAAGATGCAAATATTGCTGCAACGCTTTTAAAAATCACTGAAAGAAAAACTGCAAAAGGTAATTCTTATGGTGTTATTAAGTTCACTGATTTAACTAGTGTTTTTGAACTCTTTATTTTTTCTGATATTTTAGAATTGAATAGAGAGGTTTTAATTGAGGGTAGTTCATTAATTATAACCTTGATCAAAACTATTTCTAATGATGAGAATAAATCAAAAAGAATAAATGTTCAAAAAATAGCATCTCTTAAAGATCTCTTTAATAAACCTGTTAATGAAATTATATTTAATATTAAATCAATTAAAGACATCGATAAAATATCTGATTTAGTGGATGAGGAGGGTACAACTGAGGTAACAATAAATATTAACGATGAAAACAATGACGTTAGCTTTAAACTAAAAAATAAGCGTCTTATTGATAGGAAAGCCATCAATATCCTCAGAAATAATGATATTTCTACCATTATTCATTAAAAAAGACTTGTTTGTTTTATAAATAATTTGTAAATAACTCTTAAATTAAATTAACACGCACACAGTTTGTGGTTTTATACCTCCGGTCCTTAAATGGAAATTACTGTGGTGGCTTAACCGGGAATAAATATGAAAATACCAAGTCTAAGTATCCAACAACTATTAGAAGCAGGCGTTCACTTAGGTCATAAGACTTTAAGATGGAACCCAAAGATGAAAAAATACATTTTTGGAAAAAGAGATTCAATTCACATTATTGATTTAACTCAAACATTGGAGTTAACAAATGTAGCTTTAGAAAAAGTTTATAATACTATAGCTAATAACGGCAAAATTCTTTTTGTATCAACAAAAAAACAAGCATCTGAAGCAATTGCTGAAGTTGCAAAAGAAACTGGGCAATACTTTGTAAACTACAGGTGGTTAGGTGGAATGCTAACTAACTGGGGAACAATCTCAGGATCAATTAAAAAGATGAAAAAATATGAGGCTGATCTTGTTGCTGAAAATAGAGGTTTTACAAAAAAAGAACTATTAAAGATGAGTGTTAAAAAAGATAAATTAGAAAGAGCATTAGGTGGAATTGCAGAAATGAAAAAAGTTCCAGATCTAGTTTTTATTATTGACACAAATTATGAATCTTTAGCTATTGCTGAAGCATCTAAATTAGGTATTCCAATTTGTGCTATACTTGACAGCAATTCTAACCCCGATGGTATTGACTATCCAATTCCTGGTAACGACGATGCTAGAAGAGCGATTGATCTATATTGTAATTTAGTAAAAGAAACTATTGAAAATGCAAAAAAAGCATCTCCATCTAAATCTGAAGAAAAACCTGATGCTGGTGAGACAAAAGTAAAAGAAACTTCTTCAAAAACTATCCAAGAGATCGATAGAGAGAAGTTAGATGCTAAATTTTCAAAAAAAGATAAAGAAAAGTTGAATTAATATGAGTGATTTAGAAAAAGTAAAACAATTGCGTGAAGCAACTGGTGCTGGATTTAAAGATTGTAACTTGGCAGTTAAAGAATCTGGTGGTGATTTAAATAAAGCAGTAGAAATCTTAAGAGTTAAAGGAATTTCTAAAGCTTCAAAAAAAATGTCAAGAGATGCTAAAGAAGGTGTTATTGCAACCTCTGGAGATGAAAGCAAAATATCTGTTATTGAAATTAACTGTGAAACAGATTTTGTTGCTAAGAATGATGATTTTGTATCCTTTGCAAAAGAATTAAGTGAATTAAATAATCTCAATTCATCTGATTTAGAAAAGCTTAATAAATCAAAAATGAGAAATGGGGAAACGGTTGAAGATAGTCTAGTAGCATTAATTGCAAAAATGGGTGAAAAGATAACAGTTGGTAAAGCAAAGACATTTAACCAACCTGGTTCTAAAAATTTTAATTATTTGCATACTGTAGTTAAAGATAATTTATCTAAATTATCAGTTATAGCTTCACTTGAAACTTCAGATGACAGTGATAATGTTAAAGCTTTTGGTAAACAACTTTCAATGCATATTGCAGCATCAAACCCTTTGGCGTTAAGTTCTGATTTGATTGATAAAGATCTTCTTCAAAAAGAACAAGATCTTGTCACTGAAGAGTTAAAAAGCTCTGGTAAGCCTGTGGATATTGCACAAAAAATTAGCTTAGGTAAAATGAATAAATTTAAAGAGGAAAATGCTTTGTTAACACAAGCCTGGGTGATGGAACCAAAAAAGAAAGTTCAAGATATTGTAAATGAACTAAACATACCTGACTTAAAAATTAACAATTTTTTTAGAATTAAAATAGGTGAATAAATGTTTAATGATAAAACATACAGCCAGAAGATGGATAAAACCATTGAGGTTTTTCAGAAAGAATTAACTTCATTAAGAACTGGTAGAGCAAACGCCTCAATGTTAGATCTTGTTAAAGTTGACGTTTATGGGCAAGCGATGCCTTTAAATCAAGTTTCAAGCATAACAACTCCGGATGCTAGAACAATTAACATCCAAGTTTGGGATCTTAATAATGTTCCGCTTGTAGATACTGCAATTAAAAAATCAGAATTAGGTTTAAATCCTCAAATTGATGGTCAATTAATTAGGTTGCCCGTACCAGATTTAAATGAAGAGAGAAGAACAGAGATTAAAAAATTAATCAAATCTATGGGTGAAAAGTGTAAAATCTCAATTAGAAATATTAGGAGAGAAGCTAATGATGATTTAAAAAGCCTAGTTAAAGACAAAACAATTAGTGAAGATGATGAAAAGATTAACGAGAAATTAGTACAAACATTTACTGATGAGCATATTAAAATCATAGATACTAAAGTTGAAGCCAAAGAAAAAGAAATAATGACCATATGAACCCAGTTAAGCATGTTGCCATCATCATGGATGGAAACGGTAGATGGGGCGTTAAGCATAAACAATCAAGAAATAAAGGTCATAGAGCAGGCTTAAATACAGTTGATCTAATCATTAATCAGTGTATTAACCATAAAATTAAGTTTTTAACCCTTTATACTTTTTCTTCAGAAAATTGGAAAAGACCCAAAAATGAAATCATTTTTTTGTTTAAACTATTAGAAAATTTTTTAAAAAAAAAAATTAATAATGTTATTGAAAAGGATATTAAGCTTAAGTTTATTGGTGAATTAAATGAATTACCAACAAAACTTCAGAAAATAATAAAACTATCAGAAAAAAAAACTTTCAATAAAGAAACATTGCAAGTTAATATTGCCTTAAACTATGGTTCGAAAATTGAATTAATTAATACTATAAAAAAAATTAAACAAAAAAAAATCACAATAAATGAAAAAAATATAGATAATAACCTGTATACAAAACACCTACCAAATCCTGATATATTGATAAGGACAGGTGATACCCATAGACTAAGTAACTTTTTACTTTGGCAATTATCTTATACAGAGATATTTTTTGAAAAAAAATTATGGCCTGACTTTACAGTTAAAGACTTTAATAAAATTATAAATAAATTTAAAAGTATTAAACGAAATTTTGGATCAATTTAATGAAATCAAATATTAAAAAAAGAATTTTAACTTCAATAATTCTTATTTCTCTCTTAATTGGAATGTTTTATTATTCATATATAATGATTGTTTCTTTAATTATTATAACAATAATCTCATGGATTGAGTTTTACGCATTAATATCAAAAATTTTAAAAAAAAATATTTTAAAGGATAGATTTTTTAGATTTATTTATAAAACTTTATCTTTATTTTATTTATCAGGATTAGTTTATTTAATTTTTGCTATAGAATCTGAGTATTCTAATCTTAAAATTTATCTCTTATATTCTGTTTTGGTTGCAATACTCTCAGACATAGGAGGACTTGTTTGTGGAAAAATATTTAAAGGCAAAAAACTTACTAAAATTAGCCCTAATAAAACAATCTCTGGATCCATTGGTTCTCTTATCTTTTCAATATTGCTGATTCCCTTTTTTTACAATGGTGAAATTGATCAAAGTTTACCAAATATTCTTTTAATTACAATTATCATATCCTTAACTTCTCAATTAGGGGATTTATTCATTTCACTCTTAAAGCGTAAAGCAAAAGTTAAAGACACTAGCGACTTGCTACCTGGTCATGGCGGTGTTTTAGATAGAATTGATGGAATAATTTTTGCAATTCCACTTGGAATTTTTTTGTTTATAGTTATTTAGTATGAAAAAAATTGCAATTTTTGGATCAACAGGATCTATCGGTTCATCGTTATTAAAGATTATCAAAGACGACAAAAAAAACTTTAAAATTAAATTACTTACAGCAAATAAAAATTATAAAAAATTAATAAAACAAGCTAAGTTTTTTAATGTTAAAAATATAGTTCTTACCGATTATAATTCCTATTTAATTGCAATCAAACTTTTAAAAAATACTAAAATTAAAGTTTTTAAAAACTTCGATTCATTAAATAAAATTTTTGATATAAATAAAAAAATTGATTATTCGATGTGTGCAATTTCAGGATTTCAGGGATTAAAACCAACTTTAGATATTATTAAATTTACTAAAATCATTGCAATTGCAAATAAAGAATCCATTATTTGTGGATGGAATTTGATTAAAAAAGATTTAAAAAAGTATAAAACATATTTTATACCCGTAGATTCTGAGCATTTTTCTATTTGGTCTTTATTAGATAATAATAAAAAAAATAATTTTGAAAAAATTTATATAACAGCTTCTGGAGGTCCTTTTAGAAATTTATCATTAAAAAAATTTAAGAATATTTCGATTAAAGATGCATTAAAACATCCTAATTGGTCAATGGGAAAAAAAATTACGATTGACTCAGCTACCATGATGAATAAAGTTTTTGAAATTATAGAAGCAAAAAAGATCTTTGATTTAAATTACAATCAACTTGAAATATTAACTCATCCAAAGTCATACTTGCATGCATTAGTAAAGTTCAATAACGGTCTGTCAAAACTTTTAGTCCACGATACCAACATGAAAATACCAATTTTCAATTCTATTTATTTTAATTCCAATAAAAAACTTAAATCTAAAAATATTGATATAGAGGCTTTAAACAATCTAAATCTTAAAAAAATTGATTATATCAGATTCCCAATAACTAAAATTCTTAATAATTTGAGCAATGAAGATTCTTTATTTGAGACTATAATTGTTAGTGCTAATGATAAATTGGTGAAACTTTTTTTAAATAATAAGATTAAATTTACCGATATATCAAATAAATTATTAAAAATTTGTAGCATTACTGAATTCAACAAATTTAAATCAATAAAACCTAAAAATATTGAAGAAATTAACAATTTAAGTGATTATGTAAGTTTAAAAATTGATAGCATGAGTGTATAAACTCGCTATGTTTAAGTTTTTTATCCAATTAATTTTATTCTCTATTTTTTTAACTTTTTCAACTTATTCAAAAAATTATGAAAAAATCATTGTTAATGGTAATGAAAGAATATCAATTGAAACAATATTAGTTTTTTCAGAAATCAAAGATAATAAATCTTTAGATGAAAATTCTGTAAACGAAATTTTAAAAAGACTATATAACTCTGGTTTTTTCAAGGATGTTTCGGTTAAAATTGAAAATAACAATCTAGTTATTGATGTATTAGAAAATCCAATAATCCAAACAGTTTTTATTGAAGGAATTAAAAGGAAAAAAACTGAAGAGTCCTTATATGAAGTTTTGTCATTAAAAAATAGATCATCATACAATTCTTTTTTAATCAAAAAAGATGAAGTAGCCATACTGAAATATCTTAAGGATGACGGATATTACTTTTCAAGTATTACATCCTCTTATCAAGACTTAGGTGATAACAAAATCGATCTGTTCTATAAAATAAATCTTGGTGAAAAATCAAAAATTTCAAAGATTTCATTTATTGGTGATAAAAAGGTTAAAGATAGTACCTTAAGAAATATTATACTTAGCGAAGAGTACAGGTTTTGGAAATTTATTTCTGGAAAAAAATATTTGAATGAAAATATTATTAATTACGACAAGAGATTGTTAGGTAATTTTTATAGAAATAAAGGTTTTTTTAATGTCCTAATTAATTCATCTTTTGCTAATTATCTTGGCAATGATGAGTTTGAAATAATTTATAATATTTCATCTGGTGATAAATTTTATTTTAATGAGTTTAATCTAAATCTACCTGAGGATTATGAAATTGATAACTTTAACAAATTGGATAAATTGTTTAATGAACTTAAGGGTGAAAATTATTCATTAAATTCTATTGACAGGATCTTAAAAGAAATTGATAAAATTGTTTTAAACGAGCAATATGAATTTTTAAAATCTACAGTAAAAGAGCAGATTGAGGGTAATTTAATTAACCTTACTTTTGATATTGGTGAGTCAGAAAAACTTTATGTTGAAAAAATTAATATATTTGGCAATAATATAACACGTGAAGATGTAATTCGGAACAACCTGCTAGTTGACGAAGGCGATGCTTTCAATGAAATACTTTATACCAAAACTTTAAATAATTTAAAATCACTGAATTTTTTTAGCAATGTTGAATCTGAGATATTAAATATTGAAAATAAAAAGGTAATCAATATTACAGTTGAAGAGAAACCAACAGGTGAAATTATGGCGGGTGCTGGTGTTGGTACTGGTGGTGGAACATTTGCTTTTGGAGTATCAGAGAATAATTTTCTTGGAAGGGGTATAGCTTTTAAATCTGATGTTTCAGTGGGTAAGGAATCTTTAAAGGGTTTAATTTCATTAAATAATCCTAATTTTAAAGGATCCAGCAGATCTTTAAACGCATCGTTAGAAAGCAGTGTTACTGATCGCCTTAAAAATTTTGGATATAAATCTAACAAAACTGGTTTTTCAATCGGCAGTGGTTTTGAGTTTTATGATGATTTATATTGGAATACAGGTATCTCATCTTATGTTGAAAAACTTGACACAGATTCCACAGCCTCTGCTAGCATGAAAAAACAAGAGGGATCGTATTTTGATACTTTTTTCAATCAATCTTTTAGTTACGATAAAAGAAATCAAAAGTATAAAACAACAGACGGATTTATTAGTAGGTTTACCCAAAATATTCCATTAATTAGTGATAATTACACCATAACAAACTCGTATGATTATAAAATTTATAATGAATGGCTTAACGAAAATATAGTTTCTTTTGGTTTTTATATAAAAGGAGCTAATTCATTAAGTGGTAAAGATGTTAAGCTATCAGAAAGACTGTATTTGCCATCAAGTAAATTAAGAGGTTTTGAGTCTGGAAAAATTGGTCCAAAAGATGGTGAAGACTATGTGGGTGGAAATTATGCGGCTTCAATCAATATAGCAACGACTCTTCCTCAGGTATTACCAAACTTACAAAATACTGATTTATCAATTTTTTTTGATGCAGGTAATATTTGGGGTGTTGATTACAACTCTACTTTAGCAGATGAAAATAAAATTAGATCATCAGTTGGTATTGCTATAGATTTATTTACACCTATTGGCCCTTTAAATTTTTCTCTATCTGAACCAATTACCAAGAGTAAAAATGATATAACGGAGTCTTTCAGATTTAATTTGGGTACTACTTTTTA
>Ga0257121_1000856_pt1 | contig 24200 bp, 17 predicted proteins | sample SI106_100metaG_FD_190180 | JGI IMG/M metagenome (GOLD analysis project Ga0257121, IMG submission 190180) | Marine microbial communities from Saanich Inlet, British Columbia, Canada - SI106_100 | ecosystem: Environmental > Aquatic > Marine > Inlet | place: Canada: British Columbia | collected... | reverse complement strand
CTTCAAAACCTATAATGCCTGGAAAAAGTGATAAAATAGAGGTTGTTTTTCATCCAAAAGAAAATCAATTAAAAGAGCAAAAGAAAACCGTAAGGGTCGTCGCTAATACCACTCCAGGTGAATTGGTTCTGAATGTGCGTGCCTTTGTTGAAAAATAATAGACACCCCTAATCTTCTTCAAAGTAATTTAAATCTTTTCCAAAGGTTTCCTTGAGTTGACTTAAGCTGTATAGTGCGAGTAAGATAAAAACCAATCCAACAATATAGGCCGACCATGCGTCTCCAAGGTTAAGAGCCATTAGAAATCCAAAGCTGATCATGATGAGATTTACCGATCCTCTAACAAAATTTGGAATCGTATTGGCTGTTGTTGATCTGATATTGGTGCCAAATTGTTCTGCTGCGATAGAGACAAATAAAGCCCAGTAACCTGTTGCGGTTCCTAAAAGAAAACAAACAATGTAGTACGTCTCTGCTGATATTCCGTCCATGAAAAACAAAAAGGAGGTGATTAAAATTAAAGTAAAAACCAGGTAAATTGCTACAACCTTTTTGCGACTTCTTAGCAATTGGCTCAGAAGTCCGGAAATTAAATCACCAAAAGATAAACCGATATAGGTATACATTACAGCCGTTCCGTTATTGATATCATTAATACCTAAAAGAGGGGCAAAGTTGTCGCTAGAATTCATAACCAAAAGACCAACGACGTACCATATCGGAATACCAATTACAATACAATGAAGGTATTTAATGAAGTTTGCTTTATTAAAGAATATGATTTTTAGATTTCCTTTCGAGACACTTTTGTCATCAGACATCTTTTCAAAAAAGGATGATTCAATTGTACCAACCCGAAGAAGGAGGAGAAAAACTCCAAGCATTCCTCCAACGATGTAAGTAACTTGCCAATTCGCTAATTGAGCTCCTGTAATGCTATAGATTAAATTTCCAATAATTTGCCCCTCAGCACCGACTAAAGACGCAACAACAGCTCCCAAGGCACCAAATGTGACAATAATCATCGTACCGTAACCTCGTTTTTCTTTTGGCATCATTTCAGAAACCAATGTAATACCCGCTCCTAACTCTCCAGCAAGTCCGATTCCCGCAAGCACTCGAATAATTGCGTAGCTCGTAATGTCAGTGACAAATGCATTTAATAAGTTGGCAATAGAGTAGAGAAGAATGGAGCCGAATAAGACCTTGATTCTCCCTTTTTTATCTCCAAGCACACCCCAAAGTAGTCCGCCTATCAACATTCCAAGCATTTGCATGTTGAATAAAAACTTTCCTGTAGATGCTTGTTCTTCAAGTGAATAGCCTACCATAATTTGACTAAGACTTTCAGCTTTTACCACCCCGAAAAGCACCATGTCGTAGATGTCTACAAAGTAACCCAATGCTGCAACAATGATTAAGATGATTACTTTTTTATTGGGTTGCTTATCAATTACATTCATGCAACGAAATTAAAATTTTTGTTGAAATAAAAATCTTCAATTTTATGAAAGGAAAACGAATACCTAATGTTTTTTCTCATTACTTTTATTTTAAAATAAACGACTATGGTGCGAAATTTATCTGAGGAAGCTTCAATTTTAGGTCAATACATGGCCGAAATTAGAGATGTAAATATTCAACAGGACCCCATACGCTTTCGTACCAATTTGGAACGAATAGCTGAGATTTTAGGTTACGAAGTTTCGAAGAAAATGAATTACGGAGAAATCGAAGTAGAAACCCCATTAGGCAAGTCAACAGAATTTAAGCTGACAGATGATCCGGTATTAATCACAATTCTTAGAGCTGGATTGGCCATGCATAATGGTTTATTAAGAACTTTTGATCGATGTGATAGTGCGTTTGTATCTGCATATAGAGAGCATACTTCACCTGAAGAATTTAAAATACATGTAGAGTATTTGGCTGCTCCTAACCTTGATGATCGTGTTTGGGTAATATCTGATCCTATGTTGGCAACGGGTCGGTCAATGGTTAATGTTTATAATGCCTTACTCAAATTTGGCAAACCCAAGAAAGTCTATGTGATCGTATCTATAGCAACACCACAAGCCATTGAATTGGTTCAGAAAAAGCTACCGGCTGATGTTGAGATTTGGACTGGAGCTATTGATGCAGAGCTAACTGCCGAATCCTATATTGTTCCTGGTCTGGGAGATGCAGGTGATTTGGCATATGGTGTAAAAGTTTAAACAATGAATTGGGGAGCATACAGTGCATTGTTTGGCCTAGCAACTTTTAAGTTTATGTTTGCTGCTTTTCCTGGTCCAGCATTTAATGTTTCATTTTTTGAAACCTATATCTGCATTGTGTTTGGAGGCACCCTAAGCTCTGCTGTATTTTATTTTGCTAGTGATTACTTTATGCTTAAAACAAACCAAAAGCGTAAGCGTAAGATCGAACAGCTGATTCGTGAGGGGAAACAAATTCCATTTAAGCCCAAGTTCACTCGGGTGAATAAGTTTATTATCTTTTGTAAGCATAAATTCGGCATGTATGTCATTTGCTTTTGGGCACCGTTTTTTTTATCTGTCCCACTTGGAAGTATCGTGGTAGCAAAATTCTACGGCAAATTGAAATATACATTTTTATACGTTTTCCTTGGAATGCTCATCAATGCAAGTCTAACTACATTTTTAGCCTATGTCATTTTCCAATAAACATATTTTCTTTGATCTCGATAGAACGCTTTGGGATTTCGATGAGAATTCAAAAGAGGCTTTAAAACAAATTATCTCTTTTTATCAATTGATTCCTGTTTTTGGTTCTTTTGACCGATTTCACAGAGCTTATGAGAAACACAATTCAAGGTTGTGGGGGGAATATGGAAAAGGAAAGCTACAAAAAGATATTTTGAAGTTTGAGCGGTTCAATGCGACTTTAAAGCAGTTTGGTAAAGACGATTTGACCCTCGCAAAAAAAATGGGTGAGATGTATGTTGAAATCTCTCCCCGTCAGACCAAACAATTTCCAAATACAAAAGAAGTTTTAGATGAATTACAGAAAATGGGTTACCACCTTCACATCATCACAAATGGTTTTGAAGAGGTCCAATATATAAAGTTAGATAATTGTGGTTTAAGGAAGTATTTTGATGCCATTGTTTGCTCTGAGGCTGTTGGCAAAAACAAGCCTGCTCTTGCCATATTTAATTATGCATTAAAGCAGGCCAATTGTGAATCAGAAAATGCATTAATGATTGGAGATGATTACATCGCTGATGTTTCAGGTGCCTTAAAAGCTGGACTAAATGCTGTTTTGTTTGATCCGCATGCACGATCGACTGGAAATTATGAATTCACCATTCAAAATCTTAATGAGCTGCCATTGCTTGTGACACAGATTCTGCGGATTTAGTTGTACTATGAATTTTCCTGTCTCATTTTTTCATAGAGAATGATTCCTGTGGCTACACTTACATTTAATGATTGAATTTCTCCATGCATAGGAATTTTAGCTCTAACATCAGACAAATTAATGAGGTCTGAAGTAATACCGTTTTCTTCTGATCCCATTATGATTCCGACTGATCCTCTTAGGTTTATTTCATGTAAAGGTAGAGACGATTTCTCCGAACAAGCGATTAGCCTGATGCCTGATTGTTGAATATAAAACAGCGTATTTTTGAGATCATCGGTCTTACATACAGGAATACGAGTTAAAGCTCCAGAAGATGTTCTTACAGCATCTGACGATACCAAAGCGGACCCTTTAGAGGGTATTAAAATGGCATCTACCCCTTGACATTCAGCTGATCTGGCAATGGCTCCAAAGTTTCTCACATCAGTAATTCGGTCTAAAACCAGAATATTCACCTTTTGCTCTTTTTCCATCCATTGGTCTACAAGAGTCTCAATATTTTGATATTCAATAGGCGTTACGAATGCAATTACACCTTGATGGTTTCCAGAGGTTAATTTGTTCAGCTTCTGAACAGGTACATATTGAATGTTATAGTCTTTTCCGGCAAGAATTTCTTTCAATTCACGAAAATGCTCTTTGTCAATACCTTTTTGTATTAATATCTTATTTAGCTCCTGTTCTGACTTTATGGCCTCAAGTACAGGATGTAATCCAAAGATGACGTCCTTTTTTTCCTTTCTGGGATACTTGTCTCTTTTTTCTTCCATTCTATGTGAATTTATATTCAATTTGAACATTGTTTTTTAAGGTGAGCTCAACCGGGCAGGTTCGAGCAGCTTTAATGACCTTTTCTAATGTGCTGTCATCCCAATTGTTTTCGGATAACTTCATTTCAATGATAATCTGATCAACTTTCCTCGGATTATTTCCCATTAATTTAATTACACTTGCTTCACAATTCTCAAAAGAGATGTCGTTTTTGTTACAATAAATTCCAATAATGGTCATTGCGCATGATGCAAGTGATGTAGACAATATGTCCGTAGGAGAAAATGCTTCACCCTTTCCATTATTATCGGTAGGGGCATCAGTGATAAAAGTATCGCCTGATTTTAAATGCTTACAAGCAGTGCGTAAATTTCCTAAATAGCTGACTTCTGATATTTGCATCTTGATCTAAATTATTTGGCGAAGTTACGCTATTTCATAGCATTGATAACATTTTCAAACGAAAAATGATATCCTTATTGTTTTACTTATCTTTAGGCCTCAAATAATAACTGCTATGAAATCCACTTTATCTATTTTGATTTTACTAACATGGTTTTTTTCTTATCATGCTCAGAATGAAATGAAATATAATACGAATTCATCTTCACCTGAATGGATTAAATTGATGTATCAAGAAAATCCAAATCCAGGATTGGTAATAAAACAACATGATAACTATTATGCAACACACGCGTTTATAAAAAATGAGCACACGCAATACTTTAAGAGATGGTTAAGGGCCTTAAGTAGGGAAGTTTCTTTTGATGCGAGTAATCTATATGACAAGAATTATATCAAAAAGTCAAAAAGTTTGAGGTCTTTAAAAGATGAGAACTCGGAATGGTCTTGTATTGGCCCCTATGATTTTGATATTGACGCCGCAAGCCGCAGCTATGCGCCTGGAGCCGCTCATGTTTACACGGTAAAAAGATGTTTGACTAATTCCGATGTCATGTATGCAGGAACTGCTACTGCTGGGATGTGGAAGTCTATTGATGCAGGTTTGACTTGGAGCTTGACTACAAGAGATTTGGTTTTAAATCGAATTTTTGCCATTGAAATAGACCACAGTAATTCAGATATTGCCTTCTTTGAGAGTGGAGGAAGCCTATACAAAACAACAGATGGAGGTTTGAATTGGTCAATTATTGGAGATGCCACTTTTCAATCGCAATCACATGGTGTTAAAGACATTGTAATGTCACCAGATGATTCTAATATTATTTATTTGACTTCAAATAATGGCTTTTTTAGAACAACAGACGGAGGAGACAATTGGACTGAAATCATGAATGGAGATTTTCAGGAAATAGAGCTCAATCCTGCGAATTCAGATATGATCTACACTATAAAAGTAGTAGGGGACTATACGGAATTTTATAAAAGTATAGATGGAGGATTGACATTTACAGTTCAAAGTAATGGTTGGCCAAGTCCGCAACAAGCTGGCGACCACCAAAGGCGTGTTGAAATTGCAGTAACACCTGCAGATCCAAATTTAATTTATGCGAATGCAACAGGTTCAGCCAACGGTGGTAGCGGGACCTATGGCATTTATTTATCTTCGGATGAGGGCGCGACATGGACGTTTCAGTGCTGTGGCTCTCAGCCAGCAGGACCACCATCACTTTCCAACATCAATATGATGGGATGGGACAAGGAAGGTGAAGACGATGGAGGACAATATTACTACGACGTTGGACTTGCAGTTGACCCGGTAGACCCATTGAAGTTACATCTTGGAGGAGTAAACCATTGGGTTTCTGAAGATGGAGGCATTACATGGATTTGTCCTGCAAAATGGTCAGAACCTGGGCTTGATGAATACGTTCATGCCGATATTCATGATATTAGGTTCTTTGGTACTGAATTATGGATAGCATGCGATGGTGGTATATTTAAGTCAACTGACGGCGGTACACACATGGATAAATCTATGGTTGGAATTGAAGGAACTGATTTTTGGGGATTTGGAGCAAGTCCGCAAAGTGATGTCATGCTTGGTGGTTGTTATCACAATGGGACATTGCTTAAAGACAACGATACTTATATTAACGATTGGATTTGTACCGGTGGGGGAGATGGTGTTCGTGGTTTTGTCAATTTTGGTGATGATCGGATTGCCTATGATGACTATGAAGGGCGATATCTTTCTGGAGACAGAACAGTCAATATCAATGGATTTCAATTTGATTCTCTTCCCAATGCATCATATATTTTTGGAGAATCATCCACGATGGAATGGGATCCAAGAAACAACAAACACATTTATCTAGGACGAGGAACAAACCTTATTAAGACTGAAGACAATGGAATGTCTTATGATTTGGTATACGCATTTGATCATAGGGTTATGAATATAGAATTGTCTCGGGCCAATCCGGAAGTAATGTATTTGGCTACTTATGAAAGTTGGTGGGGAGCAAAAAAAATATGGAGAACAGAAGATGGGGGTACATCTTGGACTGATGTCACTCCACCGCCGTCATTGCTCAACGGCGAAGAATGGGTACCTTTTGATATTGCCGTAAGTGCAAGTGATGAAAATGTGGTTTGGGCCGCAAGAACATCTCAGTATGGAAATACAAACCTGAACAATCGAATGGTTTTTAAATCAACAGATGGTGGTGCCAATTGGGTCAATTATTCTAGTTCATCTCTTGACGGAGAAGTGATAACAAATATCGAGCATCAGAAAGGAACAAATGGGGGTGTATATATTGGCACTAGGCGGACCGTTTATTACAGGAACAATTCCATGAATGAATGGGCCCTTTTTAACAATAACTTGCCTTTAAGTTCAATGTCAACCAAGCTAGTCATTAAATACAAGGATAGATTACTTCGAAATGCCACAAATAGAAGTGTTTATGAGGTAGAATTGTATGAAAATTCTGAGCCAATGGCTCAAATTGCTGCGGATAAGTTTAAGGTTACTTGTCTTGACAACCAGGTTCAGTATATCGATAATTCGGTGTTGTCATCTATGAATCCAACATGGACTTGGACCTTTACAGGAGGAACGCCAGCTTCCTCAAATGATCAGAATCCAGTTGTGCAATATGATGCGCCCGGATTTTATGATGTTTCATTAACAGTAACAGACGATTTTGGAACAAGTACACAATCTTATTCTATGTTTATAGAGTACGTAGAAACGCTTGCACCACTTGATGTAATTGAAGATTTCGAATTGGGTATTACTGATTTTTGGACACAGTACAATGCGAATAATTCCTATGGATGGTCACCATTTTATACTGAAAATGGTCCGGATTGTGATGCTACAAATTGTGTTATGATTGACCATTTCTCGATTAATCAGGTTGGTGATGAAGCTGAATTGATGACACCGAAAATTGATTTGACCAATGCAATTAGCGCTTATCTTGAATTTGATTATGCCTATACAAAGTGGGGAGGGTCTTATGAAGATGGATTTAGGGTTGACGCCAGTAGTGATTGTTGGGAAACTTACGACACTTTGTTTTATGCATTTGGAGATGATTTAATAACGGTTCCGAGCACCAATGACGAATGGTATCCACAAGATTGTGCAGATTGGTCAGTTGACAATTTTGTCGATTTAGATGCTTATGTAGGTCAAAATGTGGCCATAAGATTTGTAGGTATAAATGGTTGGGGTAATAATTTCTTTATGGATAATATCAATGTTTCAGGTCAGCTTAGTGGTGTTGATCAATTGGATTTACCATTTTCAGTTTATCCAAATCCAAACAAGGGATCTTTTACCATTTCTCATGAATTAAAGAATCCTTTTATTAAGATCGTGTCTCCTGATGGACGGATTGTTTGGAATGCGAACATGACTTCACAGAAACAAGTTGTTAAACTTAATGTAGGTCCTGGAATATATGTTGTCCACGTTAATGATGGCTCAAAAACTTATTTGGAAAAAATCACAATCCATTAGATCAAATTCATCAATCTTAATTATATATTTTTGCTCAAAATCAATTAATCATATGAAAATTTTAAGCGTATTATTTTTTACGGTAGCAATAAGTGCATTTGCACAAGAAAAGAATACAATAGAGGCGAGTACAGTGTCCAATTTAAAGTTTAGGCTTGTTGGTCCAGCTCTTACCTCTGGAAGGGTATCTGATCTTGCCATTCATCCCTCTAATACAGACACATGGTTTGTTGCAACGGCTTCGGGCGGCTTATGGAAAACTCAAAATCATGGAATTACTTTCAATCCCATATTTGATTCTTACAGCTCTTACTCTGTGGGTTGTGTGAAAATAGCTCCTACTAATCAGAATACAATATGGGTTGGGACTGGTGAAAACAATAATCAACGATCGGTGTCCTATGGTGATGGAGTGTATAAATCAATGGATGGTGGAAAGTCATTTAAAAATATGGGGCTTAAAAGTAGTGAGCACATTGGTAGTATAGTGATCCATCCGAATGATGAAAATACGCTTTGGGTTGCTGCCTATGGACCATTGTGGAGCAGTGGTGGTGAAAGAGGCGTCTACAAATCTACAGACGGTGGAAATACTTGGAAACGCACATTAGAGATATCAGAGCATACAGGAATTGCTGAGGTTCATTTAGACCCTTCAAATCCAAATATTCTATATGCCTCTGCGCATCAGCGAAGGAGACGTGAATGGACCTTTATAAGTGGAGGGCCGGAATCAGGAGTTTATAAATCTATTGATGGTGGAGAAACCTGGAGAGAAATCAATAAAGGATTACCTGCAGGTTATATGGGGCGTGTTGGAATGGCTGTATCTCCAGTTGATCCAAATGTGGTTTATGCCATTGTAGAGGCACGGTATGGTAAAAACGGATTTTATAAATCAACCAACAAGGGTGAAAATTGGAACAAACAAAGCGATTACTCTACAAGTGGCAATTATTATCAGGAAATTTTTTGTGATCCAGTTGATGTCGATAAAGTGTTTTCGATGAATACCTATCTCCATCACACAGAAGATGGAGGGAAAAACTTTAAAAGAACAGGAGAGAAGGGCAAGCATGTTGACAATCATTGTATATGGATTGACCCTTCTAATACCAATCATTGGATCGTTGGATGTGATGGTGGCGTTTATGAAACGTATAGACATGCTAAGGAATGGCGTTATCACGCAAATCTCCCGATTATTCAGTTTTACAAGGTGGCAACGGATAATGATTACCCTTTTTATAATATTTATGGGGGTACTCAAGATAATAATTCAATGGGAGGACCTTCAGCGACTTTAAATGCTTCGGGTATTCTCAATTCTGATTGGTTTATAACGAACGGTGGAGATGGTTTTGAATCTGCTACTGACTGGGAAAATCCAAATATCACCTATGCTCAAGCTCAGTACGGATGGATTGTTCGTTACGATAAAGCTTCTGGGGAAAAAGTACCTATTCAGCCAATGCCTGGAGATGGAGAAGCTGCGTATCGTTGGAATTGGGATTCTCCTCTTTTGGTATCTCGTCATAATGCATCGACGATTTACTTTGCCGCAAATAAATTATTTAAGTCTACAAATCGAGGTGATGACTGGTCCATTATTTCTCCTGATCTGTCGAGACAATTGGATCGCAATAAGCTTCCTGTGATGGGCCAGGTTTGGAGCATGGATGCGGTTATGAAAAACAAATCAACAACCATTTATGGCAATATTGTGGCATTGGACGAGTCTCCAATTAAGCAAGGTTTATTATATACAGGAACAGATGATGGATTGATTCAGGTCACAACAGATGACGGTAAATCTTGGTCGAGAATTGACAACATCAAAGGAGTTCCTGAAAGAACAAAAGTAAATATGCTTACAGCTTCCTTGCATGATGAAAACGAGGTTTTTGTTGCCTTTAATAGTCAGCGGGATGGTGATTTTGCGCCATACCTACTTCGATCAACGAATCAAGGTAAATCATGGGAATCAATTGCATCAAATCTTCCTGAAAGAGGAAACGTATACTGCATTAAGCAAGATCATGTAAATCCAGATTTACTTTTTGTAGGAACGGAATTCGGTGCTTTTTTCTCCGTAGATAGGGGAGAGAGTTGGACTAAACTTAGTGGATTACCGACAATTGCTGTTTATGACTTAGATATTCAGCAAAGAGAAAATGATTTGGTTGCAGGGACATTTGGCCGAGGTTTTTATGTGTTAGACAATTATGCACCCTTAAGGACCGTGGCTAACGAGGTTCTCGAAAAAAGAGCGCATCTGTTTGATGTTAAAGATGCTTTATTGTATATCCCATCAACTCCTCTAGGTAGCAGAGGTACAGGTTCGCAAGGGCATAGTCTTTGGTCAGCTAAAAACCCAGCTTTTGGGGCAACATTTAGTTTGTATTTGAATGATGTTGGTCAGTCTCTAAAGTCAAAACGTCAGAAAAAAGAGAAAGAACTCGAAAAGAATGGTGAGGATGTATTTTACCCTTCATTTGAGGAAATTCGTGCAGAGGATCTTGAGGAAAAGGCTCAGCTTATTTGGAAGATATTTGATGCTTCTGGAAATGAAATTCGTAGAATGAAATCTTCTCCATCTAAGGGTATAGTAAGGCAAACATGGAATTTAAGAACCAACAATACCAACCCCATAGGTTCAGGAGGAAGTGGGTTTCTTGTGACTCCAGGCGTATATGCGGTAAGCGTAATACTCATTAAAGAAGGGAAAACAGAATTACTAATTGATAAGAAAAAGTTTACTGTAAAAGGACTAAACAATCAAACCTTGATTGCAAAAAATCCAGAAGAACTTAAAGCGTTTAGAGCTGAAGTTGCTGAGTTAAATCGACAGGTGAGTGGTACTGAAAAGGTAATGAAAGAAACCAAGGAAAAGGTTAATTTGATCGAAAAGGCTTTGTTGGGTTATCCGAATACCGATTTAGATTTAATGGAAACGATTCGAAGTATGAAAGTGACTTATAAAGATCTTGAAGTAATGATGTGGGGAGACAACGCTCGTTCATCAAGAGATTTTGAGACGGTTCCGAGTATTTCAGGACGTTTGGGTATGGTAGGATATCAGTTGTATCAGAATACAACAGGGGTTACCAATACACATCGTGAAAATAAAAATATTGCGGAGAAACAATATATTGAGCTTAAAACAAAACTCAATCAAATCATCTCATACATGGAAGCTGTTGAGAAGAAGCTGGAAGGAATCATTCCATATACAAAAGCGAAAGGAGGCGACTGGAAAGAGGATTAAGCTTCAGTCTCTTCTAGTTTCTTAATTTCCTCTAGAATATCATTGGCTTCAGCGGTCAAACGATCGCTTTCTGTTCGATTACTTGTAGACATTTTAAAAGCCTGCTCTAATTTTTTCTTGTATTGCTCGTTGAGCTTTTCTTTTTTTGTTTTTCTTGTGAAGAATCCCATTTCGTTTTCTTAGTAAACACATCATTGATAAATTATGTTCACAAAAAAAAGACCCTCTCGGGGTCCTTTTTTTCTGAATATTTAATTTGTTAGTAGTAGTTTTTGAGATCAATAACTTCTCCACTCAGACCACTATATATTTTTGTGATTATGGTCTTTCTTTCTGAGTCATAAAGAACGTCACCGACATTTGCTGTGAATGAAGTTGTTGTGTTAGGGCCAACAGTTCTGCAGCAAGAGCCCTGACCAACTTTTTTCCCATAACCGACTTTTACGGTTATTTTTTTAGAACCTGTGCCTTTAACTTTAAAACTGACACGTTCCGTTTTGTCATTGAGCAATTCAGTATTTGTTACTTCATTATTTTTCTCAATGCGTACATCGTTACTTAAAGTGAATGAATAGCTCAATATACCTAGTGAGCAAGCCGTAATTGATAATTTAAATAGGTTCATAGTCATAGTTTTTGTTCGTTTTTAAGTAAAATAGTGATTTTTTTAAAACTTTCGATCAAGGGATTTAAATTATTTTTTTAAAAAGCGCAATTCTACGCGTCTGTTTTTTGCTTTTCCCCGAGTCGTATTATTTGTTTCTACAGGTTTTGACTCGCCAAAACCAATCGTTGTCAATAGATTTTCCGCAACTCCTTCAGAGATCAAAAATACCTTCACAGAATTTGCTCTATCTTCAGATAGTTTCTGATTCATTTTTGTATCTCCAACATTGTCCGTATGACCAGAAATTTCAACTTTTAAGTTTTCTTTTTGAATGATTTTAGCTACACGTTTAAGCTCAGGAATGGAAGAGGGCAGAAGGTCGCTTTTTCCACTATTAAAAAATAAATTATTTAGACGAACGGGTACGCCCTCGTCAATCATTTGCTTGAAAGTAATCAATTGAATGTCTTCGGTTATTGATATCGGTTTGTTCGCTTTTGTGACATTTACGTTATTTGATAAAGGAAAGTAGCCTTCTTTCTCAATGTAGTACCCGTAGTTTTTACCTAAAGGAAGTACCATGTAATAATTGCCATCTTTTGGGTTTGACTTTGAAGTTCCAATTTCTTTTCCTGTTTCAAGGTCTTCCCATTTTATAGAGCAAGGAACAATTTCATCTTTGTCGTCAGTTACAGTTCCACTTACAGTTGCCACAAAATTAGGCCTAAGATGTTTGGGAAGTTTTAAATAAGCTATTTTATTATTTTTAGAAAGATAAGCTTTATCCCCATTCGTATTAATTTGATAACCAAAATCTGAATATGGCGAATTAATTTCTTTACCTAAATTAATAGGTTCAGTCCAGCATGTCCAGCATGTATCGGATAATCTTTTAGATATAAAGACATCTCTACCACCTAAACCTCCATGACCGGTTGAGCTAAAATATAATGTTTTCATGTCTGGGTGTAAAAATGGACTACGATCCGTATAGATGGTATTTATTGTGTTTCCTAGATTTACAGGTTTACTCCATTTACCATTTTGGTCCTTTAAGCTGACATATATATCAGAATTTTGTTCACCACGCCCAGGATAATGATCTTCACCGTGATAATCGGCAAGAATTCCAGTCATTTGATTTGAACCAAGTTTATTGTAATTTAAATTATCACTAAAAATTGAAGCGAAAAGCATTGCATTTCCATCACTAGTTAATACAGCATCACATTGCCAAGAACCTTGATTAATGACTTTGCTTAAAGGTTTTGGGGCACTCCAACCATCAATTGTTAAATCAGTTTGCATTAGTTCTCCTGAAACGAATAAAAGTAAACTCGATCCATCTGCGGATATCTGCTCTGGACCTTCATTGTTGTAGCTTGAGCAAACTCCTTCTAGTATATTTGGTTCGGTCCATTTTCCATTGGCGAATTCAGAGAAGAAAATATCTTCATAAGCCCATGTACTTTTTGGTAAATTATTTGATCTTCCACTTGCAGTGAAGAAAATTTTACGTTCGTCTGCGGAAACAACAGGACCGAAATTTCTAGAGTCTTCTTCATTCAATTCTTTAATTTCAAACACTCGAATATCATCATCATATGGAGATTTTAATAAATCAATGAGATTATTGTAATGTTTATCATTCAAAAAGTAATTTGAATAGTTATTGAGTGTTCCTAATGCCCTTTGATAGTCTGAATTTATAATATCCGATTTTATCATTTTTTGCAGTGCCACAAATGATCTGTCTTTAGGTGCTGCTTCTTTAATGTATGTATCATACTGATTGAATTGCGATTCTGAGTATCCATTTTTTAGAATAATTTTTCTTCCCAGTTCTGCAATTCGGTAATCTTCTTTTTTTATGTCAGCCAGACTCAGGTCATCATATTTGTTATAAAATTTGTTCAATGTAGTCCATTCTCCATCGATAGTATAGATATCATGGTAACGCAAAACGAGCTTTTTTCTTTGTTCATTATTAGATTTGTTCACGCAAAATTCCATCCCATTAAAGTTCATTTTTTTCTCATAATGGTTAAATAAGGTATCTAGAGCAATAGATTTCTTTGGGTTTTTTAAACCAAAACGATTTACGAAGTCCAAATAGCTTTGGATATTGTTTTCAATAATGGTTTCATTATACTCACATTCGTGACTTAATGTTAATGCTTCATCGTAATGGGAACTTTTGGCATAAGCATTCATATGGTCATAATATGCCGATGCCTTGTTTACTGATTTTGCGTTGTCAAAATCGATATCGTAAATATGACTCCATGCTTTTGTAACCTGCTTCGCATTTGGGTATTTGTCTATAAATGATTTATAGGATTGAATCGTATTATTTTTCGATGCAATCCCATAGGCAAGCGCATCTCTATTCTCAATTGCTGATGGTACTTCTTTTGCTTTTGGGTATTTATCTATAAAATCTTGGAAGCTTTCAACAGTATTGATTTTTAAGGCAGTCTGATAGGATACCATATTTCTATCCTGAATAACTTTTTCCCTTACTTGTTCGTTCCCATCTTTGTAATAGGATAAATAGCGATTATATGCATCCTCTGTATTTTGTTTGTGAACAATTTTATATGCATTTTCGCAAATCGCTAACATGGTTTTGTTGATGAGATCCTCATTGAAAAGATTTTCTTTGAGGTCTTCGGTCAACTTAACATCTTTTACTTTTTTATAAACTCTCGTCGAGGAAATGAGATAGGTATAAGCGCTATCTGGGGCGAATATTGAGAATTCTTTTTCATTGTAAAGTAATGCTTTGACGTATTTTACTCTAGGATCTTCTACGTCCACTTTTCCTTTACTGATTGATTCTAATTCTTTATTGACTTTTTTCTCTGCTTTATCGAATTCTTTTTTCTCGTATAGCTTAATTAGTTTTTGTTGACCAACGGAATGATTACCAAAACCAATTGTTACGCAAACAATTAATAACACTAAATACTTATACATGGGTAATGAAATTTTTAACAAATATAAAAAAAGGAACCCCAATGAAGTGATTCCTTTTGTACGGTAGGTTATTAGTAAAATTTTTATTCGTCTCCGAATCTTTCGATTACAGGTTGAGTTACACCTGTGTTTGAGAATCCTCCATCGTGGAAGAGGTTTTGCATCGTGACGTATTTGGTTAAATCTGAGAACATGCTAATGCAGTAGTCTGCACATGCTAACGCACTTGCATTTCCAAGCGGAGACATTTGTTCTGAGAAATTGATGAATTCTGTAAATCCTTTAATTCCTTGTCCTGCAGTGGTCACTGTTGGAGATTGGGATATGGTGTTCACACGAACCTTATTCTTGATGCCATAATGGTACCCAAATGAACGTGCAATAGATTCTAATAATGATTTGGCATCAGCCATATCGTTATAGTCAGGGAATATTCGTTGAGCTGCAATGTAAGATAAAGCGAGAACAGATCCCCATTCGCTCATGGCATCGTGCTTGTATAAAGTAGCCAATGTTTTGTGTAGAGATGTTGCAGAAACATCCATGGTTTGACTGTAAAAACGGTAATCGTTTTCGGTGTAATGTTTCTTTTTTCGAACATTCGGAGACATGCCAATTGAGTGCAGTACAAAATCAATTTTACCTCCTAAAATTTCCATTGATTGCGTAACCAAATGGTCAAGTTCTTCAACATTTGTAGCGTCTGCAGGGATGATTTGACTACCCGTTTCTTCAGCGAGGTTATTTATTTCACCCATTCGCATTGCAATAGGTGCATTGGTTAATACAAATGTTGCACCTTCTTCGTGAGCTCTTTGAGCAACCTTCCATGCAATAGACTGACTGTTTAATGCACCAAATATAATTCCTCTTTTACCTTTTAATAAATCGTTGGCCATACCTAAATATTTTGGACAAAATTAATAAAACTTGGTGGTCTAAACCTCAAATATGTGATTTACTTGAACAAGTGATTGTGAATTACAAAAATATCCAAGTTTTGAATGATTATTGCATCTTTTTTAAATACTTCGAATCAATGTAAAAGGTGCCAAATGGAATGAAAGACGCAATAAAAAAAAGGAAACCTTTTGACCAATTCCATGAATCCCGAAGGGTCAAAACAAGCAACCATAGACAATACAAAATAAACACCAGCCCATGAATCATTCCTACGACGTAATTCGGTTCAGGTATTTCAAAAACATACTTGAGTGGCATGGTAATCGCAAAGCAAATATAGGATACACCTTCAATTAAGGCGATCCATCGAAACTGTTTAATATTCAGACTGTTAATCATTTAAATTGTTTTTCTAGTTTTTGTAAGTCTCTCATCTGATCTCGAAAGCCCGCGGCTTCGATAAATTCAAGATTTTTTGCGGATTTTTCCATAAGCTTTCTAATTCGTTTGATTTCTTTTTCAAGTGATTTAAGGTCCTTAAATTCATTTTTTACCGGAGCTTGTTCTATAGCAGCTATTCTTTCTGCTTTTTGAGTTGAAGATTCTCCATCTGCTACTTTGGTAGATTCAAGAATCACATCTTTCGATTTTTGAAGTGCGGTTGGTTTTATATTGTGCTTCGCATTATATTCCATTTGTAGCTTTCTTCTTCTTTCTGTTTCATCGATGGTTTTTTTCATTGATTTGGTCACCTTATCTGCAAACATAAGTACATAGCCATTAACATTTCGCGCAGCGCGTCCAACCGTTTGTACGAGAGAACGTTCATTTCTTAAAAAGCCTTCTTTGTCTGCGTCTATGATAGCCACAAATGAAACCTCAGGCAAATCAAGACCTTCTCTTAACAAGTTTACACCAATCAACACATCAAATTGACCCAGTCTTAGCTGTCGCAATATTTCAACCCGTTCAATGGTATCAATTTCACTGTGGATGTATCGACAGAGAATCCCCATCTTATCGAGGTATTTTTGAAGCTCTTCGGCCATTCTTTTGGTTAGAGTGGTGACCAAAGTGCGTTCATTGTTCTCAATTCTGTTGTGTATTTCTGTAATAAGCGTGTCAATCTGGTTCAGGCTCGGTTTTACTTCAATGACTGGGTCCAAGAGTCCTGTAGGACGAATAACCTGCTCCACAATAACGCCCTGTGAGTTCGCCATTTCATAATCTGCTGGTGTGGCAGAAACATAAATGCATTGTTGAAACATTTTTTCAAATTCCTCAAATTTAAGAGGTCGGTTGTCAATGGCCGCTTGAAGTCTAAATCCGTAATCAACAAGATTGGTTTTTCTTGCTCGATCTCCACCATACATGCCTTTGACTTGAGGTAAAGTCACATGACTTTCATCAACAACCATGAGATAATCTTCTGGAAAATAATCAAGTAAACAAAACGGACGCTGACCTGGTAATCTTCTGTCAAAGTATCTCGAATAATTTTCAATTCCCGAGCAATATCCGAGCTCTTTAATCATCTCAAGATCGTATTCGACACGGTCCTTAAGCCGTTGCGCTTCTTCAGCCTTGCCGTCTTTTTGAAACTCTTCTATTTGAATCAATAGGTCATCTTGAATTTCAATAATGGCTTGGTGTGTGTTCTCAGGGCTTGAAACAAATAAATTTGCTGGATAAATCAATATGTCTTCAAGATTGTCAATGGTTTTACCTGTTTCAGGATCAATTGTTGAAATGTTTTCTATTTCGTCACCCCAAAATTCAAATCTGATGGCATAATCTGTATAGGCAAGATAAAGATCTATTGTATCTCCTCTTACTCTAAAGTTTCCCCTTTCAAATGCTTCATCAGATCTAGAATACAGGTTTCCTACAAATTTTAAGAGTAGTTTATTTCGGGAGATGTTTTCTCCTTTTTTAAGGGTAATAATGCTCTTTTTAAATTCGGAAGGGTTTCCAATTCCATAAATACAAGAAACCGATGCAACGATGATGACATCTCTCCGCCCTGATAACAATGCTGAGGTGGCAGATAATCTCAGCTTTTCTATTTCGTCATTGATTTGTAAGTCCTTTTCAATATAAGTGTTTGTGACAGGCAGATAAGCTTCTGGTTGATAATAGTCATAATAAGAAACAAAGTACTCGACTTTATTATTGGGGAAAAACTGTTTGAACTCGCCATATAGTTGTGCTGCCAAGGTTTTGTTGTGAGACAGAATGAGTGTAGGTTTATTTACTTTTTCAATAACATTTGCTACACTAAAAGTTTTTCCACTTCCTGTTACACCCAAAAGAGTTTGATGGTTAATTCCCGATTCAACTCCATCTATGAGTTGAGATATGGCTTGGGGCTGATCCCCAGTTGGTTTGTAATCAGAAACGAGTTTGAACTCCATAGGCTATAAAATTAAATAAACAATGGAATCATTTGTTCAAAAAAAAACGCCCGAAGGCGTTTTACATTAATTTTTACAAACCAATATTTTCTTTTTCTTTAATTTTTTTACTTCGAAGGCCTTACTATAACTCAAAATAAAGTGAATAGAAGAAGGTGCTGGTAAAGATTTAAGATGAATTGGTTTATTTTCTGTAGAGTATTTTTGCATCATAGGCAACTTTGTTTTTTTTATTAAAACGAACGATTCTTCATTTTATTATAAGCAGTTCTGTTTTTTAATTTTTTACATTTGCAAAATCAAATCAATTGAGAAATGAGTCATAATATAAAATCGGGTGTAGCAACAGGTAGTGATGTTCAAAAAATATTTGCCTATGCCAAAGAAAAAGGTTTTGCTTTACCAGCTGTAAATGTATCGTCAACAAGTACAGTAAACGGAGTAATGGAAGCTGCTGCAAATTTAAATGCACCGGTAATTATTCAATTTTCTATTGGAGGTTCGCAGTTTTTTGCAGGAAAGTCTCTTGACAACTCAAATCATCAAGCAGCAATACTTGGAGCATCTTCTGGTGCACGCCATGTACACAGATTAGCAGAGGCCTATGGTGCAACCGTAATTCTTCATACAGATCATTGCCACAAAGCAAAATTACCTTGGATTGATGGTCTTATGGATGAAGGTGAAAAATATTTTGAAATTCATGGAGTTCCATTATACAGTTCTCACATGATTGATTTGTCAGAGGAGCCGATTACCGAAAATATCGAGTTGTGTAAGAAGTATCTTGGGCGAATGAGTAAAATAGGAATGACTCTGGAAATAGAGCTTGGAATTACGGGTGGAGAAGAAGATGGTGTAGATAATACGGATGTAGACAGCTCCAAACTATATACCCAACCTGAAGAGGTAGCATATGCATATGAAGAGCTTATGAAAATATCACCAAATTTTACCATTGCAGCTGCTTTTGGAAATGTTCATGGTGTATATAAACCAGGGAATGTAAAGTTGACACCTAAGATATTGAAAGACTCTCAAGAATACGTTCAACAAAAGTTTAATACTGGAAACAATCCTGTTGATTTTGTTTTTCATGGAGGATCTGGTTCGAGTCTGGATGAAATCAGAGAAGCCATTGGTTATGGCGTAATCAAAATGAATATTGATACAGATCTACAGTATGCTTTTACTGAAGGAGCACGTGATTATATTCTCTCAAAACAAGATTATTTAAAAAGTCAAATTGGAAACCCTGAGGGCGATGAGTTGCCAAATAAAAAATATTATGACCCAAGAAAATGGATGAGAGAAGGAGAAAACACCTTTATAAAAAGACTTGAAAAGTCATTTTCAGATTTAAATAATCTACACACCTTATAAATCTTTATTAATTTTAAACAAAGAAATTAAATGAGTTGGTTCAAAAGAAATAAAGAAGGAATTACCACAACTACAAGCGAGAAGAAAGAAGTTCCAGAAGGCTTGTGGTCGCGGTGTTCAAATTGCAAAACGATTTTTACCAAAGGAGACTTAGAGAAATTGAACTATGTCTGCAATAGATGTTCTCATCATGAACGCATTGGTTCAGAGGAGTATTTTTCAATCATTTTTGACAATGGGAAATACACGGAGCTGAATCCAAAAATAACCTCTGGTGATCCTTTGTCATTCGAGGATACTAAAAAGTATACGGATAGAGTAAAAACAACCCAAAAAAACACAGGATTATCTGACGCAGTTAGAACTGCCAAAGGAAAGCTAAATAAAAAAGAATTTATAGTGGCTGCAATGGATTTTAAATTCATCGGCGGATCAATGGGATCTGTTATGGGTGAAAAAATTGCACGGGCTATTGATGAAGCATTGAAGCTAAAATGCCCGATCATGATTATTTCTAAATCTGGTGGTGCAAGAATGATGGAGGCCGGTTTTTCTTTGATGCAAATGGCTAAAATTTCCGGAAAACTTGGTCAGCTTGCTGATGCGCAGCTGCCATATATATCTTATCTTACGGATCCAACAACGGGAGGAGTTACTGCTTCTTTTGCAATGTTAGGTGACGTAAATATTGCAGAACCAGGTGCCTTGATTGCTTTTGCTGGTCCAAGAGTAGTCAAAGAAACCATCGGTAGAGATTTACCGGAAGGGTTTCAAACTTCAGAGTTTTTGTTGGAACATGGATTTTTGGATTTTATTGTCGAAAGAACAGATATTAGGGATAAGCTGACACTTGTTGTAGACCTTTTCACCAAATAAAAATCAATCTGGTTTTTTCATAGCGTTTGAGATTTATTTTTCGTTTCATTTTCCGTATTTTTGAAAAAAAATATCATGCGAAGAATTATTTTACTCCTTACTATATTATTGTGTTCATTATTGAATTCAAATGGGCTTGTTGCTCAGGATACTACATGGGTCCAGACCTTTACTTTTGATTCAATCAGTACAAGACGTGCCAATTTTGAATTTCCAAATTCATTAAATGATAAGCGTTTTGAAAAAGTGTTAATGTATTATAAGCTAAAATGCAGTCCATTGACTCCTTGGGACCAGTTCAACTGTGGTGAGTGGGATTATTTGACCTACACCCGTGTTTTTGACCATACAGCTGATTATGACTCAGTTCAGGTGGATAGTGTGAAATATTTGCACAACTACAATTCAAATTCGCCATATGATTATGAGCCTTGGGGCTACGATTATCACAATAGCTCATTAATTACAGAACATGAAAGACAGGCTTTAACCAACCCTGTTCAATTTAGTTTAGGGCAAACAGCTTCATCGACTTCTTTTTATCCATTTGACATGAACTATCAGGGTGGAAAATACCAAATGATCGTCAATGCTTCGGAATTAGAAATGGCTGGAATGAATGCTGGAGAGATTAAATCCTTGTGGTTGAATATTTCGAACCTTACAAATGGGGGAGAGCTGATGCATCCAAGGATATTAATAAAATCTACCCAAGACACTCAATTATCACAGTTCCATACATCAGGTTTCTCGACAGTTTATGATTTGAGTCGAACGAGTACACCTACATCATTGGGATGGGGCGAGCTGCAGCTTGGTCAAAATGAGTTTTTATTTAATGAACCATTTGTATGGAATGGAACTGATAATATTGTAATTGAAATTGGTTTCGATCATTCATATCCAGCAGTCAATCAGATTGAATTTGAAACAGAAATAAGTAGCAATGGTCAAGCTTTAAATTATTCTTCTAAAAATGGCAGTTTAAAGTTTGATGGAACAAATCATGCTCTATTAGAAATGTCCGATGTGGATTTAGGTGATGAATTAACCATTTCAATGTGGGTAAAGGGATATGGAAACACAGGGGTGAATACTTCTATATTGGAAGGTTATGACACCTTGAATCAGCGGGTGATAAATATTCATATGCCGTGGAGTAACAATCGAATTTATTGGGATTGCGGGGAAGGTTCTGGTTACGATCGGATAGATAAGGATATGAGTAGTGCAGGAATTGATAATGAATGGCATCATTGGGCATTTGTTAAAAAGCAAAGTACCGGTGAAATGATGATTTATCGTGATGGAGCTTTATGGCATAATGGAACCGGGTTTAATAAAATTATCGGTAATCTTCACCGTTTGGTTCTTGGTTCGAACAGAAGCTTAGGTAATCATTGGACAGGAAATATTGATCAATTTCAAGTTTTTAATGCTGCTCTTGATGAATCAACTATTAATGATTGGCAACTAAGAAAGATAAACAATTCTCATCCGAATTGGAACAACCTTATGGTATCTTATGATTTTGATAACATGAGTTTTGCTCGTGATAATTCTCTCAATAACTATTTATTGATGCCATCTTCATTTGGTATGATTGATTTTTCAGAAGGACCTATTAGTGGCATGGAAAGAGCTTCAAATCGACTTGTAGTGTCTTTTGGAAATGGAGATTATCAAGACGTAGTTTCCACTGTAACCGTGGTCAATAAAAAATCAACTATTGAGCCTGAAATTGTTTTTGAATTTGAGACAGTAGATCGCCACTTTGAAATTGCAAATGCACTTATAGCTGCTCCGTCAGGAAATGAGTTTGAAGTTGATTTACAGGGAGACACCATCAATACGACTCCATATGCAACAAATGAAGTTTTAAGTAATGAAACCATTACTTATTATCAACAACCTTATGAAATCATATACGATGTTGAGATTGCAAGATATATTACTCCATACGGTATTGGTTTTGATCTGGGTCCAAATGGTTTTGCTTGGATTTATGATGTTACAGATTACCAAGATTATCTTAGAGATGTGGTAGACCTTGCGGCCCACAATACTCAAGAGTTGTTGGATTTGAGTTTTGCCTTTATTGAGGGGGTCCCGCCAAGAGACGTTCACAAGAGAGAACCAATTTGGTCAGATTTTAAGACGTATGGTTTTACTGCAATGGCTGAAGATAATGTTCTTCAAGAAAAGAAAGTTTATCTCTCTGATACATCTGAAGGCTTTAAGATTAAAACGAGAATGTCTGGTCATGGTCAAGTCGGAAATCAGGCTTGTTGTGAGTGGGTTTCAAATGACCACAGTATAAAGGTGGATGGCGTAACACGTTTTGAATGGGATATTTTTGAGGAAGATGATTGTGGAAATAACCCCCTCATTGGACAGGGTGGAACATGGCCTTATGCTCGAGAAGGTTGGTGTCCTGGTGATAAAGTAAAGGAATACGAGTTTGAGCTCACGCCTTATGTTACTCCTGGAGATTCTGTTGCCCTTGATTATGTCATTAATGATGTTCCAGCATTGGATCCAGGGCAAGGTTCTGGTAATTATAGAGCTGCATACGATTTGATTTCATATTCTGCTCCAAATTTTGAAAACGATGCGGCCATTGTAGATGTGTTGAATCCCAGTAATTATGAGTACTACTCAAAATTCAATCCAACTTGTTCGAATCCTAGGCTTATATTAAGAAATACAGGGTCTGAACCACTTACATCATGTACGATTAAATGTTGGATTACTTATGGTGATAATATTGATTTTCAATGGACAGGAAACCTTGGATTTATGGAAGAGGAGATTGTAGAAATACCTGTTTCTGATTATTCTTGGTGGACAGACCTTGACGAGAATCAAACGTTTACAGCTTATGTAAGAGACCTAAATGGTTCTTTTGGCAATGACGATTACCAGCAAAATAGTGTTAAAAAATCTAAGTTTGATGCCTCAGAATCGGTTGATGGGCCATTCTTGATATGGTTCACTACGAATAACAAAGCTTCCGAAAATGCATACAGGTTGATGGATGCTTCTGGAACAGTTCTTTTTGAAAGAACGAATTTGCAAAATACCACACAATACAAAGATACCTTTGATTTGGCTCCCGGATGCTATTCAATTGTACTTGATGATTATGATGATGATGGTTTGTCATTTTGGTATTCGTCGCAAGTAGAAGGAGAAACCGCTGGAGCATTTAGAGTCAGAAAAGTAGGAGGTAGTTATATGGAAATTTTCCCTGGTGATTTCGGAAGTTATCATCGATATGATTTTTCAGTTGGATTTACTTTGGGCATGAATGAATTGCCTGAGTATGGGGAGCTTTCTATTTTCCCAAACCCAGCTCAGAACGAACTTACAATTGATTTATTAGCCAAAGTAGACGGCAATGCAAGTGTTGAAATTCTAGATTTATCAGGGAGGGTTTTGCTTCAAGATGATATGAATGCTTCTGCTTCTTTTGCAGAGTATTTTGCTGATGTTAGTCAATACAAGAAAGGTACTTATGTAATTCGTATTTCTACGGTAAATGGAATTTACACAAAGAAATTCATAAAAAACTAGGAGTACCTTCTGAGTATTTTTTGAATAGACCCAATATACGAACCACCGAAAATAATAAGGTGAACAAGAAGAGGGTAAAGTTGATGAAGGTCAGTCCTTTTT
>Ga0257121_1000855_pt1 | contig 24211 bp, 19 predicted proteins | sample SI106_100metaG_FD_190180 | JGI IMG/M metagenome (GOLD analysis project Ga0257121, IMG submission 190180) | Marine microbial communities from Saanich Inlet, British Columbia, Canada - SI106_100 | ecosystem: Environmental > Aquatic > Marine > Inlet | place: Canada: British Columbia | collected... | reverse complement strand
AAAAAATGAAGCTTATTCAAATGCTAGAGATTATTTAAAGAATAGATCTTTGGGTAAAGAAGAAGTAAAGAAATTTAAAATTGGATATATTGAGAAAAATCCAAACTTTTTTGAAAAATTAAAAAATGAATTTAGCGAACAAACTTTAGTTGAAAGTGGCTTATTCTATTTAGACGAAAAAAAGAATACGTATGTTGAAAGATTTAGAGGCAGGTTAATTTTTCCAATAAATAATATTTCTGGTCAACCCATTGCTCTAGGGGGAAGAATAATAGAAAAATTAGATTACTTAGCAAAATATATCAATTCACCAGAGACTAATTTTTTTAAAAAAGGTTCAAATCTATATAATTTAGATTTAGCAAGAAAATTATCTAATAAATTAGATCACATATATTTAGTTGAAGGTTATATGGATGTTGTTGGTTTAAGTAAAAATGGAATTGAAAATGTTGTTGCTAATTTAGGTACATCATTAACAGATAAACAAATTTCAATGTTAAATCAGTTCTTTGATGACATTATAATTTGCTTTGATGGAGATGAAAGTGGTTATAAGGCTGCGGTAAGAGCGGCGGAAAATTCAATTAAAGAATTGAAACCTGAAAAACAGATTTCTTTTTTATTTTTACCAGACAAAGAAGACCCTGATAGTTATGTTAATAAGCATGGTAAAAACTATTTTGTAGATTTTACAAAGCAAAGTAAACTATCAATACATCAGTTTATTTTTAGTCATTATAAAAAACAAACTGAGAATAACCCATCTTCAATGGCTATATTTGAGAAGAAACTTAGAGCTATTGCAAACACTATTAAGGATGATTTTATTAAAAAATATGTTTTAGAATATTTTTTAGAAAAAATTTCAGATTTAACTCCACACTCTAACCAGGGTAAGAAAAAATTTTATCTTAAAAAGACAAAATCACTAGATTCTACCAAAAAATATTTTAACGAAAGCCAATCCATAACAGGTGTTGAGCTAAAAGAATTTTCTCTGCTATACTTAATTCTTAATAACCTATCTCTTTTTCAGGCAAATATTCATTTAATTGAAAACATTAAATTATTTACTGACATAAATAAGCAAATATTTTTTTCAACTATTGAAAGATTAAAGTCTGGTGAACAGATTGATATTGAGGACTTAAATTTAGACAAACAATTGCTGGATAAGGTTAATAAGTTTGCGCCCATTAAACATATTCTAAAAAACAAGCCAGATGATGACAATCAAGTAATAGAATTACTTGATGATATTGCAAAAGATTTGTTCAATTATGATCTTGAGTTTAGAATCCAAGAGTTAGAATCGAAGTTTTCAAAAGATATGAGCGAAACAACATTTAATGAGCTAAAAGAGTTGAAAAACGAGAGAAAAATCAATTAATCTGATCAAATTAGCAATGGATTTTTGCCAATTTGATATTATATAGGTCTTTCAAACTTATATTGCTGTGGAAAGAATTATTACAAAATCATTCGCTAGATTAATGGGTCGTGGAACCCACAGAGGCTTCATAACTTATGAAGAATTAAATAAGTCTCTTGGAAAAAGAAACTTATCTGATGAAAACTTAGGCCAAGCATTTATTCATATTTTAGACGAGGGTATTGCATTAGTTGAAAAGAAATCTGATTTTAAAGTTTTAAGAAAAAAAGAAGGATCTTCAAAAGAAGAAGGTAAAACAATTGAAAAAAGTGACGACCCTATCAGAATGTACTTACGTGAAATGGGGGGTGTTGAATTGCTTTCAAGAGAGGGTGAAATTGCAATCGCAAAAAGAATTGAAGCGGGTAAAGATGTAATGCTGATTGCACTTTCTCAAAGTCCAATAACTGCACAACAATTCTTTGAGTGGAATGATCTATTACAAAAAGATGAAATTCTAGTTAGAGAAATTATTGATATTGATACAAACTATATGGAAGATGAGACTACGGGGCCAAGTGCAAAACAAAAGAATGCAGGTGAAACAGAAAAAGAAGAGGGCTCTGGTGATGGTGACGACGATGATTTTAACCCCACCCTTGCTGCAATGGAAACAGAAATTAAGCCAAAAGTTTTAAAAACAGTAACCACCCTGACAAAAGAGTATAATAAATTAATAAAATATCAAAAAGATAAATTAGATTGCATATTAAATTCTCAAAATTTTTCACCAGCAAAAGAAAAAAGTTATGAAAAAATTGTAAATGATATTTTAGAAAATATAAAGTCTCTCCAACTATCTCCATCAGTTTTAGAGGAACTTGTTCAAAAGCATTACGTTGAAAATAAAAAGATTATATCTTTAGAAGGAAATCTTTTGAGATTAGCAATCGATCATAAGATACCCAGAAATGAGTTTATTAAATTTTATATTGGAAATGAAATTAATCCGAATCTTAAAAAGTTTTTAGATACTAATATGATCTGGAAGCAGTTTTTTGTAAAATATAAAGATGAGTTCAAAAATATTAGAGAGAGATTAATTGAAATAAGTCATAAACTTGGAATTTCTGTAACAGATTTTAAAAAATTAGTAAGTAGAGTTCAAAAAGGTGAAAAAGAGTCTCGGATTGCTAAAAAAGAAATGGTTGAGGCAAATTTAAGATTAGTAATATCAATTGCAAAAAAATATACAAATAGAGGACTTCAGTTTTTAGATTTAATTCAAGAAGGAAATATTGGTTTAATGAAAGCTGTAGATAAATTTGAGTATCGAAGAGGATATAAATTTTCTACATACGCTACATGGTGGATTAGACAAGCAATTACAAGATCAATTGCGGATCAAGCAAGAACAATTAGAATTCCAGTCCATATGATTGAAACAATTAATAAGATTGTCAGAACACAAAGACTGATTTTAAGTGAGTTTGGTAGAGAAGCAACTCCTGAGGAATTAGCTCAAAAACTTAGAATGCCATTAGATAAAGTTAGAAAAGTATTAAAAATTTCTAAAGAACCTGTGTCACTAGAAAAACCCGTTGGCGATGAAGAAGATAGTAGCTTAGGAGATTTTATTGAAGATACAAAAGCTTTAGCTCCGCTAGAGCAAGCAATTAAATCAAACCTTGGTGAAGCAACAACTAAAATTTTATCTACTTTAACTCCAAGAGAAGAAAGAGTTTTGAGAATGAGATTTGGTGTTGGGATGAATACTGATCATACTTTAGAGGAGGTGGGTCTTCAATTCTCTGTAACTAGAGAGAGAATTAGACAGATTGAGGCAAAAGCTCTCAGAAAACTAAAACATCCAAGCAGATCTAAACAATTAAAAAGTTTTTTAGAAAGTTAAACTTACTGGGCCGTTAGCTCAATAGTAGAGTACTGCATTGACATTGCAGGGGTAGTTGGAGCGTAACCAACACGGCCCACCATTTAATATTATTATCTTTAATTGATAACTTTGAAAAAATGATATAACTAAACCTAAGTTTTGGGCCTGTAGCTCAGTTGGTTAGAGCAGTACACTCATAATGTATTGGTCCCAGGTTCGAGTCCTGGCGGGCCCACCATTACACGAATAAATTGTTAATTATCAATAAATGTTTCTAATGTTTTAAATAGAGCATTTATATCTCCATCATTAGAATTTAAAATTGAAGAAAATTCTTCTCTCTGAGTTCTTGCTAAACTTAATCCCTCAATCACAACATCTACAATCAAAGGGTTTTCAGGGTTTTTAGTATAAATTCTCCAATCAATTTTTACCTCAGGTCGTTCATTTGTACTTTTAAGAATACTATTAACCATTGTGTAATTTTCATTAATAACTTTTTTAGAATTTACACTAATATGTGGATTGGTCCATTCACTCAATCTGCTTGAAAAACTTTTTAGAAAATATTCTTCAAATAAAAATAAATATTTTGTTTTTTGTTCATTGTTTAGTTTTTTTCTAAAAGAACCAAGTGAATAAGATCCTACTTTTTCTATAAATACAGTTTCTTTTGCAATTAATTTTAATTTATCAATTTTTTTTTGCCTCGAGGTATTATTTGATAATACTTTAGAAGCTCTGTTAACAGTTAACTGGACAAATACATCAGGTTGCATAGAAAATGCAGAGTTAATGTTAGGTAAAAAAAATAATAGAAACAAAAAAGGTGTAAGAGTTTTTTTCATAGGCAATTAAGATATAGATATTAGTCTATTTCTTCCCAGTCGTCATCATTATAGATAATATCAATATTACCTCTAGCACTTTTTGTATTATTAATTTTTTGCTGCCTATCTTGTAAATACATGCTTCTTACGGAAGCATAAAAGTCTAGTGAATTTATTTCTAAGTTATCTAATAGATCAATATTTTTAGCTCTGAAATCTACACCATTTAAAGTTTTTGATACCAAAAAAGTTTTATCGTTTAAAAATTCATTATTACCACCTATTGAAGCATTATACCAAGGGTCTCCACCCATCACATTCATAAATGAACCTGCTGTATCCCTAACAGTCGATGGACCTAAAACAGGTAAAACCAGGTAACAACCAGGTCCAACACCCCATGCGCCAAATGTTTGGCCATAGTCTTCTTTTTCATATTTTGGAAAACCTAATTTATCAGCAGCATCGACCATTCCAAAAATGCCAATGGTTGTATTAACAAGTAATCTCCCTGTATTTATGCCAGCTTTTTTAAATTCACCTTGTAGAATATTATTAGGAATGGTTATTAAATTAGATAAGTTGCTTAAAGCATTAGCCGTACCTGTCTTGATTGATGGCGGTAAATTTCTGTAACTTTTTGCAACTGGTTTAAAAACAGCTTTATCTAACCCCATATTAAAAGCAAAAGTAGCTCTGTTTAATGGTTCAAAACAGTCTTTGGTAGGTTTTGACTTTTTAGAAAGTTTTAATTCACCATCAGACCCTGCAAAAGCATTTGTTGAAAGCATAATAGCAATTAAAGAAATTTTTAAAATTTTTTTCATCAATAGTTTAATTATATAATGCATAAGTCACTAAAGTAAATCGAGATTTAGTGCTAAAAAAGTCATAATTATGGCTATAATTAAACCAGTAAAAAGTAAAAAATGAGAATTAAAACAATTTTAAACTACTCACCTAATTTTGAGCACAAAAAAAGAGATTTAAAAAAAATTAAATTTATTATTTTTCATTACACTGGAATGAAAAAAGAGGCGGAAGCAATAAAAAGACTTACAGACATAAAGTCAGGGGTAAGTAGCCACTATTTGATTAAAAATAATGGTGAAATAGTTATTTTAGTACCAGACCTATATGTAGCATGGCATGCAGGGGTATCTTCTTGGAAAAATTTTAAATCTTTAAATAAGTATTCAATTGGAATTGAAATAAGTAATCCAGGTCATAATTTTGATTATAAAAAATTTTCAAAAAAACAAATCCAATCTATTTTAAAGCTTAGTAAAATTTTAATTAAAAATTATAAAATTATTAAAATAAATATTTTAGGTCATTCGGATGTTGCTCCTAATAGAAAAAATGATCCAGGTGAAAAGTTTCCATGGAAATACTTAGCTAAATTTGGAATTGGTAAATGGCACTCATTATCAGATAAAACTTTAAAAAAAAATAGAACTAAGAAGATAAGTTTAACAGACGAAAAGAATTTTTATAATAACTTATCAAAAATAGGTTATTCAATAAATATTCCAAAAAAAGTTAAAAAAGATAAATTTTTAAAATATTTGATTAAGGCGTTTCAAAGAAAATTTAGACAAGAATTGATAAACGGTAAAATTGATCAAGAATGTTTGCTTATAAGTGAAAATTTAGCGAAAAAATTGAATTAAAATTTCTTGCAGTTTTGCAGTTTAGTAATAAATTGTTTATGCCAGATAAATGATTTATCGCTTTAATTTTTAAAGAGGAAAGTCCGGGCTCCACAAGGATGCAGTGCCAGATAATACCTGGCGGGGGTAACCCTAGGGATAGTGCCACAGAAAATAAACCGCCATAACATGGCAAGGGTGAAAAGGTGTGGTAAGAGCACACCGGTTCTATTGGTAACAATGAACGCTGGAAAACCCCACTGGGAGCAAGACTAAGTAGAGATGACATTGTTGAAAGACTAAAAGCCATCCTTGGCTTGTCATCAGGGTTAGTTGCTTGAGCTTAAGAGTGATCTTAAGTCTAGACAAATGATAGGTTTAAATGACAGAACCCGGCTTATAGTTTATCTGGCAAAGTTATCCCTATTTAAAAAATACTCCAAATTAAATGTTCTTGTTTTGATTCATTATTGAATCAATTTTGTTCTATTTTTTCAATTATTTGATGTACAGCTTGCAGTTTTATAATTTGATCTAATTATTTCATTTGATACTAAAAAATTATTAACAATGGTTGCAAAATCACTAAAAATCAATATTTGACAGTAAATAAAATTACCCATATATTCCCATATATTCCCAATTATGGAATTTATAAATTATAAAATATATGTTTTTATCTACTTACGAGAACAAACTAGACAAAAAGGGGAGAGTTTCAGTGCCAGCTAGTTTTAGATCTCATTTATCAAACTTAGGATATAATGGCGTTGTTTGCTATCCATCATTTAATAATTCATCAATTGAAGCATGCTCTCAAGATAGAATTGAAAAAATTTCATCAGCAATAGATTCTCTAAATCCATTTGAAGAAAAAAGAGACTTTTTTGCAACTTCAATTTTAGCAGAAAGTATAAATTTACAATTTGACAATGAGGGAAGAATTTCTCTGTCTTCAAAATTATTAAAACATGCAAAAATTAAAAATAGCATGTTATTTGTTGGTCAAGGTCAAACATTTCAAATTTGGGAGCCAACAGCATTTGAAAAATTTAAGGTAACGGCAAGAAAAAAAGCAAATCTAAATCGTGCTAACCTTAAATGGGAAAAACATTTTAACAATAACGAGGGGAAATAACAGATGACAATTAACTTTAAAGCACCAGAAATTAAAGAATTACAACCAAGACTTTTAGTAATGGGAGTTGGTGGAGCAGGTGGAAATGCAATAAATGAAATGATTGAAAATAATCTACAAGGTGTAGAATTTATTGCGGTCAATACTGATGCTCAAGATTTAAAGTTAAGTAAATGCAAAACAAGAATTCAAATTGGTTTAAATTTAACTAAAGGGTTAGGTGCAGGTGCAAAATTAGATATTGGTCAAGCAGCAGCCGACGAGTCTTTAAATGAAATTGTAAATACTTTGCAAGGTGCAAACATGGTTTTTATTGCAGCTGGTATGGGTGGTGGAACAGGCACTGGTGCTGCTCATGTCATCGCTAGAGCTGCAAAAGAATTAAATATCTTAACTGTAGGAGTTGTAACTCTACCATTCTTATATGAAGGTCCCTCTAGAATGAGAAGAGCACAACTAGGTTTAGAAGAATTAAGAAAACACGTTGATACAATAATAGTTATTCCAAATCAAAACTTATTTAAAATAGCAAATGAACAAACTACATTTGAAGACTCATTTAATCTTTCAAATAATGTTTTAATGCATGGTGTTCAAAGTATTACTGACTTGATGGTAAGACCAGGTCTAATTAATCTAGATTTTGCAGATGTTGAAACAGTTATGGCATCAATGGGTAAAGCAATGATGGGAACAGGAGAAGCAGAAGGTGAAGGTAGAGCTCTTAAGGCAGCTGAAATGGCTGTTAGCAATCCATTAATTGATGACTATACTTTAAAGGGTGCAAAAGGTTTGTTGGTAAATATTACTGGTGGCAAGGATCTTAAGCTTTTTGAAGTTGATGAAGCAGTCAATAAAGTTAGAGCAGAGGTGGATCCTGAAGCTGAATTAATTATTGGTGCAATTACTGATGCTGAACTTGATGGAAAAATGAGAGTTTCAATTGTCGCTACATCGTTAGATGGTCAACAACCAGAAACTAAATCTGTAATCAATATGGTTCACCGTATTCAGAATAGAAACCCTGGTTATTCAGATTTTTCAAATACGGGATCATCTCCATCTTTTAACTTTTCAAACTCAATTTCTAACCCAGTTTCTCATGGAGCAAATGCACTTAAACTTGAAGATGAAATTGTGCAAGAGCAAAAACAAGAAACTTCTAGCGAGAATGTGATTAATGAACAGGTTGTGAACAATAACAATCTTGAAACCGAAAATGTTGTAGAAGATAGTACAGTCAACGAGATGGAAAAATCTTTTACTCAGGAAGCCATGGAAGTAGTTCAGGAAAAAACAGATGAAGATGTTTCGAATGATCTAAAAGAATTTGGAGTTGAGTCAGATGCACCAGATTTGTTTAGTACAGAAACTGAAAGCTCAAGCTCCGAAGAGCTATTATCTTCTAACGATGAAGAAGATGATCTTGAGATACCAGCATTTTTAAGAAGACAAAATAATTAATGGTCTTCAAAGAAATAAATGGGCGCCACCATAGTATCGAAAGTGCAAAAGCATTATCCGGTACTGCTAAAAGAAATTATTAGCATTATTACCCCTCAATATGGTGGCACATTTATTGACGGTACTTTTGGTCAAGGTGGGTATTCGAAAAAAATATTAGAGTTTGAAAATACTAAAGTAATTGCTCTCGATAGAGATATAGAGAGTAAAAAAATTGCTAATGAAATTAAAGATAAATTTGAAGATAGGTTTTTATTCAAGAACATAAAATTTAGTCAACTAAATAATCTAAAACTTAAAAATGAAAATGTTAAAGGAGTAATATTCGATCTTGGCTATTCTTATGTTCAAATTAAGGATCCTAAAAAAGGATTATCATTTCAAACCAAAGGAAACTTGAATATGCAAATGGGTTTAAATGATTATTCTGCTGAGGACGTAATTAATAAGCTAGATGAAAAAGAGTTAGATAAAATATTTAAGTATTTTGGAGAAGAAAAAGAAAGTAAATTTATAGCAAGAAATATTGTTAAAGAGAGATCAAAAAAAAAGATCGACACACAAACACTTGTTGAGATTATAGATAATACAAAAAGAAAAAAAACTTTTAAAGTTCATAGTGCTACTAAAGTTTTTCAAGCTTTAAGAATTTTAGTAAATAGAGAAATAAGTGAGTTAATTTTTGGACTAATTAATGCAACTAAGGTTTTAAAAAAAGATGGAGTGTTAGCTGTAGTTACATTTCATTCATTAGAAGATAAAATTGTTAAATATTTTTTCAAGAGTCTTTCTGAAAAAAAAAGTATTTCTAGATATGCTCCTATTACTGAGCAACCTGAAACATTGCTTAAATTAAATCAAAGAAAAGCAATTATACCCTCTGATGAAGAGATTAGTGAAAATTTACCATCAAGATCAGCAAAACTTAGATATGCAATTAAAAAAACTGACTTTTATGATTTTAAAACTGACATTCTAGATCAATTTAGCAATTTGATTGAGATTGAAAATTTTGGGAATAAGCTGTGAAAAAAATAATCTTATTATTGGTCATTTTCTCATTAATTTTATCTACAGCTATTATTAAAAATTCTGCAAAAAAAAATGAAGATAGAATTTTTACAGTAAAAGAAAATATAAGAGTCTTAAATTCAGAACTAGAGAAGATCAAACTAGAATTTGATTATCTTAGTTCATCAGATAAATTATTAGAATTTCAATCATTATATTTTGAAAATGATTTAGTACAAAAAAAAATTGAAAATATTAAAGTTTTTAAAATCATCAACAAAAATAAAAAAATTCAAGATTTAAAAATAATTAAAGATTAATGGAAAAATTAAGATCAAAAATTATTATTGAAGACTATAAAAATAATTTTGATTATAAAAAAAATGATACAAATTTAAATATAAAATTTAATAGAGTGGCATTCATATTCTTCATCTTTTTTATTATTTATCTAATTTATACTATTCATTTAATTCATCTTGGATCACGTAAATCCAATATAGAAATAAATGATGTTTTGCCTACATTTACTAATAAACTTTATAGAGCGGACATAATTGATGTAAATGGCAATTATTTAGCTAAAACAGTTAAATCTATCGACATAGGAATAAAGACATCAGATATAATAGATAAAAAAAAACTTTTATTAAGCTTAAATATTATCTTTCCAAATAAAGATTTTGATAAAATAAAAAAACAACTCGATACAAAAAAGTTCTTTTGGTTAGAAAAAAAAGTTTCAGAAGAAAACTATGAAAAATTAATGAAACTTGGAGATAAGTCTATAAAACCTGAGGAAAAGATTTTAAGAATCTATCCTCAAAAAAATCTTTTTAGTCATATTATTGGTCAAATAGATGACGATAATAATGGGATTGCAGGTCTTGAAAAATCTTTTGATGAATTTTTAAGAAATTTAAAAAAACCTATGAAGCTTACAGTTGATAAAGATGTGCAGTTTTTGATACGAAAAGAATTAATCAAATATCAAGAAATTTTTAAAAGCAAAGGTAGTGCTGCTATACTGATGAATGTCAATAATGGAAATATACTTTCACTTATTTCATTGCCCGACTTTAATCCTAATGAAAGACAAAATATAACTGATGTTAATTTTATTAATAGAGTGACTAAAGGAACTTATGAGCTTGGTTCAGTTTTCAAACCATTAACATTTGCAAGTGCTTTAAACGAAGATTTAATAAAACCTGAAACAGAATTTTTAGATTTACCAAAATCTATTCGATGTGATAAACATAGAATTGGTGAATATGATAATAAAATTCCTTCAGATTTAACAGCAGAACAGATCTTAATTAGATCAGGAAACATTGGCTCAGTAAAAATTGCTCAATTAATTGGATCAGAAAAACATAAGTCCTTTTTAAAAAAAGTAGGTGTATTAAGCGCAATTAATTTTGATATAGATGAAGTAGCTCCACAAAAAGATTATAATTTTGGTAAATGTAAATTAGCTACAGCCTCATTTGGTCATGGAGTTGCAACAACAATTCTTCAGCTAGCAAAAGGTTATGCGATAATATCTAATGGAGGCTATGACATCAAACCAACTTTAATTGATAAAATAACTGAAAATAATAAAAAAAGGAAAAGATTAATTAATAAAGGAGTTTCTGAACAAGTAGTTACGGCTTTAAGAAAAATTGTTAATACAGAGGAAGGCACTGCAAAATTTGCTGATGTATCAAACTACGAAATTGGTGGTAAAACAGGAACTGCAGACCAGCCAAAAGAAGGTTCTTATTCAGAAGCTAAGATAAATACGTTCGCTTCAATATTTCCAACATCAGATCCACAATATGTGTTTATTGTTATGCTGGACACTCCACAAAAAGCAAAAGATTATTATTATAAATACAGACATCAAAAAGGTGGCTGGAAGGGAACTTTGTACAATACAGCAGGATGGACTTCAGTAGAGGTAGCTGGAAAAATAATGGAAAAGATTGGGCCTATTTTAGCCACAAAATATCTAGAAATTAAATAATTATGCTTCTAGGTGATTACTTTAAAAATATTCAAAAGAGATATAAGCAAATTTATTTTTCAGGAATTTCATTTAACAGTAATCAGATAAAAAAAAAAAATATTTTTTTTGCAATTAAAGGAAATAAAATAGATGGTAATAGCTTTATATCATCTGCAATTTCTAAGGGTGCAAAGGTAATAATAACTGAAAAAAAAATTAATGGACTAAAAAATGGTATTTTATTTATTCAATCAAATAATATTAGAAAGTTGTTAGCTGAAATATCTTTTAAAATTAATAACAAGATACCAAATAATATTATTGCAGTCACAGGTACAAATGGAAAATCATCTATTGCAGATTTTTATTATCAAATATTAGATTTGAATAATAAAAAAGTTGCATCAATTGGAACTTTAGGGGTTAAATCAAAAAAATTTAAAAAGAATTTATCAAATACCACAATAAACCCAATTCAATTAAGTGAAATTTTAAGTAATTTAAAAAAACAAAATATTCATAATGTTATTATGGAAGCATCTAGTCATGGTTTAAGCCAAAACAGATTGGATGGCTTATTTTTTAATACTGGAATATTTACAAATTTATCTCAAGATCACCTGGATTACCATAAGAATATGAATAATTATTTAAAAGCTAAACTTTATTTATTTGAAAAATTGATTAAGAAAAACGGAAATATAATAACTGACGAAAAAATATCTGAATTTAAAAAAATAAAAAATATAGCATTTAAAAAAGGTTTAAATTTATTTTCGTTATTGGATAAAAAAAATAATTTTCAATTTTTGTCTCATCAATATGAAGGTGAGGCTCAATTGTTAGAAATAAAATATAATAATTCAATACATAAAATTAAACTTAATTTGATAGGAAAAATTCAATTAAAAAATATATTAATGGCAATCATTGCATCAATAAAAAGCAACATTAACATTAAAGAAATATTTAAAGTCATACCAAAAATAAAATCTGTAGAAGGAAGACTTGAAAAAGTTGGCAGAATTAAAAATAACTCAAAAGTAATTTTAGATTACGCTCATACACCAGATGCATTAAAAACTTGTCTTCAAAATTTAAAAGAGCAATTTCCAAGTCACAAAATTACTTTAGTATTTGGTTGTGGAGGGAACAGAGACCAAAACAAAAGAACTAAAATGGGTAAAATTGCTGATCTTTTTTCAGACAAAATATACCTTACTGATGATAATCCGAGATTGGAACAACCTAGCAAAATAAGAAAAGACATAAAAAAAGGAATAAAAAAACAAAAAATATTAGAATTTCCAAATAGAGCAAAGGCAATATCAGAAGCAATAAAACAATTAAATACAGGGGAAATTTTACTTGTAGCTGGAAAAGGTCACGAAACAATTCAGGAAATCGGAGTGAAAAAAATTTTCTTTTCAGATAAAAAAATTATCCTTAATTCAATAAAAGTTAAAAATTTAACATTATCAAATAATTTGAAGGTTAATATACTTAAAGAGCTTTCTGAGCAAAAAAAATTATCTATCAAAATGTCTTTGAAGAGCGCTAGGATTAATTCTAGAGAAGTAAAAAAAAGTGATATTTTTTTTGCAATTAAGGGAAAAAAAAATGATGGTAATAAATTTATAGTTGAAGCTCTCAAAAATAAAGCTTCAGTTGTAGTGGTAAATAATATTCAAAAAAAAATAAATATTTCTCGTCAAATTAAAGTTAGAGATCCGCTCAAATTTTTAACAAAAAGCTCTAAGTTATATAGAGAGAATATAAAAACAAAAATTATTGCTATAACTGGTAGTTGTGGAAAGACTACTTTAAAAGAATTATTGGGTAATTCATTAAAACAGATATCTAAAGTAGGTGTTTCACCTAAATCTTATAATAATAAATATGGTGTTCCTTTAAGTCTTTTTAATTTAAATCAAAATGATGATTATGGAATTCTGGAAATTGGAATGGATAAAAAAGGTGAAATTGATTATCTTTCTAAAATTGTTCAACCAGATGTAAGTGTGATTACTAATATTAATTACGCTCACGCTAAGAATTTTAGAAATTTAAAACAAATTGCATTAGCAAAAGCAGAAATAATTAATAATACAAAAGATAATGGCTTCATTATTCTTAATGCTGATGATAATTTTTTTACTTTACATAAAAAAATAGTTAATAAAAAAAGTCTTAAAGTTTTATCATTTGGTATTGATAATAAAAACTCAAATATAAAATTGATAAATATTAAAAAAGTTTCTAATAAGTTTAAAGTAGCTATAAAAGTAAATAATCTCAAAACTTATTTTTTTATTTCTAATGATTTTCAAAATAATATTTTAAATATTCTGGCTGCATTAACTGTTATGAGTATTTTTTTAGATGTATCTAAATTAAGTAGAAACATCTTTATGGGTTTTAAAACACCAGTTGGCAGAGGAGATTTTACTAAAATTAAGATTAATAATAAGTACTTAAATTTGATAGATGAAAGTTATAATTCAAATCCATTGTCTCTTAAATCAGCAATTTTAAATTTTGATAAAATAAAAATAAATAAAGAGAAAAAATACTTACTTTTAGGTGATATGTTGGAACTTGGAAAACATTCAAAAAAACTTCATCAATCTATAGGCAAAATAATTAATAATACAACGATAGACAAAATCTTTGTTAAAGGAAGAAAGGTTATATTTACATTCAATTCCATTTCAAAAAAGAAAAAAGGCAGAGTATTAAATAACAACTCTCAAATTATTGATTTGATTAAAAATGATTTAAATAATAATGATTATCTTATGGTTAAGGCCTCAAATGCAACAGGATTCAATGAAATGATCAATAATTTAAAAGGTTTAAAATAAATGCTTTATCAATTTCTACTTAATTTTATTGATACTTTTGGATTTTTAAACGTTTTTAAATATATAACTTTTAGAACCGGATTATCTTTATTCACTTCATTGTCTGTAGTTTTATTAATTGGAGGACCTTTTATAAATTTTTTTTCAAATAAAAAAATTATAAATCCTATACGTGATGATGGTCCACAAGATCATATTGTAAAAAAAATTGGCACTCCAACAATGGGAGGAATAATTATTTTATTTGGATTACTATTTTCAGTTTTATGTTGGGGAGATTTGTCAAACATAAGTGTTTTATTCTGTATTTATATTGCTATTTCATTTGGTTTGCTTGGAGCATTTGATGATTATAAAAAAATAAAACATAATAACTCGTCAGGTATTTCATCTAAATTCAAAATATTATCACAAGTTTTTTTAGCAATATTAGGAATTAGTCTATTTATTTATTTTGTTGATTATCAAGAAATGACTAATTTATATTTTCCATTTTTTAAAAATTTAATAATCAATCTCGGATGGTTTTTTATTCCTTTTTCTGTATTTGTAATTGTAGGCTCATCAAACGCAGTCAATTTAACAGATGGACTTGATGGATTGGCTACAGTTCCTGTAATTTTAGTTGCAGGCTGTTTTGCTTTTATAAGTTATGTCACTGGAAATGTTGTTTTTTCAGAATATTTACAAATTCTTTACATTGAAGGAACTGGTGAAGTTTCAATTTTCTGTGGGGCAATAATAGGATCATGCCTAGGATTTTTATGGTTTAATGCACCACCAGCTAAAATTTTTATGGGTGATACAGGTTCTTTAGCACTTGGTGGCTCTTTAGGAGCTGTTGGAATAATCACAAAACATGAAATAGTATTAGCAATTACAGGTGGGTTATTTGTTCTTGAGGCTGTTTCTGTGGTGGTACAGGTAATTTCTTTTAAATTAACTGGAAAAAGAATTTTTAGAATGGCACCAATTCATCATCATTTTGAAAAAAAAGGATGGCCAGAGTCAACAGTTGTAATTAGATTTTGGATCATATCAATTATTTTAGCAATGATAGGTCTGGCTACTTTAAAATTAAGATAATGATAGAAAATAAAAATATTTTTTTAGAAAAAAAAATATTAATTTATGGTTTAGGAAAAAGTGGTCTTTCTTCATATAAATTTTTAAATAATAAAGCCAAGGTATATTTATTTGATGATGATTCAAAAAAAAAATTTAAGTATCAATCAAATCAAAGACTTAGAAGTATTCAAGCAATATCTAAAATTAAGTTCGATAGAATTATTATTAGTCCAGGAATTGATATTTTAAACTGTAAATTATCCAAACTTCTTAAAAAAAATGTATCTAAAATCTATACAGATTTGGATATATTCTACTCATTTTACAAGAATAAAAGCATCACCATCACTGGGACTAATGGAAAATCAACTACAGCTAAAATACTGTATGAAGTTTTATCAGATCAAAATTATGACTGTAGATTGATTGGAAATATTGGAAATCCTGTGTTAGCTGAAAAAAAAATTACTAAAAATACTGTTTTTGTGATTGAAGCTTCGTCATATCAATTAGATTATAGTAAATTATTTACTTCAAAATACTCAGTAATACTTAACATTAGCCCCGATCATATTGAAAGACATAAAAATTTAGAAAATTATATTAATGCTAAATTTAAGTTATTAAATTCTCAGTCAAATGAATCTATAGCATTTGTTAAAAAAAATGATTTACTAATAAATAAAAAGCTAAACAGTAAAAAATATAATCCAAAAATTATTAGAATTGATTTAAAAAAAACAAATAAAATAATTAAACAATTAAAGAATAAGTACTTTTTATCTGCAGGAAACAAAGAAAATTTATCTTTTGTTTTAAAGATTTCTGAAATATTAAATTTAAATAGAAAAATATTGATTAAAACTTTAAATAGATTTAAAGGATTAAATTATCGACAACAAATTATCTATGAAAATAAAAATTTAACAATAATTAACGATTCCAAGTCTACAAGTTTTGCTTCATCAGAAAATTTGTTAAAAAATTTAAAAAATGTTTATTGGATTTTAGGTGGTATCCCCAAAAAAGGTGATCAATTAAATCTATCTAAAAAACATTGTAAGAATTTTAAAACATTTATTTTTGGTAATAATTATGAAGAATTTAAAATGAATATTAAAAATAAGATAACAATTAAGCATTTAAAATATTTAAAAGATATATTAAATGAAATATTTTTTGATTTAAAAGATAAGAAAATTAAAAAAAATATTATTTTCTTTAGTCCAGCTGGTGCATCATTTGATAGCTTTAAAAATTTTGAAGATAGGGGAAAATATTTTAATCAATTAATTAAAAAATTTATTAATGCAAAACAATAGTTTTCTATATAAATTTTATTATCAATGGTGGAAGAATATAGATAAATCAATTTTTTTACTTATTAGTTTGTTATTTACAATTGGACTTTTTTTTTCATTAGTTTCAACCTCATTAATTGCTTCAGACAAATTGGATACAAATAGTTATTTCTTTTTTTTTAAGCATTTAATCTATATTTTTATTGGAATATTTATAATTTTTATTTTTTCTTCTTTAAAAACAGATCAATTATTTCATTATTCATATTTTCTTTTTTTTGTTACTTTAATTTCTTTATTTTTAGTTCCAATTATTGGTGTTGAAGTAAAGGGATCAAAAAGGTGGATAGATTTATTTTTTTTACCCAGATTTCAACCAATTGAATTATTAAAACCTTTTTTAATTATCATGATTTCAACTATCCTCTGCAGTGTTGGAAGTTCAAATATTTATCTAAAATATTTATTATCAATTGTCTTAGTATCAATAATTTCTTTACTTCTAATAATGCAGCCAGATATTGGCCAAACTCTTCTTGTTGTTTTCTCTTGGGCAGTTTTAATTTTTACCTCTGGAATCAACATCTTTTTTCTTTTTGGTTTTTCTATATTTGCTATTATTTCATTAACTTATTTAATTATGTATGTACCTAAGTTTGATTATATTCAAAGTAGGATTTTTTCTTTTTTTAATAGAGATACCGGCACACACAATTTTCAATCTGATAAGGCAATCGAGTCCATTACAAGTGGTGGTTATTTTGGAAAAGGGATTGGTGAAGGAACCTTAAAAAATCGAGTACCAGAAGCACATACAGATTATATTATATCTGTAATTTCAGAAGAGTTTGGTGTTGTTGCCATAATATTAATATTATTATTATTTTTAATGTTTATTTACATGGTCTTTAAAAAAATAAGTTATGAAAAAAATGACAAGATTAAACTTGTTTTAATTGGATGTGTGAGCTTAATCCTAATGCAAGCAACCATTCACATAGGTGTTAATATCAGATTGTTTCCAACTACTGGTATGACGTTACCGTTTTTGAGTTACGGAGGTTCTTCAATAATAAGCATTTCAATATTGTCAGGCATAATTTTAAATTTAACTAAAAGAAAAATAGATAATTAAGATGAGAGGTAAAATTTTAATCTCCACAGGAGGATCTGGTGGACATGTCATTCCTGCAATTACAATACATGATCATTTAAAAGATGATTATGATATTTTTATTTCAAGTGATATCAGAGGTCTTAAATATCTAGATAATAAATTATATAATATCAAGGTTATTGATACACCAAAGTTAAATAATTTCATTTTGTTGCCTTTATCAATTTTAAAAGTATTTTTTTTAACTATAAAATCTTTGCTATTTTTTAAAAAAGAAAAAATACAAATTCTTATTTCTACAGGTGGATATATGTCCTTACCCTTGTGTGTAGCTGCAAGAATATTAAATATTAAAATTTATTTGTTAGAACCAAATATGGTTATTGGAAGAGCTAATAAATTTTTTCTAAAATTTTGTAAAAAAATTATATGTTATTCAGAAAATATTATTGGTTTTCCTAAGGAGTTTAAAAGTAAATTAAAGATTATAAATCCACTGATAAGAAAGAAATATTATTATAAAAAATTAGAAGAATATGTAAATGAAAAATTTACTTTAATAATAATTGGAGGAAGTCAAGGGGCACAAATATTTGATAAAATTTTACATGAATCAATTATTAAAATTTCGAAGATAAAACCTTTAAAAGTAATTCACCAAACAAATCAAAAAAATGTAGACTACCTTAAAAATTTATATTCAGAGAATTTAATTGATAATATTGTTTTTAATTTTGACCAAAATCTTAATTTACTAATAGATCAAGCAGATTTATGTATAACAAGAGCAGGCGCATCTAGTTTAGCTGAAATTTCGTTATCCAAAAAACCTTTTATTGCCATTCCATTACCAAGATCTAAAGATAATCATCAACTAGAAAATGCAAACTATTATAAAAATAAAGGTTGTTGTTGGGTTGTTGATCAAATTAATTTTGATAATAAAAAATTTGAAGATTTATTGTTAAATATATTGACCAATAAAGATGTAATACTTGTGAAAAAAAATAACTTAGAAAAATTAAATTATCAAAATACATGGAATAATGTTAATCAAAATTTATTAAATATTGTAAATGAAAATTAAATTAGCAAAATCTGAGATTATCCATTTTATAGGTATTGGTGGAATTGGAATGAGTGGATTGTCCCTTATAATGAAGGGTAAAGGCTTTAAAGTTCAAGGTAGTGATATTGCTAGTAATAAGAATATTGACAGATTAAAAAAAGAAAAAATGAAGGTTTCAATTGGTCATAAAAAACAGAATATAAATAAAGCAACCATTGTAGTTGTTTCTTCTGCAATAAAAAAAAACAATCCAGAATTAATTGAAGCTAAAAAAAAACAGCTACCAGTTTATAAAAGAGGAGAAATGCTAGCGCACATAGTCTCTTTAACAAAAAATATTGTAGTTGTAGGTTCACATGGCAAAACGACTACAACGTCTTTAATAGCTTCAATTTTTCAAGAGACTAAAATAGATCCTACTATTATTAATGGTGGTGTAATTAATTCTATAAATAATTCTGCAAAATTAGGCAAAAGTGATTGGTCTATCTTGGAAGCTGATGAGTCTGATGGTAGTTTTGTTTATATCCCGCCAACCTATTCAATTATTACCAATATAGATAGGGAACATATGGATTTTTATAGCTCTATGAATGAACTTAATGAATATTTTATCAAATTTATAAATAAAGTCCCATCATTTGGCAAATCATTTATTTGCTTAGATGACAAAAATAATAAAAATTTACTTAAAAAATTAAAAAACAAAAATTTTTATACATATGGCTTGGATACAAAATCAAATTTTTGTATAAAAAATATAAAGCAATTTAGACAATACTCAGAATTTGATTTAAAAATAATTTTACCAAATAAAAGAAATAAACTAATTAAAAAAATTAGAATTCCGCTACTAGGAGTTCATAATATTAGAAATTCTGTTGCTGCTGCGGCATTATCGTTAACTGTTGGATTAACAGTTTCAAGCATTAAAAAGGGATTAAAAAATTTTAAAGGAGTGCAAAGACGATTTAATAAAATTTTTACTTTTAATAAAGTAGATTTTTTTGATGATTATGCTCATCATCCTACAGAAATTAGGATGGTGTTAGATGGAGTAAACAATGTCTATAATGGTTATGAAAAAATATGTATTTTCCAACCTCATAGAATTTCAAGACTGAAAGATTTAAAAAAAGAATTTACTCATGCTTTTAAAAGTGCAGATAAAGTAATTTTATTCCCAATTTATACTGCAGGTGAAAAAATTAAATTAGGTTTCAGTTATCTAAATTTTGCTAAAGAAATAATTAAGAATTCAAAAGTTAAATTATTTCTAATAGATGATAAATTTCAATTAGCAAAATATATTAGAAATAACATATATGGAAAAAAAATAGTTGTCGGAATGGGTGCTGGAACCATCTCAGCTTGGATTAGAGAGTTACCTGAATTATTATAATGAATATTAATCTAGAAGAACTGACATCAGAATTTAATAAGAATATAAAATTTAATTATGATTTGAAAAAAAAAAATTGGTTTAATATAGGCGGTAGAACTAAAATTTTTTATAAAGCTGATAATTTAAAAGAATTGATTAAATTTTTAAAAAAGATAGAGAATAAAGAAAAAATTTTCATTCTTTCAGGTGGATCAAATATTTTAATAACTGATAAAACGTATAATGGCGTTGTAATCAAACTTTCAAGTAATTTTAACAATATTTCTCTTTTATCTGATGATATAATTATAGCTGGAAGTGCTGTTAGCGATAAGTCACTTTCTGAATTTGCAATGAATAATAATTTGGGAGGTTTTGAATTTCTTTCTTGTATACCTGGTACAGTAGGCGGAGGGATAAAGATGAATGCAGGTTGTTTTGGAAAAGAATTTAAAGATATTTTAATCTCAATTCAAGCAGTTAACAAATCTGGACAAGTAATTACAATTCTGGCAAAGGATATTAATTTTAAATATAGAAGTAGTGGATTATCAGACGATTTAATCTTCTTAAGTGCCTCTTTTAAAGGTTATAAAAAAAAATTAAACTTAATTAAAAATGAAATTATAGAATTAAAAAAAAAAAAAGAAGAAACTCAACCTACAAGAATTAAAACTAGTGGAAGTACTTTTAAAAACCCAGTAAATCAATCAGATAAAAAAGTTTGGCAGTTGATAAAAAAATCAGTTTCACTTAAAAAATCATTCGGGGATGCTTGTATTTCTGAAAAACATTGTAATTTTTTTGTTAATAAAGGAAATGCTAAGTTTGAAGATATGAAAAAGTTAATTGAATATGTATCTGAAAGTGTTTTAAAAGAAACTGGCGTAAAGTTAGAAATAGAGATTAAAATTTTAGAATAAATTGAAAAAAAAAATACTAATACTCTCAGGTGGAATTTCGAAGGAAAGATTAATTAGTCTTGATACTGGCTTGCAGGTTGCAAAAGAATTAAAAAAAAATGGATATAAAGTTAAAATTTCTGAACCTGACAACAAATTAGTAAAAAATATTAATCAATTTAAACCAAATATTATCTTTAACGCATTGCATGGACAGTTTGGTGAAGATGGTTATATCCAAACTATTCTTGAGGGTTTTAAAATACCTTATACACATTCTGGCATAATTTCGTCATCGATAGCAATGGATAAAGAGATTTCGAAAAAAATTTTTTTAAAGAATAAAATTAATACTCCAAAATATATTAAATACTCTTTTGACAAAAAAAATTCAAACATAATAAAAGCAATTGATAATAAATTAAAATTTCCAGTTGTTGTTAAGCCAATAAATGAAGGTTCAAGTGTAAACGTTTATATTTGTACTAAAAAAAATATTATAAAGATTTTAAAATCAGTAAAAAGTTACAAACAAATTATGATAGAAGAATTTATTGCTGGAAGAGAAATTCAGGTTGCTATTTTGGGAAACAAAAAATTAGGAGCAATTGAACTCAAACCGAGAAGAAAATTTTATGACTATCAAGCAAAGTATAACACTAATGCCAAGACACAACATATTATTCCAGTGAAATTGTCTAAAAATAAATTAGATGAAGTTATGAGCATGGCACTTAATGCACATAAATCAATAGGGTGTAGAGGCGTGACAAGATCAGATTTTAAATTTTATAAAAATAAGTTTTACTTATTAGAAATCAACACTCAACCTGGGATGACTAAACTGTCTCTAGTACCTGAAATAGCTTCTTATAATGGTATTAGTTTTATACAATTAATTGAATGGATTTTAAAAGATGCATCAACGAAAAGGTAAAAAAATTTTAATTTATTTTTTTTTATTTCTTTTAGTAGGTTCAATTAATAACATTAGTCTAAACAATCTTAAATTTGAAAAAATTAAGAATATCAATGTCATAGGATTAAACAACGAAGATAATATAGTTTTGTTACAAAATATAAAAAAATTGAATTTAAAAAATATCTTTTCAATTAATAAAAGTGAAATAAGCAATCAGATAGACTCAGATACATTGGTAGAAAATTACGAAGTTTTCAAAAAATATCCATCTTCACTAATTGTTAATGTAAAAAAAACTAAATTTTTAGCAAGAGTAAACAATAATGGAAAAATTTTTCTTGTAGGTTCAAATGGAAAACTTTCTAAAAATAATTTATTAATATCACAATTACCATTCATATTTGGAAGTCTAAATATTGAAGAATTTTTGACTTTTAAAAAAATAGTAGAAGATTCTAAAATTTCATATGACATGATTGAAAACTTTTATTTTTTCTCATCTAAAAGATGGGATCTTGAACTTAAAAATAATATATTAATAAAATTATCTGGAAACTATCCTGAAGAATCATTGCAATTAGCATTAGAGTTTTTGTATAATGATGAATTTAGAGATATTAAGACTATAGATGCAAGAATAAAAAACCAAATTATTTTATATGATTGAAGAAACAGACTTTGAAACGTTCCTTTATATTTCTACCAACAAATATCAAATTATTATATTTGATAAAAAAAAACTTAAAAATTTATATAGTGACGAGCTTATAGTTTGTAATGAATTAAACTTTCAAGATTTAAAAGATCTATCAAAATTTTTAGATGACAATATTTATAAAATTGAAAAATTAGTAGGTCATTTTATTAAAGATATTATTTTGATAATAGAAAATGATAATAACTTGTATGTAAATATTTCAATTAAGAAAAAAGATTATAACAACTCAATAAATCATAAATATTTGGAAAGTAATTTAACTGAACTTAAAGATCTGTATAAAGAAAATTATCAACAAGAAAATGTTATGCATATGCTGATAATTAGTTGTACTATTAATGGACAAAAGTATTCTTCATTTAAAGAAAACTCAACAGGTAATAATTTATGTTTAGAAGTTAATTTTATTTCTATTTCTAATGAATTGGCTTCAAAATTAAGTAAAGTTTTAGAAAAATATCAAGTAAAGATCAATCAATATATGTGTGGAAATTATGTGAAAAAATTTCTTGATCACGATCATAGTGAATTTTATTTAACAGCTCACAAATTAAAAAATGGACATAATGATAATGAGGTAATCTTGGTCCCAAAAAATATTGAAAATATGGGTTTTTTTGAAAAATTTTTTCAACTATTTAGTTAAAATTGTTTTTTCTCGTAACAATTGTTGTTTTTAATATTTAGTAAAATCAAATTAAAACTCCAATGTGTCTTATTTAACTCAGAAAACAATTAGTGCCGATGTTTTATTTAGCGGTATAGCTTTACATAGTGGATTAGATGTAAATATTTGCATCAAACCAGCCGAACCCAATTTTGGCATTGTTTTTAAAAGGGTTGACTTAAAAACTAACAATTTAGTTTATCCAAATTTTATGAATGTTACTAATACATCCTTAAATACAACTATAGAAAATGAATTTGGTGTTAAAATATCAACCATTGAACATTTAATGGGTGCATTATTTGGTCTAGGTATTGACAATGCGTTAATTGAAATCGACAATGAGGAAGTCCCAATATTAGATGGTTCAGCAAAAGAATTTATTGAAAAAATTATTGTATCTGGAATAGATACAAGTGATGCACCAATTAAGATTATTAAAATTAATAAAGAAATTAAATATTCAGAAGGTGAAAGGTTTATTTCAATTCAACCATCAACTCTAAGTCTTGATATTGATTTTGAGCTTAAATATAAAAACCCAATTATTGGAAATCAAAGCAATAAAGTTAAAGTTTATGAAGATGATCTAACAGATATTTATAATTCAAGAACCTTTTGTTTGTTTGAGGATATTGAATTCATTAAAAAAAATGGTCTAGCAAAAGGTGGTAGCTTAGATAATGCTATAGTTGTCAAAGATAAAGAAATTTTAAATTCTGAGGGATTAAGAAATGATAAAGAATTTGTTAACCACAAAATATTAGACTGTATAGGAGACCTTTACACTTCTGGCTATAGAATTGTTGCTGGAATTACTTGTTCTCAAGGAGGTCATTATT
>Ga0257121_1000850_pt1 | contig 24397 bp, 18 predicted proteins | sample SI106_100metaG_FD_190180 | JGI IMG/M metagenome (GOLD analysis project Ga0257121, IMG submission 190180) | Marine microbial communities from Saanich Inlet, British Columbia, Canada - SI106_100 | ecosystem: Environmental > Aquatic > Marine > Inlet | place: Canada: British Columbia | collected... | reverse complement strand
GGAGCCATCTTGTTTGCACGCCCAATCGTCGACGCATTCCTAGGGGATTTTGCACGACGGGCGATTCCGCAGCTAGCAGTATCCGGTGCGCAATTTCGTTCAAAGGCGCGTCACGATTTTGTGGTCGCACGCTTTAGTGAGAATTCAAAGGTTGTCGCAACTCAAAGTTCTGGCTCTGCCGATTGGCGTAGCCTTTCTCGAGTGCAAACGCTAGCTTTAGTTCCTCCAAACTCTATAATCAATTCCGGTGACATTCTCGAAGTCATCCCTGTTTGATGTTAAAAATTTTGTTGCTAGTTTTTAGTGCGGCTTTGCTGCGCGCATTTGCTCTGCCCGGATGGTTTGACTTCGCTCTACCGTTTTTGGTGTTTCCAGCAATTATGCTGCGGATTGAGCTGTTGAGCCGACGATATGCATGGCGATACGAGTATCTTTGCGGAGTTGTCTTTTGGTTGTTTGCATTTAGTTTTTTAAGCAATGTGAATCCCTTTGCACCATTTGGCGCTGCACTAATCATGGGTTCGACATTTGTGGTTGAAGCCTGGGTATTCCGCAAACTTAATTACAGTTTGTCGGCGGCAACTTCAGCTTGCCTAGCTCTGCCAGCTTGCGAATTCGTACGCATGAAGTGGTTTTACCTTGCAGTCGGCGGCGTGCCATGGGCATCATTCGGATTCCCTTTGGCCGATACGTCTCTACTACCACTCGCTAGCTCAATCGGTGAGTCCGGTTTAGTGATAGTTGCAGTTTGTCTATCGGCAGCTTTTTATTGTTTGCTGCGAAAGCAAGCCTCCACGCCCCTATTATTAAGTGCCGTGGTGATGCTGCTCGCGGTTGCCACAATTAGTCCAGCGCCGAAACCAACTTCGGTGCTGGATTGTTTGGTTATACAGCCTAGCATTGGTGTACATCAAAAAAACGATCAGATGTACGCCGAAGAGTTTTTCGAAATCCAATATGATTTAAGTAAAAGCGCGATGCAGGCCCATCCACAATTTGACTTAATGCTGTGGGCTGAGACGATGTGGCCTTTACCAGCTGTTGATGAAGGACAGCACGGAGAACTCCGTCGCCCTTGGCCTGGCGAGGACGATGAAGTGTTGGATTTGGAGAGGATGGCGCGAATGCAGCGCGAGACAGTTGCCTTTGTGATGTCTGCCGCTCCGGACAACAGCCATTTCTTGACAGGCTCACATTTTTATCATGCCGCGCGCCCTGCAGAGCACAGCGATCGTTCGACCGATTTTATTTTGTTTAGCAAGGAAGGTGATTTGCTGCAGCATTTTTCCAAGAGCATGCTGGTTCCGTTCGGAGAAATCCTGCCTTTCAATAACAAGTTTCCTGGCAGTGTATACCTTTGTGACCTTGCCCAAGAGTTCTTTGGCCTGCGCCCTGACTTTATCATCTCAGAAGATGCCGGCCCCCTAATCGCCCGTGACAATCTTCCTGCGCTTGGCGGTGCTGTTTGCTGGGAAAACGTATTTGAGCAACCTTTTCGCAGTCAATCAGCGGCAGGAGCAGCGGCATTTGCCATCTTGTCCAATGAAGATTGGCTCGGAGCTGACGGGTTAGAAATGACGCAAATGGTTTCTGCATCGAAACTTAGGGCTGCAGAAACAGGTCGCGCCTTGCTCAGAGCAACAAATACCGGCCTAAGCTGTGTCGTTAGCCCAAATGGTAGTGTTGACATAGGGCCGGGCATCCGCGAGCGCGCTTTTTGGCTTGCTAAACTGCCCCTTATCTCTCCACAGTTCCAAACCAGCTACCTCAAATCAGGATGGCTTCTTGCCCCTGTTTGGGCAATTATTTGCCTTATTATGTTAGTACTAAATATCTTAGGTAAAAGAAGACTTGACCTTTCTTCTGAGAATAAGTAAATTTTTAGCTCAATTTCACCAACCACTCGGCTTGGCGAACCTAAACTGTTAGTCGCGCACCTCTGCGCAATCCCTTTGTAATAAGTACCAACGATTAGATGAGCACCATCGGAAAGTTTTTTGTAGTCCTCAACCTTGCTTTAGCTGGGTTGTTTGTCGGCTCCGCCGCATCCCTTATTGGCAAGAGCGATAGCTATCGCATGCAATACGAAGCAGAAGTTCAGGCCAAGGCCGATCTTGAAGCTGAGAAAGATGCCAAGATTTCAGAAATGACTTCTAACCTTCAGCAGTCGCAGTCAGAGCGTGGTCGCCTTAATAGTGACAACAGTTCTTTGACCGCAGGGGCGACAGCACTTACAGAAGATTTGGCTAGTGAGCAGCAGAAAAATGCTGACTTGCGCGAGAGCCTTCAATCTATTGAAGGCAAGTTGTCTGACCTTGAAGGCACCAACGGCGAGCTCAATTCTGAGTTAAGCGGTTTGCGCCGTCAATATGAGTCGGTTCGCACTGAACGTGATGGCGCACTTGATTCCCGCGATTCTGCTAATGCTACAGCTAACAGTGCTGTTGAAGAAGCAAATTTCGCGACAGGTAAATCTTCTGACTTGACTCTTGAACTAGCACGCGAAACTGAGCGCGCTAACCAAGCCGAAGCTCAACTAGCCACTGTGGTATCGCTTTACGGAATCGACATGAATTCAATCGGTGCGCAGCCAGCCATGGAAGGCATGGTAACTAGCGTTTCATCTGCGGATGGCACTACTTATGTTGTAATCAACTTGGGCAAGAACGATAAGGTTCAACCAGGTTTTACTTACGACGTCTTTAATGGTTCGGTTTACAAAGGTCGCATTTTTGTGCACACTGTAAACGAGTCTAAGTCAGCTGCTACAGTTGACATGTTTAATGCGCCAATCGCCGCTGGCGACCGCGTTGTAACCCGTCTGTAAAATAGGTACTAATCATGGCAGCACGTAGAAGAGCAGCAGCTAAAGCTAGCGGTGGCGCAAAAGGTCGCCGTAAGGCTAAAGGCGCAAATCCTGGAAAGGGCAAAAAGAAGGCCTCTAAGCCCAAGAAAGACAAGGTAATTAAGCCAGGCCCTCCTGTTGAGGTTGTACTGTGTATTGTTACAGGTTTGATGCTAATTAGCGCTTTAGTGCTAATTGATTACTCGTCTGGTCTACAGTTTGGCGATAGTATGTTCTTCGCTGATCACTACCTAGGCTAATCAAAGTCATCCTTTTACAGGCTGCGTCACTTATTGGCGCAGCCTGTTCTTTTTTGCCTTTAACAATGGCTTGGATATGTATATACTAACTTTGGTAATTTGACCATTCCCCATAAAAAACATGTTTAATTGGCTTCAGAGCATTAAGAGCAGAATTTCCCTTGGCGAAGACCTAGGCATCGACCTTGGCACCGCTAATACTTTGGTTGCGTCCCGTGAGCATGGCATTCTGCTAAGCGAGCCGTCCGTGGTAGCTGTGTACAAGGGCACTAACGAAGTTATTCTTGATGGTAACGGAGTAGGCGATGAAGCATACCGAATGCTCGGCAAAACTCCGACTAATATCGAGGCCGTGCGCCCGCTAAAAGGTGGCGTTATTGCTGACTTCGAAATTACTGAAAAACTGCTGCGTTATTTTTTGCGTAAGGCACACGATGGCAATTCTCTAATGAACCCACGCGTTGTCATCTCTGTTCCTTCCGGAATTACAACAGTAGAGCGCCGCGCTGTTATAAATTCTGCTGAGCGTGCAGGTGCACGTAAAGTTTACTTGGTTGATGAGCCAATGGCCGGTGCCTTAGGTGTCGACATGCCAGTTACTGAAGCACAAGGCTCAATGATCGTTGACGTCGGAGGCGGTACTACCGAAGTTGCTATCTTGGCATTGGGTGGGCCGGTAGCAGTTAAGTCAGTAAAAATAGCTGGCGATAATTTGGATAATGCGATTATCGATTACATCCGTAAAAATCATAACTTGCAAATTGGTCCGCTTACAGCCGAGACCTTAAAGAAAACGATTGGCTCAGCTTCTGATGAGGGCGAAGAGAAAACTTTAGAGATAGCCGGCCGCGACACTCTTAACTTGATGCCGCGCAAGGCAGTGATGAACTCCGAAGACATTCGTCATGCCCTTGAGCCAGCTTTGAAAGGAATTATGCGCGCAGTGCTTGATTGCCTCGAGCTAGCTCCACCTGAAATTGGATCTGACCTGTTAGAGCAGGGTATCACAGTTGTTGGTGGTGGCGCGTTGCTTCCAGGCCTTGCTACTTATATCTCAGAAGGCACAGGCTTGCCCTGTAAGATCGACGACGATCCTCTTACAGCTGTGGCCCGCGGTACAGCACGATTCCTCGAAGATCTTGACCTCTACGCGTCATTCTTGTCTGACGGAGAGGATCTCCAGTAGTGCTTTTCTTGCTTCCGGGTGCTGAGCGCAATCGGAAGAAGCTGCTAACGGTTTTTGCAGTTGTTGCATTGTGCGTTCAGGCTTGCTTTCCGTTGCCGTTGATTGACAATGCAGTGCATACAGTTTTTGGGCCACTCATGCGGCCGATTACTAGATTGGCCGGTGTGTACAGCTCATTTTTTCAGCGCTTGCCTACTGCTGACGTAAATCGGAAACAGTACACATCACCACTAATTGCTGCCGAGCGTAAGAGAGGGCATCCGCAAGAAGTCCCTGGAGTTGTGTGGCTTGAAGTTCCGGTGCTAGACATTGATGTGGCAAGCGGGCGCATGAAGCTAGGCGCTGGCGACAATTTTTATTTAAGCCCGGGCATGATTGTTGCATTTGGCAAAAGTTTTTTAGGACGAATCGCAGCGGTAGAGCCAGAGATAGCTTTTGTCGATTTATATAATCGTGCTGGACAACGTACCGGCTTGACGTTGAAGACGGTCGACTCTTCGACTCGTGCAGTTTGTTTTGGCAGAGGTTTTTCTGGGCCTGCGGTAATTGATTGGCTCGAAGACGAGAAGCAAGCTTTTAGTGACGCGCAATTGCTGTGGCGTCCGCGACCGCTTGATGCGGCGCAGTTGGCAAATGCAGGATTGCACCTGGGGGTTTCACGAGCCGAAGGCAGCTTTGCTCGCGGCAATCACGGTTTCGTTGTCGAGCATAAAATACCGGCTTCCGCAGAAGGGCGAGTTTATGTTGCTGCGAGTGCCATTGGTGAAAGTGTAGTAACCGAACCTGTAGTTAGGCAGGCCTCTGCCCAGCGTATTTTGCTTGGTGGCGGTGTGTTTGGTGGAACAGTGTGTGCTGTTAGTGCAAGCTGCGACTTTCGGCCGGCAGTACTTAGTGACCACTCCCGCGTTTGCGGTAGCATTGTTGAATGGCGTCAAAATTGGGGATGGACTAGTTTGCTTACCCCTTCAGCTTGGGACAACAAAGCGGTATTTCTGAACGATGGGCAAGTGCAACTTTTCGACCCGTCTAGCGCTCTCCAGCATGAACTTTACACGAGAGGTGGGGTCGGTGTTCCACGCGGCTTATTTTTAGGAAAATCTCACAACAAGCTTTTTGCACCGTCAGTTAATCTTGATGTTTGGCTTGCTCCGCAATCAGTTGAGGTAATGCACCAGTGAAAGTACGGATTTCAGTATGGCTAATGTTGGCTGTGGTATTCACTATTGTTTTTCCGTGGATGCGCCAGCTTGAGTACGGCCAATATTTGCCTGATGTGTGGCTACTATTGCTATTGATTGCGGTGCCAACGCCATTCCCATACTCGGCGCGTAAACCAATCATATTGACGCTCTGCTTGGCATTGCTTCGATCGGCGGTAAGCGTTCCCTCATTGATAGCAAGCTGCGCAGCTTTATTGGCGGCATTGTTTGTTCGCGGGCAATTGTATCGGCATCTGTCTGATTCGTTAGCAATCTACCGTTTCATCATCGGTATCTTTTCAGCGCTTCCGATGATGTTAATCGATATGTCAATCGCGACTAGGCATCAGTTGCCATTTTCAGTTGAGGTAATAGCCTGGCGACTAGTGCTAGTGGGTTTGGTATTGACAATTAGCCACCGCCGTTCACGAGCCACTTTATTTGGAGGTGGGCGGTGAAAAATAACCGGCTAGGGCAAATCGTTTTCGGTTTTTTGTTGTTGCTGGCGCTGATGGTTGGGCGGTTGTTTCAATTGCAGATTACAGAAGCCAAGGAGTGGCAACGGCAAGCACGAAGCTCGCGCTTAGACAAAGACACCATCCCTTTCAAACGAGGGCGCATCTTAACTGCTGACGGCTCGGTAATCGCTGAAGATGATTCCGTGTACGATTTGTATTTTCGTTACCGTGATTTCCGCCGCCACCATATTGCTGGTCAATTGCATGCTGTATTAGGTTTGCTCGGTGTCGAACCGCCTTCGGTCGTTGATTGCATGAATGACTCTTTATATTGGGGTCAAGAATTATTGAGGCTGCGACCCAGCCAGATTGATGAGCTTGTTGCTCGCGATCGCCAAGATTTAAATTTTTATTTACAAATCATGTTCGGGCTTGACGATTCAGTTGGCCGCGCAGAGTATTCCGCATGGCTTGATTCGCCAGATGAATCGCTTAACGATTACTTTTCGAACGCTGGTGCTGAGTACGCTAAGCGTGTAGACTTTTTTACTTATCGAATTAAAGCAATCGAGAAAATGCTTGGCGCCGACTGGCACCAACAACTTATGCATAAAATAGAAAAACGCCGTCAGCAATTGCAGTTGATGGTGCTGCAAAGGTCTTTACAAGACGCAGCAGCCCGCGCGCTAGGTTTAAGTTCATCAGAGCTGCGCGGACGCTTACGAGACAGCGAGTCGCGGTCAAGCGCAGCGCATTTCTTGCACCAACATTGGCAGCTTGATGGTCGCGCAGAATATTTGGCTGCAATGCTGATTACAGTTGACGATGCTGCAAGTGAGCAGTTGCTTCAGCGTGAGTTATCACAACAGGTTGAATTATTAACCAGCTTATGGAAACAAATATCGATTTCCTCGCCTAATGATACCTCAGGTATTTTCCGAGACCAACAGTATCGGGTGCACCGCTTTAGAGTGATTAGCTTCGCAAAGGACATCGACTTTGACCTGATTGATTTATTGGCCCAGCAGCGTGATGATTACCCAGGCTTGTATTTGCAAAAAAGCACTCGCCGGAATTTCCCCGTAGAACTTAATCCGCAAATTGTTGGCATGGTTCGGTTGCCTCAAGCCAGAGACCTTGACGAGTATCGTTCGCTTAGCGACAGTTTCCGACAGCTGCGTAAGTTGTTTTATCGCACTGCTGAAGATGAAGCAGAGTATCGCCAGTTACGGCACAAATTATGGAGCGCAACTTTGCGGCCAGACGAAACTCGTGGTATCACTGGCGTAGAACATGCATTTGAGCAGGTGTTGCGCGGTGTTCGCGGTTATTTGCAAGTGTTAGAAGGCGGAGACGAAGGGAAAGCGCCACTGGAATTATTGTATTCACCTCCCCAAAACGGGAATGACGTAATGTTGTCGCTAGACCTTGATTTGATTAATATAGCCGAACAATCGATTATTAAAGTCTACAAAGAGACGCCATCCCGCTTACGGCAGTTGTTCCCGAGCGCCGAGCTTTCCTCAAGTTTCAATTCGCGAGAACCTAAGGTCGGGTTCGCCTTAATCGATTTGCAAAAATACGGTGTGCCTATGTTGGCGACGACTCCGCTCTTAAACCGCTACCAGTTGCGCAACGATTATCAGCAGCTTGCCACGATGAAAGACGCTTCACCATTACGTCACAGAGCATTAGCCGGAAATTATTGGCCACAAGAAACGCCGTACCCAGGCTCGACATTTAAACCGCTAGTCGCGGCAGCAGCTTTGATGCTTGACACATCCTACTGGAACAAATCTTATAATTGCCAAGGAACATTTCAGGCTAACGAACAGGGTGCCAATTTGAGTTGTGACACGCGCTACGGCCACCAACAAATAACCATGCGCGATGCACTTAAGAAATCGTGTAACATCTACTTTTACAAGCTGGCCCGCGACATCGGGGCTCGGGCAATTCACGATCTGGCAACTTCGCTAGGTTTTGGCACAAATACTGGATTCGAAGTGACCGAGTTGGAAAAGGGCGCAAACTACTTGGTTGACCTCGAGACAATGCAAAACAATAGTTTGCGTTTGATGCGCACGGCAATCGGCCAGGTCGGAGTTCAGGCAAGCCCCTTACAGATGGCGCGTTTCTATGGATGGCTTGCGACATCTTCGTTGCCGGGTGGCAACATCGTCTTGCAAGGGGCAGGTGGCTCTCCAGCAGTTGCCCCAAATACCGAAATTGATTTTGCAGATTCTCAGCGGGCGAAAATAACAGATGCTTTGAGCGCTGTTAATTATGAACTAGGCGGAACAGCATTCAAGACAGAATTTCCTCGCGAGTGGCAGGTTGTAGGTAAGACAGGTACGTCCCAAGTTTCTCTTGGCGGAACAATGCAGCCCACTCACGCTTGGTTTGCCGGATACTTCCCCGCAGAAAATCCGCGCTATGCTTTCGCAATCATGTGTGAAAATACCGGAATGCACGGTGGCCAAATCGCGAGCTTCATCCTTAAAGACTTTCTAGAGCAAGCTATGCCGCAACTCATAAGCAGAAAAAATGTTCGCTAAACTATTAAGGCGTCCAGCAATAGTTCGTCTGCGCAGAAGCTGTTGGCCGATAATTCCTATTGCTGTGGCAATACTGTATTGGGGCTTTCAGTTGCAATGGAGCGTTACTGCAGATTTGCAAATCCCAGAGGCTCATGTCATTCGCTTGCTTGCATGCTTAATTTTTGCTGTTTCTGCATTCCTGCTTAAGCCGAAAGCTTGGCGCCGCCACACTTATTTGCTGTATGCCTTGTGTGTGTTGCTATTGATACTGGTGATGATTATTGGCCGCGAGACTAATAACTCACGCCGCTGGATTGACATGTTCTCAGGGTTTAAAATACAGCCATCAGAATTCATGAAGCTGGCGTTGATTTTGGCTCTTGCCAAATGGTTTGCTGATCATCCGCGGCCAAGAAACTTGAGTCAGCTATTCAAACCAGCGGTTATGTGTTTCGCTCCGGCTTTCTTGGTGTTAATCGAGCCAGATCTCGGAACATCATTGGTGTTTATCCCACTGTTTCTTACGATGGTATGGATGTCAGGGTTGCCGTGGAAGAAGTACCGTTGGCTATTGTTTTTGCCCTTGCTGCTCGCACCATCTGCATGGTTGGTAATCCAAGATTATCAAAAAGAGCGAGTGATGACATGGTGGCACCAAAATGAACTGAGCCCAGAAGAAATCGCTGCCGAAGGGTATCACTTGTGGCATTCTAAATTGGCCGTCGGTAGTGGTGGTTGGCAAGGTTATGGTTGGGGGCAAGGTCCAGAAAACAGGCTTGGACGACTTCCAGAGCGCCATAATGATTTTGTATTTCCGGTAATTGCCGAAGAATCTGGTTTCGTCGGCGCGACATTTTTTTTGCTGTTGTATTCACTGCTAGGGCTGTTGCTTATTTTCTACTCTTCACGCCATCGTTGCAAATTTACACGACTGGTGTTGGCGGGTGTTGGCATTCACTTTTTGAGCCATATGGTTATTAACGTCGGCGTAACTCTTGGCGTGTGGCCGACCACGGGCCTGCCGTTGCCGATGATTTCCTTCGGCGGCTCATCGATGATGGTAAGCGGAGCTGCAATCGGATTAGCCTTGAGTGTGGGAAGCAATCGAGCGCCTTTGTTATCGGCGCGTTAATTACAACAACTATAGCTCGCATTGCTAGAATATCAGTCCATGAAAGCCATTCAAATGCTGCGTCCAGAAGCTGGCGCTGTTGGTTTTAGTTCCGACCAACCCATCCCACAGCCTGCTCCTGGTGAGGTGCGTATCAAAGTGTTGAATACAGCAATTTGTGGTACTGACCGACACATTTATCATTGGGATGACTCGATTTCTGCAATGGTGTCGCCACCATCAATTATCGGACATGAATTCTGTGGCCACATTGATGTTCTAGGGCAAGGCGTAGAGAATTGGCAGGCTGGCGATTATGTTTCCGCTGAAATGCACATCGTTTGTAACCGGTGCCGCGCATGTTTAGCTGGCAACCAGCACATCTGTGAAAAAACAATTATTGCTGGTCTCCATCGCGACGGATGCTTCGCCGAGTACGTGGTGGTGCCTGCGGCTAATTTGGTTAAACTCGACGAGAGTTATGTACCACCTCACATTGGCTCATTACTAGACGCCTTAGGCAATGCTGTTCACACTGTGCAATCAGCATCCTCAATCGCCGGACGCCATGTGTTGCTTAGTGGCTATGGCGCTATCGGTGCTATGGCGGCAAGCGTTGTTGAGTTCGAGGGTGCGGCATCCCTTACAATTTGCGAAGTACAAAAAGGTAATTTGCAGCGCGCTCGCGATTGGGCCGACTCGATTAATTCTAAAGTACCCATCTTTGTCCATAGTCCAGCAGCTGAAGGAAATGAAATGCTTGAGTTGATTCGGCAACAAACCAACGGCGGTGTTGATGTGGTTCTCGAGATGTCAGGTGCGGCTCCCGCTATCAAAGTGGGCTTCGAATTGCTCTACCCCGGAGGCGAAATGATGCAATTGGGCATACCTTCAGGCAGCGACTTGACAGTCAGTAATTTTTCGCGCGATTTTATCTTTAAAGGCATAACTTGGAAAGGCATTCTTGGCCGCCGAATGTTTGGCACTTGGATAGAGATGCTGTCCTTGCTTGAGCGCGGGTTAAACATTGAACATGTGGTAACGCATCGCTTACCGCTAAGCGAATTTGCACACGGCATCGAGCTACTTGACACTGGGCAAGCACTAAAAGTGGTACTAGACCCACAGCAATAACATGACTAATTCTAAGCAATCATTTATCGCCGGTTTATCTGTCGAGCTTCAAGAAATAAAAGACGCCGGACTTTGGAAGAGTGAGCGAGTGCTAGTGACTCCTCAAGACTCTAACATTGAGGTAGATAGTGGCGAACACGTGCTTAACTTTTGCGCCAATAACTACCTCGGACTTTCCGATGACGATGAGGTGATTAAAGCAGCAAGCGATTGTTTGCAAGACCGCGGTTTCGGAATGTCATCGGTGCGATTTATTTGTGGCACCCAAGATATCCACAAAAAACTTGAGAGTAAGATATCCGAGTTTTTAGGCTTCGAAGATACAATTCTATATTCAAGTTGCTTCGATGCAAATGGCGGATTGTTCGAAGTGCTGTTGACAGCCGAAGACGCGATTATCTCTGACTCGTTAAATCATGCGTCAATAATCGACGGAGTCCGTTTGTGCAAGGCTCAGCGTTATCGTTATAACAACAGCGACATGGCTGATCTTGAGCGCTGTTTGCAAGAGGCGCAGGCAGCAAATGCGCGCAGAATTTTAATCTCAACCGACGGTGTTTTCTCCATGGATGGCTATTTGGCCAACCTTCAAGACATTTGTGATTTGGCTGACAAGTACGGTGCCTTAGTGCATGTTGACGACTCACACTCCACCGGGTTTATGGGGGCTCACGGCAAAGGCACTCACGAACATTGCAACGTAATGGGCCGTGTCGATATTATTACCTCCACCTTGGGCAAAGCCTTAGGTGGCGCTTCAGGTGGATACACTTGTGCTTCAAAAATAATCGTGGATGCCTTGCGTAACAGGTCACGCCCTTATTTGTTTTCTAACTCTTTGGCACCGCCGATTGTCGCTGCATCTTTAGCAGTGTTCGAGCGTCTAAGCAACACTACCGAATTGCGCGACCGTCTTGAAGATAACACCACGTTATTCCGGAAGCTAATTGTTGCTGCTGGTTTTGATGTAAAAGAGGGAGTACATCCAATCGTGCCGATCATGCTCGGTGACGCTAAGTTGGCGGCCGATATGGCTACCGACATGCTCGCTGAAGGTATCTATGTGATTGGTTTTAGTTTTCCAGTTGTGCCTCGCGGGCAAGCCAGGATTCGTGTGCAAGTCTCAGCTGCGCACACTTCCAAACAAATTGAAAAGGCTGTGGCAGCTTTCATTAAAGTAGGGCGTAAACATAAAGTTATTGACTAGATGACAGCACCACTCTGGAAACCGAGTAAATCTGCGATTGAATCTTCGCAGATGGCTCAGTTTGCCAAGCGTGCTAGTGTTGTTGATGACGTAGCTGATATTGATTATCAGCAACTGTGGCAATGGTCAGTTGATAATCGACAAGATTTTTGGCAAGAAATTTGGCAACAGTTTGAGATTATCGGCACTATGGGCGACCTGATTTTGTCTGACGATGCAATGCCTGGTGCAAAGTGGTTCCCGCAGGCCAAATTGAACTTTGCTGAAAATTTATTGCGCAGGAACGATGGCGCAGAGGCGATTGTGTTTGTCGCAGAAGACGGAAGCCGGCGCGCTATTACTTTTGCTCAGTTGGCAGACAAAGTGCGTTGCATGCAGCACTCCTTGAAGCGGGCTGGTGTCGTTAAAGGTGATCGGATTGCTGCCTATTTGCCAAACGTACCTGAGGCGATAATTGCCATGTTAGCGACATCTAGCTTGGGCGCGGTGTGGTCGTCCTGTTCCCCAGACTTTGGCGTGGCTGGCGTGTTAGATAGGTTCGGCCAAATAGAACCAAAGGTGTTGCTCGGATGTGTAGCATATACTTATAAATCTAAAGTTATTGATGTAAGTGATAAGTTGCGGCAAATAGTGGCTGGAATCCCTAGCATTGAGCAAGTCGTGGTGGTGCCTTACGCTGCAGCCTCTGCCGCATCTGATTTTGTAGATACCGGAGCTCTAACGCCACATTATTTGTTCAATGATTTTTTGTTAGCGGGGGTTGGCGGTGATTTGCAGTTCGAAAAGCTTGACTTCAATCACCCTTTGTACGTCATGTTCTCCTCGGGCACCACAGGAAAACCCAAATGTATCGTGCACGGTCAAGGGGGCACACTTTTGCAGCACCGTAAAGAGCATTCATTGCACTGTGATTTGCGCCCGGATGAAAAAATATTTTATTTCACGACTACAGGTTGGATGATGTGGAATTGGTTAACCTCAGCCTTAGCTGTTGGTGCCACAGTTGTGCTCTATGATGGTAATCCTTTTTATCCAAACCAATCTGCAATGTTTGAGCTAATCGCAAAGGAGCAAATAAATGTTTTTGGCACTTCGGCTAAATTTATTGATGCTTGCAAAAAAGCAGAGCTGCATCCAGCTCAACAGTCAGACTTAGCTTCCTTGCGCTGCATATTGTCTACTGGCTCTCCACTTATCGCCGAGTCTTTTGATTGGGTCTATGAACACATTAAATCAGATTTGCTGCTCGCTTCAATAACTGGCGGCACAGACTTGTTGTCATGTTTTGCTCTAGGGTCACCGATTTCGCCAGTGTGGCGGGGCGAGATTCAGCAGCGAGGGCTTGGCATGGATGTCGCCGTTTTTGACTCAAGTGCATCTGCGATAGTTTCTGAGCCCGGCGAATTAGTTTGTTTGCAGTCATTCCCGTCAATGCCGATTGGCTTCTGGCAAGATGATGGTGACAAGCGCTATTTGTCGGCCTATTTCGAGAATTTTCCGGGCGTTTGGCGCCATGGCGATTGGGTCGAATTGACAGAGCATGGGGGATTAATAATGTATGGGCGCTCTGACGCCACACTAAATCCCGGAGGGGTTCGTATTGGCACTGCCGAAATATATCGCCAGGTCGAATCCTTTGCCGAAGTGCAAGAGGCTGTTGTTGTAGGAAAGAACACTGACGATGGCGATCAACAAGTAATTCTCTTCTTAGTTTTAGCTGAAGGAGTGCAGTTGACTGACGATTTGCAACAAGAAATTGCCAATTGCATACGCGCCAATGCTACTCCGCGTCACGTGCCGGCCAAAATGATTGCCGTTAGTGATATCCCTCGCACACGAAGCGGAAAGATATCAGAGATTGCAGTGCGCGATGTATTGCACGGACGCCAGGTTGCCAACACCGACGCGCTTGCAAACCCCGAGTCGCTTAAAGAATTTTCACAATAGCGCACCAAAGTTTTAACTAATGGCTTGCTCGATATCGGCCCAAAGGTCATCTTTGTTTTCGATGCCTATCGCCAAGCGTAGCATACCGTCAGTGATGCCACCTGAGTCGCGCCCGTCTTCACCGACGATGCGATGAGTTAGGCCCGCTGGATGTTCGATTAGGCTATCAGTAGAGCCAAGGCTAACCGCTGGAATAAACAGCTTTGTGCTTTTCATCACTTTGGACGCCGAGTCATACCCGCCTGCCATCTCGATAGCAATCACTGAGCCGGTGCCATTCATTTGTTTTTTAACCAAGCCTCTAGGGTCAGAGCTTTTGAGACCAGGGTAGTGAACTTTTGACACTGCAGGATGCGCATTTAATTTGTCTGCCAAGAAGATTGCATTTTCTTGCGCACGCTCAACTCTCATAGGCAGGGTTGGTAAACTGCGTAGCAGTAAATAGGCTGCCATCGGGTGCATATTACCACCAGTTAGAATACGAATCTGGCGAATATGTGCCGCCCAATTTTCATCGGTTGCAATCATGCCAGCAATAACGTCGCCATGACCGCCTAAGTATTTAGTAGCGCTATGGACAGAGAAGGTTGCACCTAAAGCTAGGGGAGACTGCAGCAATGGTGTGGCAAAAGTGTTATCAACCATCACAGGAACATCGCCAGCTTGTGAGACCACGTCTGCGATATCGACCAAGCTCAGCGTGGGGTTTGCCGGGGTTTCGATGATAACCAAGGCAGTATCTTTGCGAACGGATGAGGCTATTTCATTTTCTAACACCCAGTCAACATCGAACCCGAGGAGGCCACTGCATAGAAGATGATCAGTGCAGCCATAAATTGGTCGAACAGCAACGATGTGATTACGCACAACCTCATCTTGCATGGCGCGAATTTTAAGCGACATCAGTACAGCATGGATAGCTGACATACCCGAAGCAAAAGCAATGCCAGCGTCTGCATTTTCTAATTTTGCAAAAGCACATTCATAGCGATAAACAGTCGGATTATGCAGTCGTGCATAAATAGGGGACTTAGCTGTGGCATCTCCCGCAGATAAGCGGTCAATGCTGTCGCGCCCCGATTCCAAATCTTTAACCGGATAAGTGGATGAAAAATCAAGTGGCGGTGAGTGCACGCCGAGATCTTGAAAGTCCTCGCGACCAGCATGGACGGCGACAGTGTCAATGTGTTTGCTCATATACACATTTTCCGTATTTTATTCGGCTTGTCCAACGAATTACTAGCTAATACATGCTATAATTACCCCTATGGACAGAATTGACTTCGAGATTTGCCGCGAATTACAGAATAATGCTCGGTTGAGTAATAAAGAGCTCGCCGCTAAGGTCGGGCTTGCCCCCTCAAGCTGCCATGAGCGCTTTAAGCGTTTATGCGCTGATGGAGTTCTTTCTGGCTTTCACGCCTTAGTTAATCCGGCTGAATTAGGAGCTAGCTTAGAGGCTATGGTGCATGTAAGGCTTGCTAAACATGCGCGCAGCGAAGTTGATTCTTTTTTCACTCACTTGCATGAATTGCCCGAAACTATCGCCTACTACCATATCACCGGTGAGTTTGATTATTTAGTGCATGTCGCGGTGCGAGACGCAAATCATTTGCGCGACTTGGCCTTGGATGCCTTCACAACACGCGAAGAAGTGGCGCAAATACAGACATCCTTGGTGTTTACGGCAAAAACTAAGGTGCAACGTCCTTGTTTTATTGAGTTTTCGTAGTAGGGTATATATGAGGACTAAATATAATGACACAACTTAATGATTTACTAGGACAACAGAAGCGCGTGGTTTCGATCAGCCAACATGCAACTGTTAGAGATGCGGCCAAAGCTATGGCCGAGGCCAACGTCGGTTGCGCCGCAATCATGGAGGGCCCCAAATTAGTGGGGATGTTCACCGAGCGTGATATTCTGAAAAGAATATTATTGCAAAACTTAGATGTTGATGGCGTAAAAGTTGAAGACGTAATGACGCGCGAATTAGTGTGCGCAGGTGCATTGCAATCAGCAAATGATGCACGAGTGCTGATGGAGCGCCATCATATTCGCCATCTGCCCGTGCTTAACGATGACGCTGACTTGCTCGGCGTGCTTTCAATTCGTGATTTGATGCTTGACCAAGTTACTGAGATGAAAAATTACATCGCAATGCACGAAGGCTAAGAGCGATTGAACTTTCCGCGCCAGCGCAAGTGGCGTAATACATCTGGATGGAGCAAGGCTAGAATTGTTACTAATTCTAGGCGACCCATCCACATTCCTATTGATAAAACAATTTTTGATGCAGAGCCTATTTCTGCAAAATTACCCATTGGCCCGACGCTTTCGAATCCGGGACCGATGTTGCCGACACAGGCAAGCGATGCGCTGAAAGCTGTGACGAAATTGGAGCCAAGCAAGACTAGTAGTAGGGCAACGACTATATACGTGCATGCATAACACAGCACCAAGTTGAGGATACTGCGCATTGCGTTGTTAGGGATTACTTTTCCGCGGTGGCGCAAAGGCAGCACTCCGCGTGGATGCAGGGTGCGAGTTAATTCTGACCACATATACTTCAGGGAAAGCAAGTTACGTATTGCTTTTGGTCCGCCAGCGGCTGAGCCAGCGCAACCGCCAACTAACATCGCAATAATTAAAAACATGCGGGCAGAATCGGTCCATGGAGCGGCGGTGTAATCTACGCTGGCAAAGCCAGTAGATGAGATTAGTGAGGCTGATTGGAACAACCCGGTGCGTACGCTTTCGAGATTTGGAACTCCTCCGCTTAAGACTAGTGCCACGCCAAGTGCGGCAAACAGCATGGTGCCAAGATAAAACCTAAATTCGCCGTCTTTAACAACCGCCAGCGGTCGGCGACGAAGGCCGACGTAAAGCAAAGGGAAACTCATGCCACTAATAATCATGAATGAAATCAGAATCCATTCTATAGTTGGGCTTGCATACCCAGCTATAGAATGCGGGTTAGGTGAGAAGCCACCAGCAGACATTGTTGTTAGACCATGGCATATAGAATCGAAGATTTCCATGTTACCAACGAAAATCAGAAGAAGGATTTCAAGTCCTGTCAGAAGAACATATAGCAACCACAGATTGCGCGCTGACTTGCGAACGGATGGGCTTACAACATCTGTCGTCGCATCAGAACTTTCAGCGAACATAATTTGACGACCGGCAACACCTAGCTGTGGCAAGATGACAACAAAAAGGGCAATAACCCCTAAGCCACCAAACCATTGGCTCATTGAGCGCCATAGGAAAAAGGATTGGGTCTGGTTAAAATTATTGAGGATAGTCGCACCGGTTGTAGTAAGGCCCGACATAGATTCAAAAAAAGCATCTACTGGAGCGAATCCAAACATTAGGTAGGGAATCGCAGTAAACATGGCTATGACGAGCCAAGAGCCACCGACAACACCCAGTGCTTCGGAGCGCCTAAAGCTCTGATCTTTCTCGCTTGCGAGGTTGAGGACATAACCACAAATTAGAGTGGTTATAGCCGCGACACTAAATGCATAAGCAGCGTGTTCTTCGCCGTTATAAATCGCAAGCGCCAACGGTGGTAAAAACGCCAATGAAAAAAGGCGTAAAATTTTACCAATTACTCCGAGGACGAGAGCGAAACGCATGACTATAGGTTATTGAAGAATTCGCGTGTTTGTTCGACGTTATCAGTTTGACAAAAAACGAGTAACTCGTCATTTGCCTGAATAACATCTTTGCCCTGTGGGATTAGTACTTTCTCATCGCGCAAGATAGCGCCGACGATTGCAAACACAGGAGATTGGATGCTACCCAAAGCAACCGGGGCAACATGTTGTGGCACTAATAGTCGCAAAATGCGCACTTCGCCATGATTAAATTCTGCTAAAAAGTCTTTCTCTGAGCGTAGAACCCCTTGCAAAACTGCACGAACAGCGGCGCCACTGGTAGAGCGTACAACATCGACACCTACGGACTCGAAGAGTTGTTCGTTGGTATGATTTGCCGCCCGTGTCATTATTCGCTTCACTCCTTCCTCTTTAGCCAGCAGCGAGACAAGCAAGTTCTTTTCATCGTTACTAGTAACAGCAATCAGCACCGGCATGTCGCCGACATTTTCTTCGCGCAATAGCGAGAGGTCTGTGCCGTCGCCATGCAACACAAGCCCCTTTAGCTGGCCAGCAATTTCTTCAGCACGCTGGCGGTCAGACTCGATTACTTTTAGCTTCCAACCATGGTCTTCAAGAGATTCAGCGATTGCAAAGCCAACGGAGCCGCCACCGACAATAATCGCGCGACGAGGGTCGGGTCCAACAGTAGTGTCTGACATATAACGTCGAATCAGTCGTTCGATACCACCAATATTGCCCATCGCCGTTAGCTTGTCACCAGCCTTTAACAACGTGTTTCCGTGTGGAATGCTCTTTTCGCCGTCGCGTTCAGTCATTACCAACACCACGCCTTCGGGGACGCCCACTTCTTTTAAAGTGACCCCATCGAAGCGCGCGCCGGTCTCAATCCGTCTCTTAACCAAGCGAACCTTGCCGTTAACGAAAGCATCAGCTTCTAGAGCGCCTGGCACCATTACGATTTTTTGGATTTCTTTAGCCAAGCGCAAAGCAGGAAGTATGACTTTGTCGATGCCTAGAGTCTTTGCCAACTGAGCAGCATCATTTTCATTAGTTTGAACTGCTTGGCCGCGTAAAAAGCACACAACCTTATTGGCGCGCATGCGCTTAGCTTCTGCGCAAGAAACCAGGTTGGTTTCATCAGCTTTTCCACAAGCCACAAAAAGGTCGGCGTCAAAGATGCGAGCTTCTTTAAGCAGTTTTGTAGATGTCTGTGAACCACGAAAGATCTGCACATTCAGTGAGTCAAACGCAGGGTTGTCAACAATTTTAGGAATGATTAGGGAAACCTCATGCTCGTGCATCAAGGCTTCTGCCAAACGCACTGCAATCGTGTCCTCGCCACTGATAGTGATTTTCATCGGTTAATTGTAAGTTTAGCCATTGCGGCGGCTGCCTCTCTTTAACTTATTCAAGTTGTTTCGGGCATCACGCAAAGCAGTTTCAACGAGGCTAAGGTCTGAGCCGCTATTGTTATCAGCAGCCAATATTTCTTCGGCGCGCGTAATCGCATTAGCGTATAGTTCAAGAGCAATAGCATCATTGGTTTGAAGATAGTAGTGATAAATCACCGCAAGGTCGTTCATGATTTGCGGGTCATCAGGAGCAATGCTGAGTGCATGCTCATAGGCAGCAAGCGATTTGGCAGCTTCACCTGTCTCGCGGTATAAAAACGCGAGGTTGTTCCAGACGTCGAGGTAATCAGGCGCATGAGACGTTGCCCACTCAAGAATTACAATCGCATTGGCGTAGTCTGTGAAGCTAGCTAAAAAGTTCATGCGCTCGCATTCGGCAAGCAAGCCGTTGGTTTGCATAACTGACTGCGCATGATTCGCGCCAAAATCTTTAAGGTATAAAGCGTAGTACTTGCCAGAAAAGTTATAGGCCTTTTTCGCTTTGTCGTCGTCATTTGCTGCAGACTGCATAGCTCCACGCACGAAAGCGCCGTCAGCTAAAAAGAAATAAGCATTGGTAAAAGCAGGGTTAAGCTCAATCACTTTGTTGAAATCACTATGTACATTCGACCAAAACTCAGCACCCTTAGAGTAGTAGGCCATTCCGCGATACCAATAATGCAATACCTGCTCTGGCTGCGCCTCAACTAAAACACTGATAACATCAATTGAATCGGTTAAGAGCCAATTGTAGACAAAGCCAGAGTCAACGTTTGCAGGGTCAACGTCAGCAGCTTTTAACCACCAAGCGATAGCATCTTTCTTTTCTTTTTCGTCTGTGCCGCCGGCAGTAACAAAGTCAGTCCATGCAATTTCGCCCAATCGCAACAATGGCGACGCACTTTCTGGTGCTGCTTCGCTTGCTGCCACAAATTCTGCGATGCCAGCAGCTTTAAGCTCGGCAGCTTTTTCGGCATTACCCATAGACTCGACTGTTCGTGACTCTACAAGAATCAGTCGCCCCGACTGTTCTAAAAGCAGGGCGTCGCTACTAAATATTTCTAAAGCGTTGCCAATGATGTTGATGGCATTTTTGGTGTCACCGCTATTGAGCAAAGCTTCAGACCAATTTACCCAAACTAAGGATGGGGCACCCTCGAGGCGCGAGATGTCTTCCCAGGTGTAGGCGACGTCTGTCCATGCATCAACTGCGTCAAAGCCAGTGATGTCGCCGGCCGCAATTCCGGCCTCAGTTTGCTGGCCAAGAGCTATAGCAGCAGCAATTTGATCGTCGATTGATTGCGCAACGTCAGATTGCGCAAACAGCAGAAGGGTGGTGCAGAGAATCATGTGTCTTATTGTCGTATTTGCGCGAGCTTTTTGCGAATCATTATTACGCCATTTCGCTCGTCAAATGGGTAATGGTTATTACTGATATTTAGTAGTTTTTCAGCATCACCGACCTGATTTAGGCGGAAAACCTGGTAGTAAGCCAAGTTTTCGTAGGCGTCTCCTACGGCCTCGTCAACATAACGATGTTCTACTTCGGGAACATTATCATCCATCTCAGCCAGTAAAGCCTCGCCAATGCTAATAGCCCTATGCAATTCTTGTACCGCAAATTGATGATGCTCGTCTAAATAATAGATGGCAATCAAGGCGCGGTCATTAATAGAGCGAGGGTCTTCTGGCATCAGCTCTACTAAACGCGAGTAAACATCCCACGATTCTTGAAACAGCTGTTGCGTTTCATCGCTCTGCTGGTGTCCTTCTTCGCTTAGGCTTCTTGCAAGATCACGAGTGAATAACCCAAGATTGTTGACGAACAGCGAGTTGCTGTCATCGACTTTACATACATGGCGTAGCAAAGAAATTGCTTTGCGAATTTCGCCTTGTTGATATAAGTCAGAAACTAAGTAATTAATTGCGTTAGAAAGGCTATCGCCTTGCACCGGGTGGCGTAATGCGCTTGGGTCATAATCTAAAGCGTCAATGACTGAAGCAATAGCGTCACCAGTGCGTTGGTCATCACGCAACAACCACACTCGCTGAGTCTTGATGATGCTTATCCAGTCATGGCACGACTCATGGAATGAGTCGTCAAGAATCGCAGATTGCTCGAAGACCTGTTGAGAAGCACCAAGAGCATCCATTGCTTTGATGTAGTCGGCAGCGAATCGGGCATCTTTGGCTTGCAAGTACAGAGACTCTCCGTAATACCAAAGCGCACTGGCAGAGGTGCTTAAGTCGAAGCAAATCTGTTTAAGTGTTGCTGTGTGCAGGTTGCGGTTTCCTTGAGTTAAGGATCGCAAACGGTGGTATGCCATGGCTTGGCCAGGAGCAAGCTTTATAGCATCAGCAAGAACCAATGCAGCTGCTTGTGGACGCTGCTGCCAAGTATGCAAATCTGCAAGACTGATGTAGGTAGAGTAAGAGGGCTCTAATTGCAGAGCGGCTTCAAAAGATTCTGCTGCAATATGAGAGGCCGCAGTTTCACCAGCATTGTCACGGTATTCAGCCACCACTCTGCCGAGGCCGATTTCACCAATCAATTCATGGTCAGCCAAGTTGAAATTGGCGTTTGTGGTGGCGTGCCATTTCAGGGCTTGGTCCCAAGCGGAAACAAAGTTTCCTTGACGGTAAGAAGTGCGGGCAAGCCCACGTAGAGCTGCCGGGAGCAGGTCGTTACTGCTTAGGCATAAGCTGAATGCGGCATTAGCGTCGCTAAACAGATCGGCTGCCAAACCAGGACCAAGTTTGCCAGCGATTTGTCTTTGCTCTAGCAAGTTAAGGGATGCCTGCCCGAATAGTAGTTGCAAGCGCAAGTCGCTAGAGCTAGCCAGAAGATTATCAAGTTGATTTAGAGCATCCTCAGGCGCAGACTTGGCGAGGCGCGCAAGGCTTAAAAAATCAGGATTTTGTGCGGTATCGCCATCAATCGGAGCGGTGTCTTGTAGCTGCTTCGCCGCTTGTTCGCTAGTAGTAGCTACAGGATGGTCTGATGATGCGCAGCTCATAAGAAATGCGAAACCGGAGAAAAGAAGAATAGCTGTTAAATTGTGGCGGAAACTCATGGTTGGATGCGTCTATATTATAAGCACATACGATGTCGATGCACCCTAACGCCAACTCTTTCGCAAAATTCTTCACGGCCCTAGCTTTGCTCTTAAGCTTTGGCTTTGTCGGCCAAACGTGTTCTACCGAATCTCCAACGGTGGTCTTTGACCCTGACAGACCCGATGACGATGACGGTGACGATGGCGGCGGTGGCGGTGGACATACTTTGCCGGACCAAGGGGCATCTTCGCCTGAGCATGGCGCCAGAATATTAGACGGACGCCCTACGATTCTTGATGCGCAACCAAACAACTTAACTGTTGATTGCCATTCTGTAATTTCTATCTACTTCAGCGAAAGCATGAAGATCAAAACGATCGTTAGTGGCTCATTCGAATTACGCGAAAAAGCATTTGGCACCCTAGTGTCAACTAGCCAATCGACATGGCTGATGGGAAATAGGTTGTTGATTATTGAGCCTATATTCACTTTAACTCCTGACACTATCTACGAGCTGACTGCTTTCGAAGGCCCAGTCGACCTCGATGGTCTTGCTTTCGATCCCACGTCAACGCCTGTTGTTCTTGAATTCACCACGGCTGCAATCGCAGATGGAGTTGCTCCACAAATTTTAGCTAGTTACCCATTAGATTCATCATCTAATCAGGCAAATGACAATCAGGCAGTCGTAGTCTTTTCAAAGCAAATCGACTCGACCACAATTAGCCCCGCAGTATCATTGTTCAATCAAGACACCGGATTCGCCGCTGATTACGACACGACGGTAGGCTCTGAGTCTAGGCACGCCGGTGACCGAGCGTTTAGCTTTTCTCACGGTAGCGATGACAATGATTTAGATTCAATAATTCGACTAGATATTGCGGCAAATATCATTGCCGACAGTAGCTTGTCACACATGTTTCTAGTCGACGCTTATGCCACCACCTGGACCACCATGGATCTACAACGTCCTGCTGCTGTTCAATTCGACCCTGCAGATTTCATTCCATTCGACCCAGCTGCAAACTTAAGCAACAACATGGCATTCCCTTTGCAGGTGTCGATGCCGGCTGGTGCTCTCGCGAGTGACGAAGTAAAACTACGTGTACACCAGTTCGACGATAGCCACGTTAATGACTCAAAGCTTGTAGAAGACGAGTCTCTTGCCGGAGGTGGGTTAGTGAACTTTAGCGTAGATTTGACGGCAGATCTGCTCGGCATACCAACTCCGGTTTTTGACGCAGAATCTGAGATGCTAATTGCAACTTACTCCGAGCGTAATGGCGTCCGCACCAATGTTACTCTGCGTCTTGATGCCGATGATGAGCTAGAAGTTGTTAAGCATGACTTGGTGCCTCCTACGTTAGTTCAATTCGGCCCTCCATTTGGCTCGTTCTTAAGCCAATTTCGCACTACTTTGCCCGTGGTTCGCTCTTACGGTTTAGCTACCGAATCAATTGGCCATATCAACGTTGATGTAGCAGCAACTTCTGATAGATTCGTCCCTTCTGTGAGTGACGATAGTTTCTTCATTGCCAATTCATTCGATCCTGCACCAGCAATCATCGATGAAGGCCCAGAGCCCTTTGTTATTCAGCTAACTGATGCCGCCGGAAACCCAGCACTTTCTTCAGTTTCCGCTGAGGCACACTTTAGTGGCTTTGTTGGGGGTACAGACCTAGCAACTGCAGGTGGGGTAATGCGCGTAATCGCTTACGACAGCGTTGCTCTCTTCCCAATTGTTGGAGCAACTGTCCACATTCAAGATTTCGCAGGCGGTAACGAAGACTTTGAAATCTCAGGAAGTGACGGTTCTGTTTCATTCAGTTCTCGCAGCGGCCCTCAAACAATTACCATTCAACGCTTTGGATGGCAAGCCACGACATTAATTGGTGCTGACGCTAGCGAAATTTCTCTGCCGCTCACATCCACAGCAGCTAGTGCACCGATTTCGGTCTCACCGCAAATTGAGAACCTAAATACCGGCACCTGCCAAATAAGTTCAAATACTCTTGCTGATAGTAGTGGTGGAGTAGACGAATTCATGGTGCAAGAATACGACTTAGACTTACTATTCGGCGATGCCGTGCTCTCGCAGCAGAACCAACCAGGTTGGTTCGTGTCCTTCCATGAAGTCGAAGATTACCCTAATACTAATCCGACCGGTAGATACTTTCGATTTGTTGGTATTGAAGAGCGAATTCTTAGCGAGCCTTCAACTTCATCCTCGGCTGTGGTACCGGTTATTGAGATGTCAGAGTCTTCAAATACATTACTCGGAGCTACTGACTATATCTACGAACTATCGGTTACGCCGGGTGCTGGAATGAGTGCTCCTACTGCGAGTGGCACATCAATCTCAACAGTTATTCCTGGCCTGCGCGGACCAGTAGCTGTAGGCGTCGGCTCGGTTGATTTGCTTAGCGGGGTTCCAAA
>Ga0257121_1000840_pt1 | contig 24624 bp, 21 predicted proteins | sample SI106_100metaG_FD_190180 | JGI IMG/M metagenome (GOLD analysis project Ga0257121, IMG submission 190180) | Marine microbial communities from Saanich Inlet, British Columbia, Canada - SI106_100 | ecosystem: Environmental > Aquatic > Marine > Inlet | place: Canada: British Columbia | collected... | reverse complement strand
TTAGTAAACCTCCATCTATCGACCTTTCCAGTTAAAAATATATTATTATTATTAATTTTTTCTTGCATTATTAGTCTTTGTTGCCCAATCGAATTACGATACATATTGCTTTCAAACCGACCCGAAATAATTTCTTTCCTTTGATTAACATCAATATTTTTTTCCAGCTCATTCTTCATATTATTAACATAGAGCTTAATAACCTTTCTAACAGGAGTTATTGAGGGAAAAGCTGATAAGCCAGTTACAATTTTTCGGATTTTGATATATTTACTATTCATTACATTATTTCTACTTACTGGAAATGCACCAATTCCAATATTCCATGCAACTTTTAATTTAGTTAAATCGGCACCATTAGAGGTTTCATTGAAAAATGACTCATTTTCATCATTAATGCTATATTTATTATGGTAATAGTTGCTAAATAAATGTCCTCCATAATACTGTTCTTTGTAACAATCTAAATTTTTAAAAATAGACCTTTTCCAATACTCATCTACAAAGTCAAACATATTAAACTGTATCACTGATGTAGCAGCAGAGTCATCAAAATATATAACTTTTTTAAAGTTTTTTTTCAGTGCAAGAAGCTCCATTTTGATTTTCTGATTGCTTCTCTTTCCATCGTGATATCTTCTAACAAGAATTAGCAAATCTCCCTGCATCTTAAATATATTAAAAATCCTGTAATCCACAAATTTCCAATCCCAGTTAGTACTTGTCTTTTCAGATGCGAGAATTAATGGTGTCAAACTATGAAAAATTTCAATAGAGGTATGTCCGTGAGCAATAACTATTCTATTCATATATATTTATTAAAAACATCATTAAATAGAAGTTTAATCTGATGCAATTTTATCGAGACAGTAAACAATATACTTTATATTAACATCAGTAAGACTTGTCGCAGATGGCAAAGATAGACCTTGTTGACCAATATTAATACTATTTTCAAGAGAGCTTGATCGCTTAAAATTCTTATACGGTAGCATTTTATGAAGTGGATAGAAAACTGGCCTAGTTTCTATACCAAGCTCTAATAATTTTTTAATTACTTGGTCACGATTGATTTTATTTTTCAACAAGAGTGAAAAAATCCAATAAGAGTTCACAATAGTATTATTTTTTTTTGGCACTTGCGCTATCAATTTATGATTTCTCAATAATTGACTATAGTATTCCCCGATATGAATTTTTTTTTGAACTATCTCATCTAGTTTTTCAAGCTGAGCTACACCGATTGCAGCCTGTATATTGGTAAGTCTAAAATTAAATCCAATAATTTCATGCCAATACCTTTTAGTAGTACTCATACCGTGGTCACGAAGAATTTTTGCCCGATTGGATATATCTTTACTTTTAAATAAAGCCATACCCCCCTCTCCAGTGGTGATAGTTTTATTACCAAAAAAACTAAATGTTGACGCATCTCCAAAAGTGCCGACATTTTTATTCTTCCACCTACTACCTAAAGCTTCCGCGCAGTCCTCAACCACATAAAGACTATTTTCATTTGATAACTTAATAATTTCATCCATCTGGGAGACTTGCCCATATAAGTGAACGGGCATGATAGCCTTTGTATACGGATTAATTAATTTTTTAATCTCCTTGGGATCAATACACCAGGTTACAGGATCTATTTCACACAATACAGGAGTTGCACCGCAATGTATTATTGCGTTAACGCTTGCTGCAAAAGTAGTATTTGGAACTATCACCTCATCACCTTTTTTAATACCAATTGCTAACATTGCTAGTTGCAATGCAACTGTACCATTTGAAACTGCCACAGCATGCATTCCAGGATGAAGTTCTTCAAATTTTTGTTCAAACTTACCTACATATTTTCCCTTAGATGAAATCCATCCTGTATCCAAACAATCGTTTACATACTCACTTTCTTTTCCAGAAAGGTTCGGCTCCATTAATGGAATTGCATGGGTTTTTTTAATATTGGACATATCAACTATTCGTCCATCAGAATTGAGAAGAGGAATAACCCTTATGTGATTAGAAATTTTTTTTCTAACCTCTTTTGATGGTGTATCAATATGCATTGCAACATAATTTCTGTTCATTACCTTATCAACACAATCATTCAACTTTATATTTTTAATTAAAGCTCTTCGTATATCACCATCTGTTAGAACTCCAACCAGCTTCATATCTGAAACTACAAAACATATTCCATACGAATTCTTATTAATAAGAATCAATGCCTCTTTAACATCTGCATTGCTTTCAACTATAAATTTTTTTAACTCACTCATGATTTTAAAACCTTTGCTTCTGCAAGTTCACACTGCCCAGACAAAACATTTAATGATGATGTATAAACTTCTAAACTATAGTAGTCCAACCCATTTATTATATGAGGCCAGAACCATGAATTACTATCAAATTCTTTATTTTCATCCTCCATTCCATTATTTTCACTGAAGTGATATGCTTTAATCCACTTTTTGCACTTAGTTAAAAATAAAATTGCATCAAGCCCCAATGATTGTGAAGAAACTTTCAAGTGTCCTACATCAACAAGTAGATTAACATTACTGGGAGTATTTTCCATTATGTATATACATTCACTTTTGTTAGTCATAAGAAGTGGATCGCCAAAAAACTGCTTATAGTTACTACTTGAAATAACGTTATTTTCAATTAAAAGTGAGACTTTTTTTGAAAGTGCATATATAGAAAGATCGTTCACTCGCTCAATGAACACTTTCATTGCCTCAGTTCTATCATACAACTGCCTGCTTGATATTGTCTCGCCCAGTTCTGAAACTCCTGGGTCTAGTAAAAAACCGGCATGAAAACTATATACATCACTGCGAAGCTCCTTAGAATAATCAATTGCATTCTTAACATGCTGGATACTTAACCTTGCAATATCTTTATTTAAAGATCCCAAATTAAAGACAAATGGATTTAATGGAGGTGGAAAATAATTATGGACTTTAAACTGAATATCATATTTTGTCTGTAAATCTTTTAGTTTTTTGAGTTGATTTTTTTCGTAAATACCCCCTGATAGCTCAATAGCTAAAAACCCATTTTCAGCTAAAAACTTAGATGTTTTATAAGCCGTTTGGTATTTAAAGCCTCCAGTTGATATGTAAATCATATTTGTTTTGCTGGAACACCAGCAAATACCATACCAGACTTTTTTATGCTTTGAATTACTACAGCACCAGCTCCAATTGTAGTTCTATCTGCTATTTCTATGCCATCTATTACTGTTGAGTTTGCGCCTATCCATGTTAAATTTCCAAGAACCACCCTTCCACATACAACAGATGATGGAGATAAATGGTTCCAATTACCAATTTTTGATTCATGATCAAGATTTACCAAATTGTTTACAATATTTCCATCTCCAATCTCTACACTGGGGCCAATATTAGCGCCTGAACCAATGAAATTACCATAACCTAACATGACATCTTGGTCTAAAGTTGCATTCTCATGAATCAAATTTGGGACCTTGAATCCATGATTAATTACAAAACTAATCATATCTTTTCTTAATGAATTGTCTCCAATTGCAACAAAAACATCTGTTGTACTAGGATCTAAAGTATCAAAAAATTCCATTCCTCCGACAACAGGAGTGCCAAGAATTGTCTCACTTTCACCATTAAATTGTATGTCGATTATAGATATTTTTTTCCATTTTCTAACAGTCTTTAAGATTGAAATAACTGACCTTGAATGCCCTCCAGAACCAATAATAGTAATATTTCTCATATAAAATCCGATAAATTAACCATTGAACCTTTTTTAACAAATGTATTAATCTTCCTGCCAAGTATCTTGGGCAAGAGTGATACATAAAGTCCATTGCCTGGTCTCATTAATACAACATCTTTTTCTTTTAATGAGTCCCCTGCATTCATATCCCTAGAAAAATGCATGCTTTTTCTTGAAACCATTGACATTTGTTGTTCTTCTTTTTGAATTTCTTTGACAGGACTACCAAGAATATCTTCTGCTTCACGAATAGAATTAAAAAGATTAGTTAATTCAATTGGTGTTGCTGATGCTAAATGATCTGGGCCCTCTAAATTCTTGTCAGTTGTAAAATGCTTTTCAATTACTTTAGCTTTAAATGCAATAGATAGTATTGATGCTACTGGACCAACACTATGATCAGAAAAGCCCACAGGATAGTGGAACACCTTACTTAACGTTTTCATAACTTCCATATTAATGCTTTTACTATTACATGGATAATTGGAAACACAGTGCAGTAAGACCAAATCATGATTATTGTGTTTATGGTAAATTTTTAAAAGATCCTCTATTTCATCCATACTCCCCATCCCAACTGAGATAATTACTGGCTTATGAGTTGATGCGATATACTCATGTAAAGGCAAGTCAACTAGATCTGCTGAGGCTGTTTTAAACATCTCAACATTTATCTCTTCATGAAGAAATTTTGCACTTTCAATATCATAGGGCGTCGATAGAAATAATATGCCTAATTTTTTACAAAAATCAGCTAATAGTAAATGATCTGATTTTGACAACTCCAGCCTTTGAAGCATTTCATAATGTGATTCAGCGCCTGGTGTTAGTTTTTTTTGATAATTAACTTTCGGAGTTTGCTCTGAAGCCAGTGTTTTAGCAGTAAAAGTTTGAAATTTAACAGCACTTGCTCCAGCAAGTTTTGCTTCAGAAATCATATTTTTAGCCAGACTCATATTGCCATTATGGTTTACACCTATTTCTGCAATTAATAAACATTTCTTTAATTTATTGAAGTAATTTTTCGGTTTATACATATTAAAAATTGTTTATTAGTAATTTAAAGGCAACATTTTCATTTTATCTTCAAAAAATCTCCTAAAAAAACTCTTAATAATGATTAATTTTCTAAGTATTAACTTATTCGTCAGAATTTTTTCTAGAATTTGTAATTTAAAAAAATCTTTTAATTACTTCAATTTAATTTAGCTGATTGTTGAAACATTATACTTTTTATAAACTCCATCCATCGTCAACAATAATATTTTGACCTGTAACATATTGCGATAAATCTGAAAGAAGAAAAATAAAAGCGCCAACAACATCTTCTGCATCCAACATACCTTTATCATTACATGCCTTTTTATATTCTTTTAAAAAAGATTCAGGTTGCCCATCTAAAATTCCACCAGGACTTACGCAGTTGACTCTAATATTGTTCCCCTTATAGTATTTTGCTAAATAACGGGTAATTCCAATCAACGCATGTTTAGAAGCACTATATTCTATTGGCGTTGTCATATTAGTATTTTCATAATGCTCAAATTTTGGAGCCATAAATCCTTGTATTGATGATACAAATATCAGATTACCTTCTTGTTTCTTGTAAAAATAGTCTAATACTCTTTGAGCAAATAAAATCGATCCGCCGATTTGAGATGAAAGATCCGCATATAAATATTTTTGTGTAATATCCTCAAATTTACTTCCCCACTGGGGAGAGCGTGGGTATGCTGAATGAATTACCGAATCAATTCGACCAAATTTTAAAATTGCTTTTTCAACAACTAAATTAGCTTTTTCAGCCTTACCTGAATCTATATTTAACGCAAGACACAAATCACTTCCAAATTCTACTTTAAGAAGGTTTAAATTTTCAATATTCGTATCTACCAAGACAACTCGACCACCATGCTCAATTACACTTCTAGAAATAGCCGATCCAAGACGTCCAGCACCGCCAGTAACAATAACAACCTTATTTTTCAACATAAATCCTCTCTTTCCTCCATTAGAAATTTTGCAAATCTATAATCTAAATCAGTATCAATATCAATCGCCCGCTCAGGTGGAATAATAACACCCTTAGACCTTCCATCCCATATTGAAGTATTTTTCATAATAAAATCAGGACGAGTCACATAAGCAACAGTTGTTAAATCATAAGTTACAGGTGCATCTTGCCTCCTAGTAGGGTTATTTCTTTCCTTTATAATTAACTCTAAGTTTTTATCGTCATCTTGACAGACCATATTAAACCAAGGGTTACGATGAGAGTTAGACATGGTGAGCACAATATCCGTTTTACTATCAAGTTTAGAAAGGCATCTTTCAATATCCTTTGGAAGTCTTAATGGTGCCGTCGCTGGTAAACTAATAAATTTGTTGAAATCACCAATATTATTCCTAACCCAATTTACAGCATGTTGCCAGGATAGCCATTCAGGACTTTCATCAGTTGATAAATTAACTGGGCGATCAATCACTGTTGCGCCATAAATAGAGGCCACTTCAGCAACTTCAGGTGAATCAGTCGAAACAAAACATTTTTGTATCTCATCAATAGAATTAGCAGCATTAATAGAATGAGCCAACAAAGGAATTCCTTTAATTTTTAAAACATTTTTTCTAGGCAGTCCTTTTGAACCACCACGTGCGAAAATAAAAGCATATGTTCTCATCTTAAATGTCTGTTCTAGTATTGGCAGCTTTTATGGAGTCAATTAACCTTGACACTCTCATTCCATCTTCAATCGTTACTTTTGGCTCAAACTCAGCTTCAATACAATGAAAAAAATGGCTTAATTGATTTTTATACATTTCATCCCTATCTTCTTGAAATTCCCAAACTTTAATTGCTCCGTCAGTATCTGTCCAAGTAATATTATTATTAAGAAGATTCCATTTTAACTCACCCTTATCGGTCTTGACAGAGCAAAATCTTGAAGAGATTTGACTACAAAAATCTAAATGGATATTTATTGGTTTGTTGTGATGTGTTTCAAAAAAAATATCTGCAGTATCTTCAACATCTATATCTAGTGTCTGACTAGTACTTAGAATTGAACTTACTAATTTTAACGGACCAAAAAACCAGTTTGCATAATCAATTTCATGACTAAGTTCAAGCAACACTCCTCCTCCAAGCTCTTTCCTAGCAGAAACAGTTTCACGATAATCTTGGTCAGGTCGCCATTCTGGTAAGTAAGATTTACATCTTATTGATACAGACAAAATAACTCCTATACTATTATTTTGTATTTTGTTATAAAAAAAAGAGGCTGCAGAAGTATGCCTAAGCACATAGCCTAATAAAACTAAAGGTTTTTTTTCTAGCCAAGATTTAAATATTTTTTCTGCATAAACTAATTTATGCGCCAAAGGCTTTTCTACAAGAATTGGAATTTCATGCTCTATAAATTGTATTGCTTGGGAAGAGTGAAAAACAGAGGGAGTTGAGATAATAGCTGCATCAATTCCAATTGATATTGCTTCAGATAATGTATGAACAACAATATTGGCTAATTCTTCCTCTGGCCAATTCTTTCCTTGGCCAGATCTAACTAAAATGACTTGCAAATCTGGCCTAATCTCTTTAACCAACCTTAGGTGTCTTCTTCCAATATTACCTAATCCAACTATAGCTATTCGTTTTATTTGACTTATCATAGTTATTTTTCTTTTGCTAAAGAAAAATATTTCAAAAGGCAACTAGAGCATAGAAATCTCTCTCATTAAGGCCAATTATAACAAGGCTAAAGCTCAATATCAGCTCTTTCTGGTAACAAGTTCTGCATAAGTACCACTCCATTTAACCTGTCCTTGATCAAGCTCATAGATTAAATCACAATTTTTCATTGTAGACAGGCGATGACTAACCATTATAATTGTAATTTTTTTATCTATTTTATAAATTTCTTTCATTACTGAATTTTCTGTTTTTTCATCTAATGCACTGGTTGCCTCATCAAAGATAATTACATCTGATTTTTTATAAAGCGCGCGAGCAATTCCAATACGCTGTCGCTGACCACCTGATAGACGCGTACCTCTTTCTCCTACAATAGATTCATATTTAAAATCTAAAAGCTCAATGGTATCTGAAATCCCTGCTTGTTTTGCGGCGTAAGCCACTCTACTATGATCAATTTCTTTATTTGGTATACCAAATGCAATATTTCTGGCAATTGTGTCATCTATTAGAAATATACTTTGAGGAATATGTGCAAGATGATCCTGCCATTCACGAGAATTATTAAAATTAACCTCTACTCCATCTATCGAAATTGCCCCTTCAACTGGAAACAATAAGCACATAATAACATCAAGAAGTGTGCTCTTTCCACTTCCAGTTTCACCTATAAAACCAACCCTTGATCCTTTGATAATTTCAATATTAATTCCTTTCAAGACCTGTGCATCTCTTTTTTTATAGTAAAAACTTAGATTATTAAGTTTTATCGACTTTTTAAATGTTATATTATTAATTTTTGGAGTTTTGTTGCTTTTTAGAGTTGATCTTTTAACGTGACTCATTACATCCTGCAGTGTCACTTGTGATCCATAAATATGCGACCATGAGTTGTAAGATTGTTGAAGTAATGGAAGTATTCGCTGAGCACCAAGTGCAAGAGCACCCAACACAGGAATGACGTTTGAAAAATCACCTTTATCTCCACCCATGTTATAGGCTACTATGGCAATTAAGACCATTCCTAGTGCCTCTACACCAAAACGTGGACTTTGGCTAACAATCTGGTTATACGCTATAGCTCTTCTTAACTTTACATCTTCAAGATGAAAAGACTTTGTATACAAACTCTGCAAATCGTCCAAAATAACATTACGAATCCCACCTAACCCCTCTTGAAGTAATTTAATTACTAGATTAGTTTTAGAGTTAATTATTTTACTATTTTTCAATAATCGTCCTCGAGTTAACAAAATAACAATAGTGTATATAGCAGCAAATCCAGTTAGAGTAGATATCGCCATAATAGGATTTAAATAAATAAGAAAAGCAACCATTACAATAAATATCAGAAAAGAACTGATTATTGTCATAATAGGTTTGATTGTTTGAGAAACAACTTGATTTACTTTGATTGATATTGCTGAAATTATTTCACTACTATTTCGCGATACATGCTCTTCATATGACTGTTGTAATACAAATTGATAAATGTCATAACCTAAATCTGCTCCAATTCCTTGTGCTACTCTTGTTTGCACCCAAAGTAGTATGATGCGCATCAAGCCAGCAAAAATAGAAGCAGTAATAAATATTACTGTAATTGGCAATAACAGCTCTTTGTGGCTAGATATACTGAATAATTGTACAATTGGTTGAATTAAATCATGCTTAAAAATAATCTCTGAATTAGAGAGAGCCCCTAGAAATGGTACTACTGCTCCAATACTTATTACTTCTGCAATTGAGACTACCACCATTAAAATCAATAATAATATAAGCTGTTGCTTTCTATTACTACTTAGGTAAGACCAGATTTTCTTTATAGAAAGAATGACGATCATAAGTAACAAATATTAATAAGATAATTTACTCTTTTTGTGATAATTAGCATAATATTTTTCTAGCATATTTAATCTCTTTAGCTAAACACTCATGACTATTTCCGATAAAAAATCCATTTTCATGTAAATAATCAGCGTTAACAAGTTCTTTATGAATTTCATAGGTAAAAAACTTCATGGCTTCATTCCTTGTAAAATTACCTGCAACGATTGGCCTGCACTCTATCTTATTTTCTTGAAGTTTATTAATTACATCCTTTCTTTTTAGACTAGAGGATTTCTTAATAATTAATGAAAACCCGAACCAGGAACTATTATCAATATTTTTTTGTATCAAAAAGTCAGGGTGATCCTTGAATAGCTTGATAAATAAGTTAGCATTCTGTCTCCTTTGCATTAAAAAGGCTGGTAATTTTTTAAGTTGTTCTATACCAATGGCTCCACTCATTTCAACTGGTCTCGCATTATAGCCTGGCAAAACAAACCTAAATGATTCCTCAAACCAATTGTTGCTTTTATTTGAGACTTTATTTTCTTTTGGAAGTTCTCTAGTCCATCCATGAGCTCTCAAAGACAAAAGCACATGATATAGCTCTTCATCATCTGTAGTTACTATGCCTCCTTCCATTGTGGCCATATGATGAGAGAAAAAGGTAGAGAATGTACCTACAGTCCCAAACGTTCCAGTTTTTTTACCTTTATATTCAGCGCCCATTGATTCACAATTATCTTCAAATATAAAAATGTCCTTATTTTTTATAAGACTGTCAATAACATCAAAATCATTTGAATTGCCAAGAAGATTTACTACCATAATCATTTTAGTATTACTTGTGATTGCAGATTCAAGAGCATCCAAATTATAATTTAGTGTCTCTAAATCAATATCAACAAATTTTAATTTTAAACCATACTGCTGAAGTGGAAAGTAAGTAGTGGACCAAGAAACTGCCGGAACAATAACTTCATCACCTCTTGCAAGCATCGGATTTTTAATATAAAAAAATGCTGCAGTTGCAATTAGGTTTGCGGATGAACCAGAGTTCACCATGACAGAATACTTTCTATTTACGAATTTAGAAAAATCTTGTTCAAATTGAGCAACACTATCACTCATACTATAAACATCTCTTTCTATAACCGACTGTATCGCTCGAATCTCTTTGTCATCCCAGGAGTTAGTTGCTAATAGATACTTATTCATAGGCTTTTTGCTTCAGTGTCTCTTTTTGATAAGATTGGACTATTTGAGAGCCATTTGATACCTATCTTTTTGTCATTCCAGTTAACAGAAAATTGTTCATCTACATCAACATAACCCCCATCATAAGCATATTTATAATGATAAACTGCCTCTGTACTATTGACATAATATGCATTTCCAATATTAGGTGGCATTAATATCAACAGTTGATTATTTTTATTAATTGTAAAATCCTCCCACTCTAGATATGTCGACGAGTCTATTCTTAAATCTACTACAACTTGCTGAATATCACCATATACACATGTTACCAATTTCCAGGATCTGCTATCGCCATGAATCCCTCTTAAAACATTTTTCTTGGATGTGGAAAACTTATCATGCTTAAAAAAAAGACTGCTTGGCAGTAACTTCTCAATTTCATCTTTTAAAAATGAAGTCCAAATATCACCACGCATATCCACTGATATTGTTGGTTTTATAATATAAATGTCATTAATTTTTGTTGATTTTTGTATATTAAAATCCATACTTCTCATCACCCGTTTTTTTATATTTTCTCACCACAATCATGCAAAACTTACAAACAAATAAAGCAATAAGAGTAATCCTTATTTAAATAAGACCATTAATTTACAAATTAAAAAATGTTTAATTAAGCTTTTTGTTCGAATTAAATAATAATTAATCCTTGGCAATATATACCTCATGACCATGTTCAATTAAAAAAGCATCGCGTTTAGCACTTTTCAAATCTTCACGGACCATTTCGATACACATTTCTTGAACAGTAATTTCTGGAGCCCAGCCTAATTCATTTTTTGCTTTCTTTGGGCTGCCAAGCAAGGTTTCAACTTCTGCAGGTCTAAAATAACGCTCATCTATTCTGATAATAATATCTCCAGCTTTTACTGCGGGTGCATCACTACCTTTAACAGATTCTATAATACCTACCTCATCAAGACCTTCGCCTTCAAAATGGATAGTTATCCCTAACTCAAATGCAGACCAGTGAATAAACTGACGAACAGAGTGTTGTATCCCTGTAGCAATACAATAATCATCGGGAATATCTTGTTGCAACATCATCCATTGCATTCGCACATAATCTTTGGCATGGCCCCAATCGCGTAGTGCATTGATATTGCCCATATATAAACAATTTTCTAACCCTTGGGCGATATTAGCAAGCCCTCTTGTAATTTTACGAGTTACAAAAGTTTCTCCTCGTCTCGGAGATTCGTGATTAAACAAAATTCCATTACAGGCATACATGCCATATGATTCACGATAGTTAACTGTAATCCAATGAGCATACATCTTAGCTACTGCATAAGGCGATCTTGGGTGGAATGGTGTCTCCTCAGTTTGTGGAATTTCTTGCACCTCTCCGAAGAGTTCAGAAGTAGAGGCTTGATAAAAACGAACTTTCTTTTCAAGTCCCAAGAAGCGAATCGCTTCCAAAAGTCTTAGCGTACCAACTGCAACTACATCAGCTGTATATTCTGGCACTTCAAAGCTAACAGCAACATGAGATTGTGCAGCCAAATTATAAACTTCATCTGGCTTGACATCATTTAATATTCGAGTCAGATTAGCACTATCTGTTAGATCACCATAATGTAAATGTAAATTTATATTTTTTTCATGTGGATCCTGAAAAATATGATCAATTCTCTGAGTATTAAAAGATGAGGATCGGCGCTTAACTCCATGTACTTCATATCCTTTTTCTAATAATAACTCTGCTAAATATGATCCGTCTTGACCTGTTATACCAGTAATTAATGCTACTTTATTTTTCATATTTAACCCTTAAAATAATCTTTTACGTATTTGTGTACATGCTTGTTTTCTTTCAATTCACTAATACCAAACCATCGATATTCACTGTGTTGTTCAGTGGGCAAGCTATTAATTTCTTGCACTTCGTATATATACGCAAGATTCACATAATGTGTTGATACATTTTCATAAATACTATCATTGTAAAAATGTTCAAATATACCAAGAAATTTAGGCTTCAATTTTAGTACAACATTTAGCTCATCTTTTGCAATTCTGTCCAATGCACTATTAAGCGTTTCATTCTTTTTTACCCTACCACCTGTTGTGAAAAAATAGCCTTGTGCAGGCTTATTATTCCTTCTACCTAACAAGATCTTATTATTCTTCATGAGTATTATATCTATCGATATGAGTGGCATCAAGTCCACAACGGTTTTAAATGCCTTCTCATCCAACATTAAATTTTAACCCTACCATAAATATCCTCAAATCTTACAATATCATCTTCGCCTAAATAAGTGCCGCTTTGCACTTCGATAATCTCTAAAGGATTAGCTGTTTTATTTTCAAGTGAGTGAGTAACGCCTAATGGAATATAGGTCGAATCACCCTTGTAAAGGGTTAACTTTTTGTCACCATTAGTCGCTGTAGCTATACCCCTAACAACCACCCAAAATTCTGCGCGCTTATGATGCATTTGTAAAGAAAGTTTAGCTCCTGAATTAACATATAATCTTTTAACTTGAAAGTGCTTACCTGTTTCAATAGAATCATACCAACCCCAAGGACGAAAAACCTTGCGATGTGTGTTGGCTTCATTTCGCTTATTGGTGCCTAATGAGTCAACAATATCTACCACTTTATGTGTCTTGTCTTGCGTGGAAATAAAGACCACATCAGGTGTATCTATAATAATTAAATTGTCAACGCCAATAGTAGTCACCATACGATGATTTGCATTAATGTAGGTATTAGTGGTTTCACGGGTGATTACATCACCCTTAAGTATATTGCCATTCTTATCTTTTGTGCCAATATCATGTATAGCTGACCACGTTCCAATATCACTCCATTTAGCATCTAACGGCACAACGACAACATTATTGGACTTTTCCATAAGCGCATAGTCGATAGATTCAGATGGAGATAACTCAAAGAAAGTCTTATCTAATCTAACAAAATCAAGATCTTGTTCCGCATTATCAACAGCATCAATAATTGGTTTCATGATATCGGGTGAATATATAGAGAGTTCATCTACTAATGTGCTGGCTTTAAACATAAACATACCGCTATTCCATAAATAGTTACCTTGCTTTAAATACAGCTGTGCTGTTTTAAGGTCCGGTTTTTCAATAAATTCTTGAACTTTATATGCACTATCAACACTTTCTTTGTCAGATTTTATATACCCGTAGCCCGTATTTGGTTCAGATGGTGCAACTCCAAATATAGCTAGTTTATTTATTTGTGCGTGCCTAGTGGCAATGCTAATTGCATCATGAAACCCTTTAACATCCTGAATAACATGATCGACTGATAAAACTAGTAATATCGAATCATCTGAATTTTTTAGTGATTGCATTGCTGCTGCTGCTATTGCAGGAGCGGTGTTTCTTCCAAGGGGCTCTAATAATATTGATGGTTTTTTAACACCAATTTGCTTGCATTGTTCTGCAACCAAGAAACGATGATCCACATTGCAAATGATAATTGGATCTAAAATATTATCGATTCCATTAAGGCGCAAGATGGTTTCTTGCAGCATAGTGTTATCTCCTACTAGAGGTAAATACTGTTTAGGGTATTCTTTACGAGATAGTGGCCAAAGGCGCTTGCCTGAGCCACCTGAGAGAATAACTGGAATTATTTTCATTAATAATATTCCTTATACCACATCACAAAATTTTCCACACCCTGCTTAACACTTATACTCGGTTTGAAGCTAAACTGCTCTTCTAGATCATCCACATCAGCATACGTATCAGGCACATCACCTGGCTGAATTGGAAGTAGTTTTTTTTCTGCTGTTTTTCCCAGCGAGGTTTCTAATGCTTCAATATAATCCATTAACTCTACTGGATTGTTGTTACCAATATTATATACTCTGTATGGTGCACTAGAGGTTGCAGGGTCTGGGTTGGTGCTATCCCAGTCTGGGTTAGGTGATGCAGGACTGTCTAGAACTCTGATAATGCCTTCAACAATATCATCAATGTAGGTAAAGTCTCTTCGGTGCTTGCCGTAATTAAAAACCTTGATAGGCTTATCATCCATAATTGCTCTAGTGAACTTTTGTAATGCCATATCTGGTCTATCATATGGACCATACACTGTAAATAACCTTAAGCCTGTAGTTGGAAGGTCATACAGGTGCGAGTATGTATGCGCCATTAGCTCATTAGCTTTCTTGGTAGCAGCATACAAGCTTATTGGATGATTAACTGACTCATGAGTAGAGAATGGTTGCTTAGTATTAAGTCCATAAGTAGAACTAGATGAGGCATAAACAAGATGTCCCACCTTATTATGCCTGCAACCTTCTAGTATATGGGCAAAGCCTAGTAAGTTAGTGTCTATGTATGCTAGAGGATTCTCAATAGAGTACCCAACCCCTGCTTGCGCTGCAAGATTAACCACGCTATAAAATTGCTCATCTTTAAACAGTTTAGCCATGGCTTCACAATCTTCAAGATTCATTCTAACGTGAGTATAGTTTGGATGATCAGAATGTCGTGCTAGGCGCGCTGCTTTTAAGGCTGGGTCATAATAGTCATTGTGATTATCAATACCTACTACCTCATCACCTCTCTCCAAGAGTCTGATTGATAGTGCTGAGCCAATAAATCCTGCGGAGCCTGTTACTAATACTTTCATTTGATTGTTCTTATTTTTAAATTTTTTGTTTTGTTGTTTGTTGTGTTTATACTTAATTGAAAATTTGTTTAGCTAATCTGAGTTAAATAAATCTCTTGTATAGACCTTAGCTTTAACATCATTTAACTCATCTACCATTCTATTAGCAACAATAACATCACTGATTTGTTTAAAGTCATCTAATCTGTCAATCACTTTAGAGTCGAAGAACTCATTCTCACCTTGCACTGTTAAAACAGGCTCATAAATCACCACTTCAATACCTTTGGCTTTAATACGTTTCATAACACCTTGAATAGATGATGCTCTTAAATTATCAGAGCCTGACTTTATGATAAGGCGATGCACACCTACGACTTTAGGACTCTTACTAATGATAGAATTTGCAATAAAGTCTTTACGCATTGAGTTAGCATCAACAATGGCACTGATTAAAGCGTTTGGTATATCTTCATAGTTAGCTTTAAGTTGCTTGGTGTCTTTAGGCAAACAGTACCCACCATAGCCAAAGGATGGGTTGTTGTAATGTAATCCAATTCTTGGATCAAGACCTACACCTTCAATGATTTGTTTAGAGTTTAAGTTATGTGCTTCAGCATACGAGTCTAGTTCATTAAAGTATGAGACTCTCATGGCAAGATACGTATTACTAAAAAGTTTAATTGCTTCAGCCTCTGAAGAATTCGTAAACAAAACATCGATATCTTCTTTAATAGCAGCTTCTACTAGAAGACCTGCAAATTGCTTAGCTCTAACTGATATCTCACCAACAATAATGCGTGATGGATATAGATTGTCATGAAGGGCTAAGCCCTCTCTTAAAAACTCTGGCGAGAAGATAATGTTGTCAGTATTAAATTTATCTTTAATGCTTTGAGTGTAGCCAACTGACACAGTTGACTTAATAATCATCACAGCTTTGGAATTAATATTGATAACATCTTGAATAACCGCTTCTACAGATGAAGTGTTAAAGTAATTATTAGCAGTGTCGTAATCAGTTGGTGTGGCAATAATGACAAAGTCAGCATCTTTGTAGGCTAGTTCTTTATCTAGAGTTGCAGTAAAGTTAAGGTCTTTATTAGCTAGGAAATCTTCAATCTCATCATCTACGATAGGAGAGATATTATTATTAAGTTGCTCAATCTTCTCAGGAATGATATCAAGGGCAATTACTTCATGATTTTGGGATAGGAGAATGGCATTAGAAAGTCCGACATAGCCGGTTCCGGCTATTGCTATTTTCATACTCTTTCCTTGTCTAATAAAAATTTAATAAGAAGGAACTATTTTAAACTAATATTCACGAAAAAAAGCATTTGTGAATAGTATATTTTGACATATAGTGAACCAAAAGGCCTGTTCACTCTATAGTAATTCTCCACTAGATTACTTATAATAGCAAGCTATAAATATAAAGCAAGAATCATTAAATGTTCTATAATCTTATCACTCTAGAATTGATTTATCTATAATTCTATTTTCTTTTGAATTCTTTTAAATATTTTTATGTGTGGAATTGTTGGCGGTATAACAAATACAGACATCATCCCCCTATTATTAGATGGATTAAATCGGCTAGAGTATCGAGGGTATGATTCATCTGGACTTGTCCTTCTAACAAAAAACAACAAACTTACCCGTGAACGAGCAGTTGGAAAAGTTATTAATCTTGAAAAAAAAATTAAATTAAAGAAAAATAAAATTGAAGGAGCAATTGGATTAGCTCATACTCGATGGGCTACCCATGGAGAGCCATCTGACAAAAATGCGCATCCTCACATTTCCAAAAATTCAATTAGTGTAGTGCACAATGGAATTATTGAAAATTATATTGATCTAAAAGATTTACAAATAGAACAAGGCTATGAATTTACTTCTGAAACTGATACCGAGGTTATTGCACATGCAATTGACTTCGCTATGCAATCATCTAATTCTTTACTAGAGGCAGCTCAAAAAGTATTAAAAACACTTGATGGCTCTTACGGACTTGGAATTATTTCTTCGAAGCATCCAAATACATTAATTGCTGCACGGAAAGGATCTCCTCTATTAATAGGTATTGGAAAAAATGGAAACTATACTGCATCAGATCAAATGGCACTCTTATCAGTGACTAATAAGTTTATTTTTCTTGAAGAAGGAGATGTCGCTGAACTAACACTAGATAAAGTCACAATTTATAATAAAAAAGGCGATATAGTTGACCGCCCAATTAAGATTTCAAATTTAAAAGAAGGTCAAGTTGACTTAGGCACATATGATCACTTTATGCAAAAAGAGATCTTTGAACAACCACAGGCTATTAGAGACACTCTTGAATCCAGGATTACAAAAGATAGGGTTGTAATTTCAGCTTTTGGTTATAACGCTAAAGAAATTTTTCAAAAGATAAAACAGATACAAATTATAGCTTGTGGTTCAAGCTATAATGCTGCATTAGTGGCAAAATACTGGTTTGAAGACATTGCAAAAATAGCTTGTAATGTAGAAGTAGCAAGTGAGTATAGATACCGAAGCCCTATCATTCTTGATGAAACACTTTTTATTGCCATTTCTCAGAGCGGTGAAACAGCTGATATCCTTAAAGCCCTTAAAATTGCCAAAAAAATTAACAAAAAAATTACCACACTTTGCATTTCTAACTCTGCTGAATCTAGTATTACTAGAAATTCCGATTTAACATTTTTAACTAATGCTGGACCTGAAATTGGAGTTGCAAGCACCAAAGCATTTACCACTCAACTAGTTGGCCTTGCTCTTCTTACTTGCGCAATAGGTTTAATGAAAAAATCTATTGATAGTCACCAGGAAAAAGCCATTGTTGATGGCTTAAAACGATTACCCAGTCTTATTAACAACACCTTATTAGAAGAAAATAAAATTCAAAAACTAGCTACTCAATTTATAGATAAAAATAGTGCATTGTTCTTAGGAAGGGGAACAATGTATGCAATAGCCATGGAAGGAGCACTTAAACTCAAAGAAATTAGTTATATTCATGCAGAAGCATTTCCTGCTGGGGAATTAAAGCATGGTCCAATCGCACTTATCGACGATAGCATCCCTGTTATTGCTGTTGCTCCTAATGATGCACTGCTTAGTAAACTCAAATCTAATTTACATGAGGTTAAATCTAGAGGGTCAAAAATGATAGTTTTTGAAGATAAAGATTCAAAAGTAATGCCAATGAAAGGAATGGAAATCATCCCAATTACTTCTAATTTAGGTCGTATAACTGCTCCAATTATTTTTACAATACCACTTCAATTATTAAGTTACCATGTTGCTCTGGCAAAAGGTACAGATGTTGATAAACCAAGAAATTTAGCTAAATCAGTCACTGTTGAGTAGTTTTGGTTGTACATTAAAATTGGTGAAAATGTTTAGTTAACAGTCCCCACTTATACATACACCGTTATTAAAGTTTGCCCTAAATTCAATCTGACCATTCTTATACCATTTAGTAAACTCCCCATGCAAAATACCTTCTTTGAGGTTAACCATTTCCTTTAATTGACCATCCTGATACCATTTAGTCAATTTTCCATGCAAAACATCTTCTTTAAAGTTAACCAGATCCATTATCTGCCCATTTTCATACCATTTAGTTAACGTTCCATCAAGTTTGCCATTTATTTTATTCATTTCATCCATTTTCTGACCATTTTCATACCACTGCATAGACTTTCCATTTTCTATATCGTTTTTGAAGTTTGTATATCCTCGCATCTGACCATTTTCATACCAAGAAGTCCATTTGCCATCAAATTTGCCATCTTTGTAATTTCCCTCATCCTTTATCTGACCATTCTCATGCCAATTAGTCATTTTTCCATCAAGTTTGCCATATATGTAATGCATCTCAACTTTTTTCTGACCATTCTTATACCATTTAGTCGACTTGCCATCTAATTTATCATTTTTATAATTACTTTCTTCCTTTATCTGACCATTTTCAAAATATTCATTTCTAGTTTCACTTTTCATCTCTTGCCAGGCATCAAACTTAAACCCATAGTCATCTAAATGATCAAAGTCATTAATGAATGGTGCTATTTCACCAATAACATTTGAACCTTTTTCTGTAGAACTTACCACTTTAAAAAATTCATGCAAATCTACATCACTTAAATCTCGGTTATCCCTGAATTTTATAAAATCAATATCGTTAAAATTCAGTCCAATTTCTATTTCTTCTATAAGACTACATGTGTATTTTTGTGCTAATAAATCTATTTCGTTTGATGTTAGAGGTTTCTTTAGTGCAAAAATAAACCCTGGTCCCCATCCTCTACTTGGTCTCCAAGTATCACCAGAATTAATTTGAATTCCTGAAAAACCATAAGTAAATCCAAAATCTGCACCATAGGAGATACCAGCACCAGTTATTCCCTTATTTTGTAGCACACTCTCCTTGTCAAAGTTGTTTTCAGAAAACTTTTGCATCCAATTTTTTGGAGTTTGAATTGATATCTCGTAGATAATTACATCAGTTGAAGTTGAATTCTTTATCCTTACACCAAAATGACAATAAAATGAATATGTGTAAGTGTCTATAAAATCTACTTCTTGGTGATAAACATCAGAAACCGGTTTTCCTTTTAAGAGTTTAATGATTATCTCTTCTGCGAATATGGGTAATGAAATAAATAATGAGAATAGAAGTACGAGTATTTTTTTCATAAATGAGAGTTATTTTGAACTATGAATTAATTGTACTATTCATTTTAATCAAAAACATAGTAATTGACCTCAAACTTAGAAACCTTACTTGGAAAGTGTTGATTTCTTATCTGCTGATTTATTAGATCTCTCTCGTGTTTTCTCTTTAAGACTGAGATAACCGATGAAGAAAACCATTTCTTTCCTGTATGTGTCAATATGGAACTCTTATTCAACCATTTTGATATCTTTCGATAACCCCACCCTTCTCTATCGTGAAGATGATGGATAAGAAGATAAATGATCTGTTGTCGTTTAGTGTATTCTTTTTGATAGATGAGTTGGTTGGATTGAAATTCGATTGTGAACTCAAGATGTGGAATAATCTCAGGTTTTTGATGTACAACCAAATTCAGTCTGCTACGGTGGAATAGATTACGCTACATAACACTTCAGAGATTTGATAGTGTTTTCGATATCAAAATTCATCGTCTAGAAAATCGTGAGAAAAATCCATTAGAAATTATTGAAATACAAACCGGCAACTATTTAGGTGAAGATGACATTATTCGATTAGAGGATGATTACAAACGAAATTAACTGCTTCATTGTACTTATTTATTACATTCTCAACTGTAATATTATTAACATTATTCTTATCATAAAGAGAAAAGGCACAAATAGATTCAGTCAATTGCATTTGAGCTGTAAGCTTAGCAAATAAAGCTACTATCGGAGTATTAACAGCGTTTGCTGAATGCATAAGGCCACCATCACAGCATAATAAAATTTGAGCTTGCTTAATTATTTGAGATGTTTGGTTAAAAGTAAATTTTGCTACACAGTTAATTATATTGTAATCAGAAAACTTATCAAATATAACTTTTGCACTATCTTTAGCGTTGTCTGAACCGATAAGAATTATATTATTATCTTTACTTATTAATTTTTCAATTACACAATCCCACTTATTGTAAGTTCTATATTTCCACTCTCCACCAAGAGCAATTATGATATATTCTGCAGGCAAACCTATATTCTTAACAATTTCTTTATCCTGATTTGAAATATACAAAGAAACTTTAGATGAAGAATTTATATCAACTTCACTCTTTATATAACCAAGTAAATGGTTCATTTGATGAAAGCTAAAAAGTACCCGATTTACCTCAGGCCCATTGTAATACCCAAACATTCCAATGTAAGGAGTTGTTGAAGCTAAATTAGATTTAATATTAATACTTCTTGTACTATATGAGTCAATAATGACTAGGTCATATTTTGAACTGCCTACTGCCTCTTTCTTTGTATAAACATTTGCAAATACTTGATCATCATCGTAAAGAATAGCATTTTTTTTATCAGTAAATAAATCTATATTCTTGTCTTTAAGCATTACTCTACTAGATAAATCCATTAGACTATCCCCAAGACTAGGGGCCGATAGATTAATCCAAAGTATTCTATTATGGCTTGGTAATATATTAAAAACCTCGTGCTTATTTTGCCTTCTTAATAAAATATAAAAATATCGTTTTATATACTTTAACAACCGTTTAAATGCAGAAGTTTCTTCAAGGAAAGCCTGGGAATAGTTTGGAATACCAAACTTAAATGGCAACGTATATGTTTTTTTGTAATCTGACATTATTAAATTCAGAAATAGAATCCACATCTATTATCTTATATTTTAAAATTTTAATTGCTTTTCCAGCCTCAGTTCTTTTTTCAACTTTTAATGAGTAAGTTTTTGTTATAAACTTAGTAAATTGTTTTAATCTTGCTTCAGTTGAGATGCCGATAGTATTAGTAATTGCATCTTTTACAGCAGACCTCATACCAGCAGGAACCCCCAGAACTGGATTCAAATTCGGTATCAGGCATCCATCACAGAGACTATTAACTGAAGTGTAAGTTTTATCCATCATAGAAGCACGCAATTTTTTCATTGGATCTCCATTCCAAATTTCCTCCACAGATTGTTTAGTGATATCTCCAACAGGGTAAGTTTGAAAAAAATCAAAACAACAAGGTACAACTGTTCCATCCCATAAAATAGTCATGGTGCTCCATAGATGGCCGCAAGGATTAAAAACCGGATCAGGTTTTTGAGTCTCAAAGAGATTTGTACCACTAAAATTACTACCCCAGGTATTTGGTTTTTTTGATACAAACTCATCCACAGGTAACCCATCAAACTCCTGATAGAACTCCTGCTTTTTCGATTCCACATTATCATATTCTGAAAGCCCAACCTCAAGTGTTGTAATTGCAACATATGGAAGTTTTAATCCTCTTTTCTTTTTTTCAAGTAAAAAAGCTTTAACACCTGACATTACAGCATCATATTTTGCCCCGACTCTTACCTTCTCATAAGACTCCTTATCATAGCCATCAAAGGCAAATGTCACATGCTCCACTCCAGAGGTTAATAGGCCTATTCTCTGTCTTTCACTAACAAGAGTTGTAGCATTTGTATTAACCAATGGTCTTACATTATTTTTATGTGCATACTTGATCATTGTATAAATATCTTTGTGTAAAAGAGACTCACCTGATACCAGCATATAAATAGAAGATACACCATCTTTTATTTTGTCAATTACTGAGTAATAGACATTGAGGTCCATGAAACCCAACTGTTCATCTGTAAATTGATCATTTGGACACATCACACAATTAATATTACATTTATTAGTAGGCTCTAACCAATATAAGGTTGGTTTATTGGATAAGATTATTTTCTTTCTCTTGTAGTTAATAAAAGCAAGAAAAACATTATATAAAATTTTAATTTTTTTAATCATCAAAATATAGATTTTTGGACTATAGTTTATTCTACTATTTTATTCAATCAAAAATATAGTAATTAACCTCAAACTTTGAAACCTTACTTGGAAAATGTTGATTTCTGATCTGTTCATTCACTAGATCTCTTTCATGTTTTCTCTTTAAGACTGAGATAACAGATGAAGAGAACCACTTCTTCCCTGTATGGGTCAATATGGAACTCTTATTTAACCATTGTGATATCTTCTTATAACCCCACCCTTCTCTATCATGAAGATGATGGATAAGAAGATAAATGATCTGTTGACGTTTAGTGTATTCTTTTTGGTAAATGAGTTGGTTGGATTGGAACTCCATTGAGAATTCTAGACATGGAATTACGGATTCATTAAAGGTACAATACAAATTCAATCGGTCACTGTGGAGTAGTTTTGCAGGTGTCACTTTAGAGGTCAATTTTTGACCTTTTGACTAAGATATATCTTTTAAAAACCTTAAAAAAACCTAAATGGTGTCAGTCGTTACAGTTGTTTGTGATTGAACAAGAGATTGCTCTCTATCTTCGAGTTGAGTTAGTATATCAATCGAAACGATAGTATTTCAATGTCATGCGTGATAAACGTCAAAAAAATTATCTTTATAATTAAATATAATAGGTCTTAAAAACATACATCTAGATAAAATCAAAATGTCCTCCTTACCACTTATATCAATTAGAATTGAACAATTTTTTTCTAAGCTATATCTATTATTTCCTATTGAAAAGATAGTTTTTTTAGATGTTGGATTAACAAAAAACAGTTCAGATTTTGTGAAGTCCAAAAAGGAATTTTGTATTCTATATCGATTATTAAGAAAAGAACTTTTTACCATGTCAGTACCATCATACTTACCATCAATACTTTGATACCTAACTAAGTAATTTCCATGAACAAATGAACTTAAATTATCATTAATCGAAAAACCTATATAACACCTATTTGATATAACTAAATCATCGCCAGATAAACTATCACAGCGATGAAATATATAAAAAACACCATAGTCTTCTATTCCATTTAAAAAATCCTTGTCAATTAGTAACTTATTTGAATAATTTAGCTTATGAATAGTTATTTTTTTTATAAATTGATTGTTTTTGGAATAGAAAATTAATTCTACATATGAATTTTCAATTTTATAAAATAAACCTAAAATATCTGCATAATTAAAAGTTGTTTTAAATCCATTATCTGTTCGCCATAGAAATGCATCACTAATTGACTGAAAACCAATTTTTTTATTTAGGATTACTTTAACAGGCCTAAAGCCAATTAAATTTCTTAATTTAATTGCTATATCTGTTTTTGCAATCTTATAAATTAATGATTTCACTAAATTCCCTCTTAAGTTCAGAAATCAATTTAAATTTATTCTCACTCATGAGATATGCATGGGGAGGATGAGTGTGTTCAAGTGAAATATGCATGTTATGTATAGAACAAAAAATCGGAATACCAATATACTTATCTGTGAATAAAAAAACTTCGGGGTTGATAAACTCTTTTTCCACAATAATTTCATTAAGAAAGTTGGTTGATACTATTTCTTTTTTTAATACTTCTTTTGCCTTTATATTCACAAAAAAAACGCAAAACTCCTCTTGAATGGGCAGTTCATAAATATTCTTAAGAAAAATAATATTTTGATCAGCACTTTTATTACACAAACTACTTAGAGAGCTTAGAATACTGCCTTTTTTTGTTACCATTGAGAATGGATAATCTGATTGATATGATGAAAACCCTCCACCATCAATAGATACTTGTAAATTTGCCCTATAGTGTGGACTGGTGTCAGTGAAATTGTTAAAATTTACTAACTTTGAATAATTATTTTTCTCTAGTTCTAGAATTTCTGCTTTTGTTGCTAGACAAAAAATATTTTCATTATCAATCAAATCACTATCAATTTTAAAAAAATCATTATTCGAATCAATATTATTCAAATTACTTATTTTCCAACTT
>Ga0257121_1000830_pt1 | contig 24777 bp, 26 predicted proteins | sample SI106_100metaG_FD_190180 | JGI IMG/M metagenome (GOLD analysis project Ga0257121, IMG submission 190180) | Marine microbial communities from Saanich Inlet, British Columbia, Canada - SI106_100 | ecosystem: Environmental > Aquatic > Marine > Inlet | place: Canada: British Columbia | collected... | reverse complement strand
CTGGAATGTATAGAAAATCATCAGGTGGTTTTAAAACCAATATTGCATTAGGTGCAGATCCAGAAATTTGTGAGATTACAAAAGAAATGGAAGAAATGGCCATTAAAGCATCAAAAGCAATGGGAGGGGGAATTTTAGGAATAGATATGATGGAAGATGAAGAAAAAGGAATAGTTGTACATGAAGTTAACAACACAGTAGAATTCAAGGGTTTAGCAAAAGTTGCAAAAAGAAACATACCAAAAGAAATGATACAATTTGCGTTGGATTATACTAGAAAATAGATAATAGAATAAATTAATTCATCTAGGAAAATAAAACATTACAGCAATACCAATTAAAACTATAACAGAACCAAGAATTTCAAATTTATCAGGTTTTTTCTTATCTATCCAATAGCCCCACAATAAAGAAGATACAACAAAAAATCCACCATATGCTGCATAGACTTTTCCAAAATTTTCTGGTTGTAAAGTCATAACTATGCCATATGAAAACAAGATCAATCCTCCAACTACTCCAATAATTTTTCCCTGATGATTCTTTAACCATTTCCAGATCAAATAACCACCTCCAATTTCCAATAATGCAGCAAAAAAGAAAATACCTAGAGAAGTTATTGTGTCAATCAAATTTTTTCTCCTTTTCTAGGATAATAGAAAATAATTAAAATTCCAATTACTGCAATTGTTGTTCCAATTATATCATATTGATCAGGCATTACACCATCAATTAACCATCCCCAAAAAACAGACATCACAATAAACACCCCACCATATGCTGCATAGATTCGATGAAAATGGGTTTTTTGAAATGTTGGAACCACACCATAAAGAAATAATACAAATCCACCCAATGCACCCAACATCCAACTAAAATCATGTCTTAACCACATCCAAATAAGATATCCACCACCAATTTCTAAAAATCCTGCAACAACAAATAGAAATAAAGAAGTTAGAATATTTTTTGGAGACAATCTATTCATAGTTATTCTTTAAACTGAGGATAAAAGGTTGCAGAACTAAATTAATTATAATTAAAAAATAAAAATAAAAAAATTAAGAGGTTTTATTTAATTTTGAAAGTAGTGCGGCATAAATGAAAGGTAAAATTGTTGTTACTTCTGCATGTAAGGTAGATTGTCTTGCAGTTTTTGTTACCTTACCCCATGAAATTGCTTCTCTAACTAATGCTCCACTTAAACTTCCATCAAACTCTTGAGCAGTTGTAATATAGAAAGCATAATCTAGTCCTTCCCGATATTGATTCCACCATAATGTATGATGTTTAGAAATACCTCCACCAATCATAAATGCTCCAGATTTTTCTGCTTTGAAAATATATTCTGAAAGTAAATCTGCATCTCCAATTAAATTTAATTTAAAATCTCTATGACTTTGTATAAACATCCAAATCTGACTTCCAACTGCACCATCCATAATTCCAGGAACCACTACGCTAACATCATTTTTGTTTGCCCAATGTAGAAATGAATCTTCTCCCAAATGTTTTCCAATCATTTTACAAATTTCTGCAGTTGTCATTTCCCGTACACCATTTTTGTATTCTTCTTCTAGAAACGATTGCATTTTTTCTTCAATTAATGGACCATAGTTGTCCATTGGAACTAACACATTTCCTAGTCTATGAATATTTTGATCTGCTAATTCGTTATCATCCATTGTGAATGATCCTTCATTATAATGCGAATAGTGTTTTGCAATATCATGATCTAATGCACCACAAGTAGTAATTGCTACATCAAACCATTTGTTTTTGATCATATCTTTAATGATTCCGCGTAATCCGGTAGATACAACTGCCCCCACAAATGAAATAAATTTCAAACATTTCTCATCAGAAATCATTTTAGTCATAATGTCTAATCCATCTGAAAGATTTACGGATTCAAATCCTCCCGATTTAGATAATTCATCAAAAATTTTTTCTATTGAGGTGTTTGAATCTATTTCAATATCTTTTACTGGACGGCCTATCTCAACCATAGAGAACTTTTTGTCAGACTTCCTATAAATTTATTTTAAAAATAGAAATTTCCTGAAAGAATAAGAGATTTTTAAGATTTTACTACATAAATCAGTAAATTGAAGAAAAAATAGAGAATTATTGTTCAATATAACAAGATAAATTATACTCCTTTAGAGGAGTTTTATTATGAAAGTAGGGGTTGTAGGAGCATCAGGTTACGTAGGAGGAGAAACACTTCGTCTTCTTGTCAATCATCCAGATGTTGAAATTGGCATGGTAACATCAAGACAACATGTTGGAGAATATTTACACAGAGTTCAACCTAGTTTGAAAGGATTTACAGATCTCACTTTTTCAGAATTAGATTATGACAAATTAACCGATCAATGTGATGTGGTCTTTACAGCAGTACCACATGGAACTGCTACTGAAATTGTAAAAGCACTCTATGATAGAGGTATCAAAGTTATTGATTTGAGTGCAGATTACAGATTACATAAACAAGAAGCATATGACAAATGGTATGGTTGGACACATCCACATCCAGATTATTTACCAAAATCAGTTTTCGGAGTTCCAGAATTACATAGAGAAGAAATTAAAAAAGCACAACTCGTCTCATGTCCAGGTTGTATGGCAGTAACATCAACATTAGCACTTGCACCATTAATTAAAAATGACCTCATAGATACAGATCACATAATTGTAGATTCAAAAATTGGATCCTCCGGTGCGGGTTCAGGTTCTGGAACAGCACATGCAATGCGTGCAGGAGTTATCAGACCATACAAACCAGCAAAACACAGACACACAGGTGAAATTGAACAAGAATTAAGTGAAATTGCAGGAAGTAAAATCAAAGTATCAATGAGTCCACATGCAGTAGATGTGGTTAGAGGAATTTTGTGTACAAATCACACATTTTTGAAAAAAGAAATAGAACAAAAAGATTTGTGGAAAATATATCGTGAAGCTTATGGTGATGAAAAATTTATTAGATTAATTAGAGATAAAAAAGGACTTTACAAATTCCCAGATCCAAAATTCTTAGTGGGTTCAAACTTTTGTGATATTGGATTTGATTTCGATGAAGATAACAATAGACTAATTGCTTTATCCGCATCAGATAATTTAATGAAAGGTGCAGCAGGTTCTGCTATTCAAAACATGAATGTAATGTGTGGCTTTGATGAAATGAATGGTTTAAGATATACACCACTAACTCCAGTTTAGAAATGATTACGATTAAAATTGGAGGAAGTGTAGTTGATGATTTACATCCATCCACAATTTCAGATATTAAAAAAACGGCAGAAACAGAAGGTATCATAATTGTTCATGGTGGAGGAAAGGAAGTTACAAAAGTTTGCAAACAATTAGGTAAAGAACCAAAATTTGTAACATCGCCAAGTGGAATCAAAAGTAGATATACAGATAAAGAAACTGCAGAAATTTTTACAATGGTAATGTCAGGTAGAATAAATAAAACAATTGTTCAAATGTTACAAAAAAATGGAATTAATGCAATTGGGTTATCAGGCGTGGATGCAAAAGTCATAGAAGCAGATAGGAAGAAGAAATTATTGATTGTGAATGAAAAAGGTAGAAAACAAGCAATTGATGGAGGATATACAGGTAAAATTAAAAACGTAAATTCAGAATTCATTAAATCATTACTAAAACAAGGATTGACACCAGTAATTTCACCAATAGCAATCAGTGAAGAATCAGAATTTCTCAATGTAGATGGAGATAGAGCTGCAGCATATGTTGCAGGTAGTGTAGGAAGTGACAAAGTATTATTCATTACAAATGTAGATGGACTTTTAATGGATGATGAGGTGGTACCAAAATTGACATTAGTCCAAGCAAAAGAAATTAGACCAAAAATAGGTCCAGGTATGGAAAAAAAGATTCTAGCATCTACAGAAGCACTAGATATGGGAGTCAAACAAGCTTTTATTGCAAATGGTCAAAAAGAAAACCCTATTTCTTCAGCTATTGCACATGATAATTGTACGGTGATTGAACATGAGTGAAGATCAACACATGGGAAATCTCTATCAGAGATTTCCAGTTACAATTGAAAAAGGTGTAGGAGCTCATGTTTGGGACATAGAAGGAAAGGAATACATCGATTGTATGGGAGGATACGGCGTTGCATTAGTTGGACATCAAAATCAAAGAGTCAATAAAGCTATCAAAGAACAAGTAGATAAAATAATTACAGTTCACAGTTCATTATACAATAAAACAAGAGAAGAGTTTTTGAAAAAATTAATTGGAATTGCACCAGAAGGGTTAACACAAGTACATCTCAATAACAGTGGAGCAGAAGCCATTGAAGCTGCAATGAAATTTGCAAGAAAGTTTACAGGTAAAAAAGGAATGGTTGCAATGAAAGGATCATATCATGGAAAATCATTTGGAGCATTATCATTAACATTTAATCCAAAATATAGAAAAGCTTTTTCACCATTAGTTGAGAAAGTTTCTTTTGCATCATTTGGAGATATGGATTCACTTCGTTCTGTAATTGATGAAGATACAGCATGTATAATTTTAGAACCCATTCAAGGAGAAAGTGGAATAATTGTTGCTCCAGACGGTTTCTTACAAGAAGTTAGAAACCTATGTAATGAAAAAGGAATTTTATTAATTTTTGACGAAATTCAAGCAGGGTTAGGAAGAACAGGACGATTATGGGCAGGTGAACATTGGAATACGACACCAGATATCCTATGTCTTGCCAAAGGAATTGCTGGAGGAGTACCAATGGGAGCAACATTAGTTAGACCAGATATTTTAGCAGCGATAAGCAAGGGTGAACACTCATCAACATTTGGAGGAAATCCAATATCATGTGCAGCAGGAATTGCAGCATTAACATCAATCACAGAAGATGGTTTAATTGAAAATTCTAAGAAAATGGGAGAAATATTTAGAGAAGGATTAGAAAAATTAAAAGAAAAACATACCATGATTAGAGACATTAGAGGAAAAGGACTAATGATTGGAATTGAAATGAAATTTGAAGTAAAAGATATCCTGATGGGATTAATTCAAGAAGGTGTTTTGATGTTATATTCAGGAAGAAATATTCTTAGAATATTACCACCATTAGTCATTAAAGAAGAAGACGTAACAAAAGTTTTACATGCTTTAGATATTGTAATAACAAAAGAGGAAGAAAAGAGAGATGTTTAAAGATAAAATCGATGAAAGAATAATAGGATATCTAAAAGAAGATTCTAGAGAATCATTTGTAGATATTGGTAAAAAATTAAAACTTTCAGAATCAGCTGTTAGAAGAAGAGTTAAAAATTTAGTAGATAGTAAAACGATTAATAAGTTTACAATAGAATTAGGAGAAGAGAATGTTACAAGTGCAATTGTATTAGTTTCAGTAGATTCTGCAACAGATACATCCAAAGTATCATTAAAACTTGCAAAATTGGATGGAGTCAAAACAGTTTATGAAATTACAGGGCAATATGACATTACAACAATAATGAGTGCGTCAAGTATTGCAGAAATCAACAATAGTATAGATGCTTTAAGAAAAATTACTGGAGTTGTAGATACCAATACAGTAATTATTTTAAGAAAAATTATCTAAACGAGTTTCGGTTTAAAATTTTAATTCAAAACTAATTTAGGATCAATTAAAATTATTTTCAACGAAAGTAGTACGAATATGTTTATATCATCAATTTTGTCTAACGAATTTAGTAATGAAAGATCCGAATCACTATGCAGACATGTATAATTCATATGAAAAAAATCCAAAGAAGATTAGAGTATTGGATAGTACTTTACGAGAAGGAGAACAACATCCAGGTGTATCGTTTACAAATAAACAAAGAATTCAGATTGCATGGATGTTAGATTATTTCGGGGTTGATCAAATTGAAATATCACCAGTAGTATCAAAAGATCATCAAGAAGCCACTAAAACAATTATCAAACAAGGGTTAACAGCAGATATTGTTTCTCACGGACGTGCACTTAAAGAAGATATAGATATTTCACTAGATTGTGATGCAAAATGGTGTGCAGCATATTTAGGAATTTCAGATATACATCTAAAAGACAAATTACGAATTTCCAGAGAACAAGCTTTGGAAAGAGCTGTAGAAACTGTAGAATATGCAAAATCTCATGGATTAAAAATTAGATTTACCGTAGAGGATGGCAGTAGAGCAGAACCAGAATTTTTACTTACTGTTTGTAAAGCTATTGAAGAAGCAGGAGTAGATAGAATTAGTCTTCCAGATACGGTAGGAATTCTACGGCCAATTGGAATGTATAATTTTGTTAAGAAAGTTAGAGAGGTAGTAGATGTTCCATTGGATGCGCACGTGCATAATGATATAGGATTTGCTGTAGCAAATGCATTTTCAGCATGTGATGCAGGAGTAGATCAAATTCATACAACAATTGATGGAATTGGTGAAAGAACAGGAATACCACCACTTGCCGAAGTTGCAGTAGCATTAACTTACCTGTACAAATCACCAAATGATTTTAGATTAGATATGCTACTAGACTTATCAAAATTAATTGAAGATTATACAGAAATTAAGCCCTATGATTCAAAACCAATTGTTGGATCATCAGCATATAAACACAAAGCAGGTACACACCTTGCAGCAATTCTCAAAAATCCAGCAGCTTATGAACCAATCCCACCAAGAGCAGTAGGAAATAGAAGAAGAATAGTGTTTGGAGAATTAGCTGGAAAAACGGGTGCAGCCTATTTGATGTCACTATTAGGATTAGAAAAAGATAATGAAGGAGCCAAAGCAGTGGCATCAGGACTAAAAAATCTAAGAATGGGGGATCTAATTGAAATTCCACTCGAAGATAGACTTGAAAAAAAGATTATTGAAGATAAATAAAGAGGAGAAATGATTAAGAAATATGGCAAAATGTGAAGAATGTGATGCAGATATCTCCATACCAAGTGATGCACTTGAAGGAGAAATTGTAACATGTCCCGAATGTGGAGCAAGTTTTGAATTAGCAAAAGGTTCAGAAGGTTTCGATCTAAAGCCTGCCCAAACGGTTGGCGAGGATTGGGGACAGTGAATCCTGATGTTACTATTCTTTACGATTCCATACGTTGGGAAGAAAAAGCTCTACTAGAAGCAGGTAAAAAAAAAGGCATTAACATACAGATGGTTGATTGTAAAAAATTAGCTTTAGATTTAGAAAAAAAACCTGAAGATTATGGAGTAGTTATTCAACGATGTGTGAGTTACTATAGAAATTTACATTCTACTGCAGCTCTTGAAGGATTAGGAGTTAAAGTAATCAATTGTCTAAATACAGGTGTCTTTGCAGGAAATAAATTATTTACACATATGTTACTAAAAAAATTAGGAGTTCCAACACCAGATGCAACTGTTGCATTTTCAAAAGATGCAGCATTAGAAGCACTAGAAACAGGAGGATATCCAAGAGTGATCAAACCAACAGTTGGTAGTTGGGGAAGATTAATTTCGAAATTAAACGATAAAGATTCTGCAGAAGGAATTATTGAAAGCAGAGAAACAATGTATCCAATTTATCAAATTCATTATTTAGAAGAATTTGTAAAAAGACCTCCAAGAGACATTAGAGCAATCATGGTAGGAGATAAAATAGTTGCAGCAATTTATAGAAAATCAGAACATTGGAAAACAAATATGGCATTAGGTGGAACTGCTGAACCATGCAAAGTTACACAAGAAATGGAAGAAATGTGCATCAAAGCAAAAAATGCAGTTCAAGGAGATATTGTAGGAGTGGATTTAATGGAAAGTGAAGAAAAAGGATTAGTGGTTCATGAAGTTAATAATACAACAGAGTACAAAAATACGGTAAGGGTATGTGATGTAGACATACCTGCTCTAATGCTGGATTATGCAATGAAAGTAGAAAGATAAAATTGGACAGTCATTTTACAGTTACACCAAGATTTGCAACAAAGATGTTAGAGAAAGCACTTAGATTGTACACACCATCGCTTAGTGAAAAACCAATGGCAGAATTTTTAGCAGATAAATGCGATGATTTAGGATTTGAAGATATACAAATTGATGAAGTAGGAAATGTCATTGCAAAAAAAGGATCAGGATCACCAAAAATTATGTTATGTGGTCACATGGATGTAGTTCCAGGAAAAGTAAAAGTCAGAACAGAAGGAGATTCACTATATGGTCGTGGAGCATCAGATGCAAAAGCACCATTAATGGCAATGTTATTTGCTGCAGCATCAATTGAAAAAAATCAAGGTACAGTAACTTTTGTAGGAGCAGTTGATGAAGAAGGAAATGCAATAGGAATTAAAAATATTGTAAAAAAAGAAATGGACGTTGATTATGCAGTGTTTGGTGAGCCAAGTGGAATTAAACAAGTTACAATTGCATACAAAGGTAGATTAGCAATTAATCTAAAAATTAGTGTTCCAGATAGTTCACATGCAAGTGCTCCATGGCTTTCAAAGAATGCAATTGAAGAATCAATAATATTTGTAAAAGAATTAAAAGAAAAACTAGAATCAAATCAAGAAGGAAAAACAAAAGGAATGTTACTAACTGCAACAATGACTGAAATTAAAGGAGGAACAAGTCACAACATAACACCAAAAGAATGTGAAACTCTTTTTGATATTAGAATTCCAGTTGATATGAATTGTAAAGATATTGAACAAAAAATTGCGACATTAGTTCAAGAAATTGCCCAAAACAGAGAGGTGGAAGCATTTTATTCAATTTTAGATGAAACTGAACCATTTGAGGCACCACATAATTCATCCCTAGTTCGGGCATTCACATTAGGAATTATGCAAGTAGAAAAATCAAGACCAACTTTAATTAGAAAAACAGGAACAGGGGACATGAATGTTCTAGGTAATCAATGGGAAATTCCAGTTGTAACATATGGTCCTGGAGATCCACATGAAGCCCATACAATAGATGAAAAAGTGTCAATTAGTGAGTACCTTAAAGGCATAGAAATTCTTAAGGCAACTCTACAGCATTTAAAAAGACTTCATGATAAAAAATTGCAATAATGTTATCGTTTGTAGGTTTAGGAATTTCAGGCTTTGAGTCTATTCCAATTGAAGGGTTAGAGGCAATATCAAAAGCAGATATTGTATATCTAGAACAATTTACCAGTCCCATCGGAAAATCAGATGTAGATAAAATTCAAAATACAATAAAAGGTGAATTCATTCCAGCAAAAAGATGGTTAGTTGAAGATGGTAAGGAAATTTTAGAAAAGTCAAAAGAAAAAGATGTGGTCCTATTAGCTTATGGTGATCCGTATATTGCAACAACACATATTGAATTACGAACTAGAGCAATTGAATTAAAAATAGAAACACGTTCCATACATGCATCATCATCACTTACAGCTATGATAGGAGAATGTGGTTTACATTTTTACAAAGTTGGAAAAATTGCAACTATAATGAGTGAAATGAAATCACTTACATATCCATATTATGTAATTTACAAAAATATCATAGAAGGTAATCATACAGTACTATTATTAGAATATAATCAAAACAAAGATTTTTTCTTAGATCCTAAAGATGCACTAAAGGGATTGCTAGAAACTGAAAAAGGTCAAGGAAGAAAAGTTCTTACAGAATCAAGTTATGCCATTGTTGCTTCAAGAATTGGGTTTAAAGATCAGACAATAATTTCAGGTAAAATATCCAGTCTAGAACAAACAGATTTTGGAAAACCACCACATACAGTAATCATCCCAGGCAGATTACATTTTACAGAATCAGATGCATTAAGATTATTTGGCCAGTGTATAGATGAACCATTTGATAATTCTGAAAAAACAGAAAAAATTTCAAAGCAAATGATGGAAAAATATGTTCCAATGGTAAGAGAAGCTCTCGAAGAAATCATACCATATTATAAAAATCAAAAAGAATTTGAAGTAATTTTAGATAATGCTGAACGATATATTGATCAAGCAGAGATATTTCTAGGTGAAGGTCGAGACGAGAATGCAATTTTGAGTATAGGATATGCAGATGGACTAGTGGATGCATTAAGATTGGCAAAAGGCCTTGAATTTAAAATGTAAAATTATCAATAAATTAAAGAGTGGGTCAAGGATTACAAGAAATATTGGAATTAATAGAAAAAACAATACTCTCAACAATGTATGTATGCCAAATTAATGAAAAATTACCAATAGAGTCAATCAAAGAAAAAACTATGTTTTCAGATGAACAAATTAAAGATGAAATTAGTAAATTAATAGAAAAAAATCTTGTTAATCAAGATAAAATAACACTAACCAAAATGGGAAGAGATTCAATTCACATAGTACTTGCAGGCGGTGTTTTTGACATTATTCATCCAGGTCACATTTCCACATTAAATGCAGCAAAAGCATTAGGAGACGTACTAGTAGTAGTAGTAGCAACTGACAACACAGCAGTTAAAATGAAAAAACGAAGACCTATTCATAGTCAAGAACAAAGACAAGAATTAGTTAATTCATTAGCAGTAGTTGATTTGTGCTTGATAGGACAAGAAAACGATATTTTTAAAACAGTGAATCTAGTCAAACCACAAATTATTGCATTAGGGTATGATCAAATCCATCAAGAACAATTCATTACAGAAGGATGTAAAAAAATAAAACTAGATGCAAAAGTTGCCAGATTACAATCACCAATTCCTGAAAGCTCTAGTTCTAAAATAGAAAAAGAATACGGAGAATCAATTCATGGAATCTAAGAATCAATTATAATCTTTATTGAAACTTTTGAACCATCTTTTAATTTAGCATTTTTACGTAAGCATGTTTTAGAAATTAATTCAATTACAGAATCATCATGATGAGTACGTTCAAGAATTATCAATTGACAATTAATAGAATTATTCAGTTTAGCTGGAAAGCATTTTACCCAACCATATGTTCTCTTACCATCAGAAAAACTCTTAATTTTAATTCCATCTAAAGTTTCAAATTGTTTAATAGATTCTTGATGAATTTTTTTATCCAATCTGACATTTAAAGTACCAGGAAATGGAACATAACCAATTTTAGATATGAATTGTTTTGTGTATCCCTTTAGTCCCATGTAATATGCACCTTCACCCATTCCCGAAACCAAAGTACCTTTAAGATCAACAGATGATGGAGATGAATCCAAACTATTTTGTAAAATAGACGACAGTTTCACCATTTCAGAAAATCCCTTAGCAGTAATTTTTACAGATAAATTTCGTCCACTAATTATTCTAGTGATGAACTTATTTTGCTCTAATTCAAGCAAATGTTTAGATGCAGCTTGTTGTGATTTGTGTATATTTTTTCCCAAAGATGAAGTGGTGATTGTAACATAATTGTATTTAGCTCCTTTAGATAAAAGATATGAGAGAGTTAAGAGGTGCTGAATTTTTAGTTCAGTCATCTAAAATCCTAAGATACGCCTAAATCAGAGAAGGTCTTTAGAGTCATGCCATCAGAGTTAGATAATTTTGCAACTCTATGTCCAATTACGCATTCAATTCCAGCATTTTTTGCACCTTCAAGGAGTCTAGATGTAATAATACCATCCAAAAGAAGATATTTTATTCCAGATTGAGATGAGAGTTTACTAACTACCTCACTAATTGGAACTTTAAAAATTTCATTTTGATCACCGTCCAATGCAACAGCTTCTAAAGTTTCATTAAGATTAGGGAAAATTTTGGATGCCATGTCTGCAACAGACTTATCATCTTCACTTTTGAGTGCGGGTGCAGGTTTTCCATTTTTAATTTCATCAGCAATAGGTTGTAAAATTTCATCTAATCTTTGAGGAGTTAATTCTTCTACTTCAACACCAGTATCAGCTTGTAATTCATAATCAAGGCTTACAACTGATTTTAATTCTTTAAGAATAAATCCACCAGCTCTGTCACCATCAATGAAAGCAACAACAGTATCTTTTTCAGAACATAATTCTTTAATTGATTCATCAATTTTTGCACCTTCAATTGCAAGAACATTATCATATCCAGCTCGTAAGAGATTAATTACATCTGCTCTACCTTCAACAAGAATTATCCATTTTGAATCAAATACACCAGAACTACAAGTTAATTTTGATGGTCCATATGTAGATAATTTTCCAGAATCACCCTGATGAACATCATTTAGCATGGTTTCACCTTCACTAACTGTTTTAGTTGCCCATTTTTGTTTGATTTCTTTTGCACGTCTTACAATATCATCTTTCTTTGCAGCACGTACATCGTCAATTGCATCTAAAGTAAATTTACAATCAAATGGACCAACTTTATCAATACTCTCAATACCTGCTGCAATTAATGCGCATGTATCGATATCAGTACTCATCGGGATCACAGCATTACCATTAGTAGTATTAGATGTAGATTTAGCAATAACTTCTATACGTCCGACCTTTGATACTCGTTGAAGCTCATTCAGATTCATCTCAGGGCCCAATAATCCTTCGGTTTGACCGAAGATAGCACCGATTATATCTGCTCTTTCAACGAGTCCATCAACTTCATAGGAAAGTTTAACGTGATATTTGACAATTCCTGATTGAGGCATAAATTCTTCATCTCCTTTATCATTATACCGTCAATTCCAATCTAGGATATATGAGGGTATCGCATGTGTGAAAAATTTTGAATATAGTAAACACTAAGCAGATTAAAAAATGAAAATAATGATACTAGTTTATTCAGTACTAAATGAGTGACCGCATGAACAGGATTTTGTAACATTTGGATTGTTAATTTTAAATCCAGAACCCATTAGGCTTTCAATATAGTCAACGTTTGCACCTTGTAAATGATCAACACTGTAGCTATCAACTAAGAGTTTAACTCCATTTTCTTCAAGAACTAAATCATCTTCTTCTGGTGCTTTTTCAAAGCCCATTCCATAAGATAATCCAGAACAACCTCCACCTTGAACATATACTCGTAAGTATTCAGGAGACTCGGCTTCTTCTTTCATGAATTCATGAATTTTCTCAGCTGCTTTTGCAGTAACTGTAACCATTTTTTGTGTTTGTTCAGTTGCCATTATGATCAAAAATCGATTTTAAATTATAATAAGCTTTTCCCCACCAACATACTAGTAATACAGTAGGCTCGATAAATAATAAAAATAAAAAAGAGACTGAAATAGCTTATTTTTTGGATTTATTTACAAATGCAGTCATTCGTTCTTGGCGATCAGGATGTGTAAAGCAATTTCTCCAAGCAAGGAGTTCAATAGAAAGACCAGTATCAAGATCTGCATTTCTTCCTTTATTGATTGCAACTTTAGACATCTGAACACCCATAGTTGAACATCCAGCGATTTGTTGTGCCATTTTCAAAGCTTCTTCTTGTAATGATGCAAGAGGTACTACTTGGTTAACTAATCCAATTTCTTTTGCCTCATCAGCTTTGATCATTTTTCCAGTATAGACAAGTTCTTTTGCCTTTGCTATTCCCACAATTCTCATTAATCTTTGTGTTCCACCCCATCCAGGAGGAATTCCAATTGTTACTTCTGGTTGGCCTAATCTTGCAGTATCTGCTGCAATTCTAATATCACATGACATTGCAAGTTCACAACCTCCACCTAATGCAAATCCATTGATTGCTGCAATTGTTGGTTGTTTAACAAGTTCAACAGTTGCAGTTACAAGTTGTCCAGTTTTTGCATATTCGACAGATTCATCTGCAGAAATTTTAGACATGTATTCAATGTCAGCTCCTGCAGAAAATGCTTTTTCGCCTTCACCAGTCAAAATGATAACTTTGACATCATCATTATGATTGATAGTTTCAAAAGTTTTGATTAGTTCTTTTGCAACATCAGTATTCATAGCATTGAGTTTGTCAGGTCTATTGATTTTGACAGTACAAATGCCATCAGAAGTAGATGTGGTAACTAGTGACATAATTAGAGCGGAAATTATTCGAAACTTAAATGTTCTCTATTTGCCGCGTATTTTACCCCATTGAGTTAATGCAGATGCTGCAGCAACCCAAGTTCTTAGGTCTTGATAAACTGGAACATTATGTTTCTCAATTAATTTAATCATTTTTTCAGTATATGGGCCACCATTTCCACCTGCAAGAATAGGTTTTTTCTTTTTCTTTGATAGAGCAGATAGATATTCAACAATGGTTTCTTGAAGTGGATCATCCTGGAAAACAAACCACGGCATTGCAATATCCACATTATTTTCAGCTAAAAATTGTTCAATGACAAAATTATAATCATCAGCAGTTGCACCACCACCTACATCTGCAGGGTTACCATTATGAATTGGAACTGCAGGTGGGAAATGATCCTTTATATTTTTACGAATTTTTGGAGAGAGTTTTCCAATTGTAAGACCTAATCTTTCTAATTGATCAATTCCACCAATCATCGGACCAGCACCATTACTAGTCATTGCAACACGATTACCTTTTGCTGCAGGTTGCCATGCTAGTGCCTTTAAGACTCCAACTAATTCTTGATAACTGTCAACTGAAATAATTCCTGCTTGTTTGAATGCACCCATAATCATTGCATTTGAACCACCAAGAGAACCAGTATGCGATGCAGCTTGTTTTGCACCTGCTGCAGTTCTACCACTTTTCCAAATAACAATAGGTTTCTTTTTCTCTTTCATTACACGTTTTGCAGTATTGATGAATTTTCTACCATCTCCAAAGCCTTCAACATATAATCCAATAACTTTAGTTTGAGGATCGTTTGCAGCATACCAAATCATATCTGCTTCATCAACATCAGAACGGTTACCAAAACTAATCATTTTTGATAAACCAAATAAATCAGCACTCTCTAACATACTAATTCCCATAGTTCCACTTTGTGAAAAGAATGCAACATCACCTAATTTTGAACGTACCATTCTTTCTTGTCCTTGGAATGCGCAATCAAGTCTATTTGCTGCATTAAACATTCCAATACAATTAGGACCAATTACACGAATTTTGTGCTTTATCGATAATTCTTTAACTTCAGCTTCCATAGCAGCTCTATCTCCACCAAGTTCTTTGCCACCACCTGAAACAATTACAACATTGTGAATTCCTTTCTTTGCACATGTCTTCATAATTGGGCCACATGCTGAAAGATCAACACAAACAACAACTAAATCTATTTTGTCCTTGATATCTTCTAAAGACGGATAACATTTGATTCCAAGAATTTCTTTTTGTTTTGGATTAATTGGATAAACTTTACCTTTGTAATCTTGTTTTCCAAGTGCATCCAATACAGAGTTTCCAATTTTACCAGGAGTGGCTGAAGCACCAACTAGTGCAACAGATTTCGGAGTAAAGAAAGTCTCCATTGAAGTTGTATTTGGTTTTACTTTTGAAATTGAATTCTTTTTTAATTCATTATTTAAAATAATTTTTGCATCTACTACAAAGTGTGATTTTGGATAAACAACAACAGGGTTAAAGTCAATACTGTTAATGTAATTTGCATTTTCAACACCTAACTTACCAATTGAGACCAACATTTTTGCAACCATGTTAAGATCAACTGGTTCACTTCCTCTGAATCCTTTGAGAAGTTTTGAACCTTTGAGTTCATTTATCATAGATTTTGCATCAGATGTAGTTATTGGCAACATTCTAAATGCAACATCTTTGAAAACTTCAGTCATTACACCACCCAATCCAGCCATAATCATTGGACCAAATTGAGGATCATTTTGAATACCTACAATTAATTCAACACCTTTTGGAACCATTTTTTCCAAAAGAATTCCTTTTACATCAACACCTTTCTTTTTAGATAAACGTCCATACATATCATCAAAAGTTTTTTTGACATCAGCAACATTATCAATTCCAACTTTAACTCCACCAACATCAGTTTTGTGTAAAATTTGTGGAGATACTACTTTCATTACTAATGGAAAACCAATTTTTTTAGCCTGTTTTACAGCATCTGCAGAAGAAGTTGCCAAAGCATAAGGAGGTACTTTGACACCATATGTTTTGAGAATAGATTTCGATAATTCCTCAGTGATAACTTTGTGATCGGTTAGAATAGTTTCTTCAAAAATTTTCTTAACTGCAGTCATCGTTCGATCGATGAAATCAAAACTCAATATATTAAACTTTGGTCAAAGCGAAAATAATGATTTAAAATTATTGTAAAAGATTCCCATATTGGATTTGACAGTAGAAATATTGTGATCAATATCTGATCGAATTTTTTGCGGATCTATATACGGTATTTGCCGTAATTTTTCTTCAGTTTTATCTAACCAAAGATTTACCATTTGTTCATTTACTTCCAAATGAAATTGTAAACCAATTGCAGTTTTATATTGAAATGCTTGGTTTTGATAATTCTCAGATAATACTAATCTAGTAGCCCCATGAGGTAAATCAAAAGTATCACCATGCCAATGAAATACAGAAAAAGGGTTTTTGAATCCAGAAAATAATTTGGAATCATTCGAGACCATAAGATCATGATAAAATCCAATCTCTTTTCTTGGACCTTTGTAGACTTTAGCACCAAAAGTTTTTGCAATTAATTGAGAACCCAAACAAATTCCTAAAATAGGCACATGATCATCGACAGAAGTTTTGATTAATTCTTGTTCACGTTTCAAATATGACAGATCATCATTAGCACTTTCAGGTGCACCAAGTATTACTACTAATGAGAATTTTTTTTCAGGTATTGCTTCATGTTTTGCATGAATTGAAGTAATAGTAAATCCATCATCAGATAATAATTCTCCCAAATATCCTGAACCTTCAATTCTAGTATTCTGAATTAATAAAACATCAGACATTGTGTAAATTAGAAAATTAAATGACTAAGGCCAAATGCCTTTTTGATTAAATGCTTCCATAACACGTTCAACTGCTAAAACCATGGTAGCCTTTCGCATATCGACTTTGTGTTTTTTAGATAATGCATATGCATCTTTGAATCCTTGTGTAATATTTTTCTCCATTTTAGATGCAACTTCATCAAAGCTCCAATAATATCCCATATTGTTTTGAACCCATTCTAAATATGAAATACATACACCACCAGAATTAGCTAAAATATCTGGAACGACAAGGATTTTTTTCTTTTCAATTACAGGATCTGCTTCAGGTAAAGTTGGTCCATTTGCAGCTTCACCAATAATTTTACAATTTAGTTTTTTTGCAATTGCTGCAGTAATTTGATTTTCTAAGGCTCCAGGAATTAAGATATCACATTTTGCAGTGAGTAATTCTTCAGTTGAAACTTTTTTACTTCCAGTATATCCTACAACAGAACCAGTTTTTGCTTTATGCTCTAAAATTTTACTTACTTTAGCTCCTTTTGGAATTAAAATAGAACCTCTTGAATCACTAACACCAACTACTATTGCACCCATTTTTTCTAAATATTCACCAGCAAATGTAGAGGCATTTCCAAATCCTTGTAAAACTACTTTTGCACCTTTTAATTTAATCTTCAAAGTTTTTGCAGCTTCCCTTACTGTATATGCAGTTCCCAAACCAGTTGCAACATTTCTTGCCAAAGAGCCACCCATAGAAATTGGCTTACCAGTAATTACACCAGGAGAATATTTGTTTCCGTTTAGTTTACTAAAAGTATCCATAATTTGAGTCATTTCTCTACCAGTTGTATAAACATCAGGAGCAGGAATATCTTTTTCTGGTCCAATAATTTCAGAAATTTTGTAAGCAAAACCTCTAGTTAATCTCTCCATTTCACCATCACTAAGTTTTTCAGTTTTTGGATTAACATAGATTGCACCCTTACCACCACCAAGAGGAACATCAACAATTGCACATTTCCAAGTCATCCAAGAAGATAAAGCCATAACTTCACGTTCCATATATTCAACGCCACCTTCAGGATTGAAATAACGAATACCACCTTTGTATGGACCTCTATCGTTATTGTGTTGACTTCTAAAACCAGTAAATATTCTAATTTTTCCATTATCCATTTTAACAGGAATCTTAACTCTCAACATTTTATTTGGCATTGCAAGATATTCACGAATTCCCTTATCCTTGATACCAAGAATATCACAAGCATCATTGACTTGTTTAGTTGCATTAGCAAATGGATCGGACTTTACCATAATAACGATGATAGTACTATTCAGATTATATAAGTTTGGTTCAAAAATTAAGATTAGAGTTTTTGAATTTTAAAAAAATCTACAATAACAGAGAGATAATTACCCTTAAATTGACTGAGAATGAACTTGTGATATCATGATGGCATCACGCGGTTACGATATGACACCTACAATGTATTCTCCAGATGGCAGAATCTATCAAGTTGAGTATGCAATTGAGACCGTAAAAAGAGGAACATTAGCAATTGGTATCAGTACTAAACAAGGAGTCATCATGGCAGTTGAAGAAAAAGCAAGAACATTACAAACTAAAAATATTACACAGAAAATTTTTCAAGTAGATTACCACATTGGAGTTGCAGCAGCAGGATACATTCCAGATGCAAGAGTTCAAGTTGATAGTGCAAGAGCATTTTCACAAGGAAATAGAATGACCTATGATGAGTCAGTAGAAATTGCAACAGTTTCAAAATATTTAGCAGATACAGCTCATCAATTTACCCAATATGGCGGAGTAAGACCAAACGGTGTTTCCATGATCATTGCAGGAGTTGATCAAAAAGGAGAAGCAATCTATGTAATAGATCCTAGTGGAACATATGTACAATTTACAGCAGTTGCGATAGGTGCAGGTGCAGATGATGTAAATTCATTTTTAGAAAAAAATTATAATCCAGATATGAGTTTAGAAGAAGCAGCAGCATTAGCTATTGCATCAATAAATTTGAAAGCAGAAGCAAAAGATGAAATTAAAAATGTAAAAATGGCTAAAGTTTCATCAGAATCAAAAGTTTTTGAAAAAGTATCAGAGTCAGATTTAGAAAACTATTCTAAGAACGTATCTAAATTTACAAACTAATAGAAGTTTTAGATTTGAAAAATATTCAATTAGATTTAAGGAGAGATTAAACAATGGGTTTAGGAAGTAGTTACTGGAGCGAAGTTATTGAAGTACTTCGAGAGATAATTCCAATTTATGATAAAGTAAATTCAATAATATCATTAGGCAAAGATGTCGAGCATAGAAATCGAGGAATTTCAGGAAGAGTACTCAAAGGAAATAAAATTTTAGATGCGGGTTCTGGTTTTGGAAATATGTCTAAAACAGCACTAAAACTTACAGATGGAGATATTTCAATTACACTTTATGATCCTCTAGTACCAATGCTCAAAAATACAGGAACACATTTTGAAAAAATTCCAGATATGGCAAATGGTGTTTTTGAACATATTCCATTTAAAGATGAAGAATTTGATGCAGTGTTATGCGGATATTCACTAAGAGATGCAATTAATTTAAGAATCGCAATTTCTGAAATTCACAGAGTACTAAAAAAAGAAGGAAGAATGGTAATTGTCGATTTAGGAAAACCAGATAAAGGATTTATCAGAGCAGGGGTTGCATTTTATCTAAGATGTATTTTACCAATTCTTGCATTTAGTGCAGGAGGACGATTAGGATTAAAATTTGGAACACTGTATGGGACATTCCAGAGATGGCCTCAAAATAAAAAATTAGAAGAATTGTTATTAGAAAAATTTTCACGAGTTGAATTTGAGAAAGACCTTATGGGCGGCGCAATAATGGTTGCAGCATACAAATGAACAGAGTTTTAATTTTAGTAAACATTACAGGTTTAATCATAGGTATTTCATATGGTTTACACGGACCCATACTCCCAATTTTTGCAAAAAATGTAATTGGTGCAACATATTCAGAATTAGGTTTTATCGGATTAGCAAATTTTGTACCATACATGTTCATTCCACTTTTTGTAGGAATATTATTAGATAGAATAAACAACGCATACATTCTAGCAATAGGTGCAGCAATTAATTCAGCATCAATATACCTTCTATCCATTGCACAATCAGTTCCAGAAATACTAGGATTTAGAATAATTACAGGCGTGGCTCATGCATTTTTTTGGCCACCATGTGAATCAATTATCTCAAATGAAAGTACAGAAAAAAACAGGGTCAAAAACATCTCTTGGTTTACAATGTTTTTTGTAATGGGTTTTATGATCGGTCCACTACTTGGAACAGCATTTTTAGAAAACTTAGATGTTACATATAGAATATTATTCCAAATTGCAGCATTCATTTTAGCTGCAGGAATAATTACTGCACTACTTGCATCAAGAAAACATATCAAAAAACATCACGAGAGATTTTCTTTTTCAGCAATTAAAGATATGAAAAAATTTCCTGAAGTTATTACATTACTAATTTTTTGTACATCATCATTTGGTATAATTTTAACAATTTTTCCAGCATTTCTCAATGACAAAGGAATGAATGCAACTGATATTTTGTATCTATATTTTGCCTTTGGAATTTCACGAGTAATATCACTAGCACTAGCAGGGAAATTTGCAAAAAGGACAAGTCAAACTTTGATTGCAGCTACAATAGCTGTATCAATAGGATTAGGAATATCAGTTATTGCAGATTCAATCATCATGTTTGGAATTGCCATAGTGTTAATGGGATTTGGATTTAGTATATTCTTCCCGTTAACGTTAGAAATTATTTTGAGTAAAACAAAGAAAGGAATATCAGGTAAAATTATTGGAGCATACGAAACAATTTTTGGATTAGGATGGGCAATAGGACCAACAATAGGAGGACCAATTACTCAAGCATTTGGAGATGAAACACCTTACATCATATTTTCAATAATAGGTGTAGGAATTACAATGCTAGCAATAATTTCAAGAAAAAAATTAGAACCATTAAAAATTAGCGAATAAAGAATTTTTCAAATTAATGACTAAATTAGGCACAATATCAAACATTACGTTTAATTTTAAATCAAAAAATATCTGAACATGCTTGAACATTCATTGAATATAGGAGGAAGTGAATGGATGATAATCATATTTGTTGCTGTTGTGTTAGTTTTAGGAACAGGTAAACTTCCAGGGGCAGCTAAAAAAATGGGAAAAGTTGTGAGTGAATACAACAATGCAAAAAATGAAATTCAACAACAAATGAAAGAAGCAACTGAAGAAACACCAAAAATATCAGGACCAGTAGAAACAGAGAGAGAAAAATTAGAGATGATAGCAAAATCAGCTGGAATTAAAACAGAAGGGAAAACAGATGAAGAGATTCAAAAAGAAATTTCTTCAAAGATGGGTCAAAGAACAACAGACACTACTGAAACAAAATAAAGTTATTTTGATTTTTTAATTCGATATAGATCTTTATCTAATCTCTTTTTAGCAAATTTGTAATAATCAGGAACTATTTCAAATCCAAGATAACGCCGATTAAGAGATTTACTTACTACAGCAGTTTGCCCTGAACCTAAAAATGGATCAAATACAATATCTTTTTTTTCACTAGAATATTCCAATAATTTTTTAATAATTTCTAATGGGAGTTTAGTAGGAGTTTTTTCATCACCTGACCAATATTCTCGTTTAATATCCCACACATCTTCCTTATCACGGTAGTGAAGACTTCGACCATCTTCAGATTTATCTTCTTTTTTGAATCTAGAGAAAGGGAAAAATTTTCGTTGTTTATCATTTTTACAAACATAAAGACAGTGATAATGGGATGTAACAAATTTCTTTTTTGTAACAACACCAAACTGATATTTCCAAATAATGTGATTAATAGTTACAAATCCAACATCATCTAAGGCACGTAAAATATCCTTAAGATTATTCCATCCTGAAAAAACATACATACTTCCAGAATCTTTCAAAATTCTAAAAACTTCATTCATCCAAGAAAATGTAAAATCATAGTAATCTTCAGGTTTAATTTCATTATAACCAGTTAAGACTCTAGAGGCAGTTCGATTGTAATTAGCTTTTTTTGCTTTAAAATTAATAGCAAAAGGAGGATCAGTAATGACTAGATCAATTTTATTTTTAGGAATTAATTTCATCCCATCAATACAATTTTGATTATAAATTTTGTTAATTTCTATTTTTTTCATTTTTAAATTGAAGATTGTTTCTAGGTTAATAATCTCATTGGTTAGTAAATAAATTAAACAATAAATCACCAGGTATTTCATACTAAATAGATCTTGAAATTTTCATGTCCAAAATGTAAATCAAAAATAGAAATTCAAAAAACATTCAACAAAAAAATGCATGTATCTTGTAATAAATGCAAAATTGAGGATATATTAGAATTTTCAAAAAATCCTGATGAAGTATTTCTAGAATTTCTAACAAGATTTGACAAAGGGTTAGTTACAGAAAAAGGACTAACGGATGGATTAACAGATGAAGGTATCATTAGATCAGAAAAAGAAATTAAAGAAATGATAGGTAAAACAAATCCAGAAAAATTTATCGAAAAAATATTATTTTCAAAAAAAGATTTTATTTCAGATTATAAAATTTTAAAGAATTCTGAGCCTAAAATGGGGTGTAAAGTTAATGAATTAGGATTAGATGAAGAAATCGCAGATTTTTTAGAACAATTAAAAATTGAACAATTTTATAAGTTCCAAGAAGATGCAATTCAAGAAATAGTATTTGGAGAAAATATAGTAATTGAAGCACCAACTGCATCAGGAAAAACAGAGGCATTTTTAATTCCAGTAATTCAAAGAATAAAAAAAGAATCCAATCAAGGAAAAGTTTTTGCAATTTTTGTGTATCCAACAAAAGCATTAGCTAGAGATCAATTTCCAAAAATTAAAAAATTTGCAGACAAAATTAAAAGTGATGTTAAAGTTTTTGATGGAGATACCAAAATAGAGGAAAGGAGACAAATAATTGAAGCGCCGCCAGAAATTTTAATTACAAATTTTGATGTATTACATTATCATTTATGGCATCAAACAAAATTTTCATCTATATTAAATTCAACACAAGTATTAGTAGTAGATGAAGCACATGTTTACTCAGGAATTTTTGGATCAAATGTTCACTATATTATAAAAAGACTAAAACGTATTTGTAATAAAAAATTACAATTTGTTGCAGCATCAGCAACACTTGAGGATGCAAAAACATTCTGTGAACAATTATTTGGAGAAAAAATGCAATTGATTAAAGGTTCAGGTAAAAAAGGAGAAACAGATTTTGTAATGCTATTTCCATCACTTAGAACACAGAGAAAACTAATGGTGGAATTAACAAAAAAGTTAACAGATAAAAATCACAAAACAATGGTTTTTAATAATTCGCATTTGAATGCTGAACTTTTGGCAATGCAAGCAAAAAAACAAAAAATCAACATCAAAGTACATCGAGCGGGGTTAATGGCAAATTATAGAATGTCAGTAGAAAAGCAATTCAAAGAGGACAAATTACAAGCAATTTCATGTACTCCCACGCTTGAATTAGGCATAGATGTGGGAAATGTTGATTGTGTTATTTCATCCACAATACCAGTTAACAGACTTACTCAAAGAATAGGTAGAGCTGCAAGAAAAGGTCAAAGAGGATATGCGTTTTTAGCATTAGGAAACGATCCTATTTCTCAATATTACAAAAATCATCCTGACGATTATTTTGAGGATATTGAAAAAACATACATTGATCCAAAAAATCCATTTGTAGAAGAATTTCAAATTTTGGCAATGGCATGCGATAAACCAATTTCTAAACATGAATTAAAAGAACATCAAAAAACAATTGAACAACATATAGTTAAAGAAAACATTGTAGAGTCAAGTAACAGAATTATTCCAAATTTTGAAAAAATTAATTCCATTTTAAATGATTATAGTATAAGAGGGATAGGTAAATCAATAGATATTTTTCTAAATGAAAAAAAAGTAGGAGATAGAATACTACCAATTGCATTAGAAGAACTACACAAGGATGCAATTTATTTTCTAGCAGGTTCACGTTACAAAGTAAAGGAATTAAATTATCCTGAAAAAAACTATGCTAAAATTGAAAGAATTCCAAAAGATTATCCTTACTATACAAAATCACTAACAGAAGAATGGCCAACAATTGAAACGATATTTGAAAAAAGAAATGCAGGAGGAATTGAAATAGCATTTTGCAAACTACACATTGAGAAAAAAGTTTACGGATATGTGAACATAGAATTAGGACAAGAAGTTACACAAGGTGAAAAAGTTATGTTAGATACACCACTAGAATATGATTTCATTACAAAAGGGATTGTATTTCATGCACCAAGACCACTAAAAATTATGGATGAATCCGAAGATGAAGAATACACAGAAACCAGTGGATATCATGCTACAGAACATGTTGTAATTGAGGGCAGTAATATGATTACAGGAGGAGTATCTCAGGATTTAGGAGGCATATCATTAGGTACATCAGGCTTGATTTTCATATATGATGGAGCCATTGGAGGCAGTGGTGCTAGTAAAGCATTGTATGATAGATTTGAAAAGGCACTTGAAAGAAGTATGCATATTGTAAAAGAATGTCCTTGTAAAAACGAAGCAGGGTGTCCACGATGTACATTTTCGTACAGATGTGGGAATAATAATGAATATTTGCACAAATATTCAGCATTAGAAATTCTAGAAAGAATCAACAAGGGGGAGAAAACAGAATTGATAGACCCAGTGGAGGGAGATAAACCATTAGTATAAAAAATCAAAATGGGATAAATATAAGAAAAAAATAAGATAACTATGGAAAAAGTTGCTCTTGTCACTGGTAGTTCATCAGGTATTGGATTAGAAACAGTATTGGCAC